>Ga0074193_1003317_pt1 | contig 12062 bp, 9 predicted proteins | sample EPASupsiteHSE605_FD_64523 | JGI IMG/M metagenome (GOLD analysis project Ga0074193, IMG submission 64523) | Bioremediated contaminated groundwater from EPA Superfund site, New Mexico - Sample HSE6-05 | ecosystem: Environmental > Aquatic > Deep subsurface > Groundwater > Contaminated ...
CATTGGACGTAATGCCGGCCCTTCTGAGACCGTTGGCCACAATTTTGGCCCATAACTGAATATCTTCACGGGTATACCCTACAACGGTCGGTTTTCCCGTTGTCCCTGAGGAAGCATGGATTCTGACCATCTTTTCCAATGGCTCGGCAAATAATCCAAAAGGATAATTCTGGCGTAACGCTTCTTTATCCGTCAATGGTATCTTCCGAAAATCCTCCAGGGATTTGACATCACCGGGATAATAGATACCCACCTCAGCCAGTTTTTTCTTGTAGTAGGGAGCTTTTAAGACCTGTTCAACGGTCTTTCTTAAATGAAGTAACAATTCATCCTGAGTCATCCTACCATCCTCCTGCCTCAAACTTATTTCGACACGCAAACTGTTAACAATAGGTATATTATATATCAAGATAATCCATATTTGAATCTGTATTTTGAAATAGCGCTTTTAGTAAAAATTGTAAGTTTTCCTGTTGTCAGCATAAAAAGGATGCCCTGGATTCCCACGACACCCTCTGCAGTCTGTTATTCTTCTACTGACACCTATGATTTTTCTCTGCTATAGCTATTTCTATTGGAAGCTTAACAACGTTTCAGCGTCCGGCCAGTTTCCTTAATTGTTCGACTTTATCAAGCTTCTCCCACGGGAGGTCAAGGTCATTACGGCCAAAATGCCCGTAGGCCGCGGTCTGTCTATAGATTGGTCTGCAGAGATCCAGAGTGTTGATGATTGCAGCCGGGCGAAGATCAAACGTTTCATTAATCAGCGTGATGATCTTATCATCACTGACCTTGCCCGTCCCAAATGTTTCAACTGAAATGGAGACAGGACGCGCAACACCAATCGCATAAGCGATCTGAATCTCACAGCGGTCAGCTAGGCCCGCTCCGACAACATTTTTGGCCACATAGCGCGCGGCATAAGCCCCAGACCGGTCAACCTTCGTAGGATCTTTTCCGGAAAACGCCCCGCCACCATGTCTAGCCATACCGCCATAGGTGTCAACGATAATTTTTCTGCCGGTAAGTCCTGCATCACCCTGAGGCCCGCCAATCACAAATCTGCCCGTCGGGTTGATATAATAACGGGTATTCTCATCCAGCATTTCAGATGGAACCACTGGTCTTACGACATGCTCCAGAAGGTCGTTTTTGATCTGCTCCTGGGAAACCTCAGGATGATGCTGGGTCGAAATTACAATCGTATCGATCCTTTTGGGTTTTCCGTCCTCGTATTCAACGGTAACCTGCGTTTTACCGTCAGGTCTTAAATAGTTCAGCACTTCCGCCTTACGGATTTCAGCTAGCCTGCGGGCCAGCTTATGCGCAAGATCAATCGGCACCGGCATGAATGTTTCGGTTTCGTTTGTCGCATAGCCAAACATCATCCCCTGGTCTCCTGCACCGATCTCACTGATATCTTCTTCGGATATTTTTGCCTCCAGTGCTTTGTTAACGCCTAAGGCAATATCACTGGACTGCTCTCCAATCGAGGTCAGCACCGCACATGTATCTGCGTCAAAGCCATACTTGGCTCTCGTATATCCAATCTGTCTGATGGTTTCCCTTACGACTCTTGGAATATCCACATAACAATGGGTGGTAATCTCGCCGCTTACCAGAACCAGCCCGGTTGTCACAGATGTTTCACAGGCAACTCTTGCTTCTCTGTCCTGACACAGGACGGCATCAAGAATTGCATCCGAAATTTGATCGCATATTTTGTCGGGATGTCCTTCGGTAACAGATTCTGAGGTAAATAATTTGTAACCCATCCAAAATCACTCCTTTGATCCAATACCTTTGTTCAAGGCAATCTCTTGCACCAACCTTCTGGCGACATCCAGCTTGCTCATTTTGGGCAGATCTATTTTTCTGCCATCGGGATAAAGAAAACTAACAATATTGGTATCTGTGCCAAAACCTGCGCCAGATGCTGTGACATCATTGACTACAAGCATATCGGCCTTTTTGCGTTTCAACTTTTCCAGACCGTTTTCAATCACATTTTGGGTCTCCGCAGCAAAGCCAACCAAGTACTGGTGCTTCTTCCGAGCTCCCAAAGCTGACAGAATATCTGGATTCGGAACTAATTCTAGGATAACAGACTCTCCGTCTTTTTTGATCTTTTGCTCATTGCGGACTGCAGGTCGAAAATCAGCAACAGCAGCTGCTTTGACGACGATATCCTGTTCCGCATATCGTGTCATAACTTCCAGATACATCTCTTCCGCTGAAATAATCCGCACCGTTTCTACGCCGAAAGGGGGCAGGATATCCGAGGGTCCGCTGACCAGGGTCACCTGTGCGCCTGCCTCAGCAAACGCCTCAGCAATTGCATAGCCCATGCGGCCTGAGCTGTAATTTCCAAGATATCTGACCGGATCAAGTTCCTCGCGGGTGCCGCCGGCCGTAACTAGCACTTTCCGGCCTTTCATGATTTCCCGGTTTAACATAAAATTCTGAAGGAAATCAATGATCTCCGCAGGCTCACTCATCCTGCCGTCACCCTCTGCTCCGCAGGCTTGGTATCCTTTGGCTGGCCCGATCATATGAATACCCCGTTGCTGAAGAATCCCCAGATTCTGCTGCGTTGCAGGGTGATGATACATGGCATGATTCATCGCCGGAGCAACAAAGATTGGATTATTGACAGCCAGTAAGACGGTAGAAAGAAAATCATCAGCAAGACCGACAGCCATCTTCGCAATGATATTGGCTGTCGCCGGAGCGATTAAGGCGATGTCTGCCTTCTGGGCCAGAGAAATATGTTCAATGTTCCACATTTTAGGTTCCGTGAACATTTCCGTATAAACCGGCTGTCCTGATATGCTTCTAAATGTCAAAGGCGCAACGAGCTCTGTCGCTGATTTTGTCATCACGACAGAGACCTCTGCACCGCTTTTCACCAGTCTGCTGGCAATGTCGACCGCTTTGTAGGCAGCAATACTGCCTGTTACGCCCAGAAGCACACGTTTACCGCAAAGCATCTGACGTTACCTTATCAAAAAAGTCAGGATAGACTTTTCCGTCTGCAATCTCAAGCAAAGCCCTGCTAACAGGTTTTGTATCTTTAAATTCACTTGCATCCAAATTGTTCATGAGTACCCTGGCCCTTTTGGCAGCTGCCACCACTAGGGTATATTTACTGTCTGCCTGGGACATCAGAACATCCAAAGAAGGCTGCTTCATCGTTATTCCTCCTTCAAATTAGAACGACTTTAAAATTATTATGGCTTTGGACTCACCCGGCATTTTTCTGCAATCATAATACTCTTAAGCTTTTCTACTGCAGTGCCAATTTCGTCGTTCTCAACAGCATAATCATAATCCTTCATATTTTTCATTTCCTGAACGGCTTGTGCCAGTCTGCGCTGCACGACCTCAGGTGTTTCCGTTCCTCTTCCGTAAAGCCTTTCAGCGAGCTCTTCCAGGGAAGGCGGAACAATGAAAATAAACACACCATCCGAAAAAGCCTTTTTGACAATTTTTGCTCCCTGCATATCGATTTCCAGTAAGATGGTCTTGTTTCTCTTCAGGACACTTTCCACATGAAATCTTGGGGTTCCATACAGGTTTCCGCAAAACTCTGCCCATTCCAGAAACTCATTATTCTCAACCATTTTAAGAAATTCATCCCTGGAACGAAAATAGTATTCTTTTCCCTCTGTTTCTCCCGGTCTTGGTGCCCTGGTCGTTACAGAAATAGAATATTCCAGATCGCCGCACTCGGCAAAAAGCCGCTTACACAGCGTTCCTTTTCCAACTCCTGCAGGACCTGAGACCACAATCAGCAGCCCTTTGTCTTCCATATTAATCAACCGGATCCTCACTACTGGATTCTTTGGCGGTCAAACGATGGGCAACCGTTTCAGGCTGAACAGCCGACAAAATTACGTGGTGGCTGTCACACATAATGACGGCACGCGTTCTTCGCCCATAGGTGGCATCGATGAGCATTCCTGTATCGCGCGCTTCCTGAATAATCCGTTTAATAGGTGCTGATTCCGGACTTACAATCGAGATAATTCTGTTGGCCGATACAATATTGCCAAATCCTATATTAATTAGTTTGATATCCAATTCCTTATACCTCCCATATTCAATACGCTGCATATCGGCGTTATTACTGCTCTTTTCATCGTGTTACTCGATATTCTGAACCTGTTCCCGGATTTTCTCCAATTCACTTTTCCCCTGAACAATGATATGTGAAATCTCCAGATCATTTGCCTTAGACCCGATGGTATTGATCTCTCTGTTCATTTCCTGAATCAGAAAATCCAGTTTCCGTCCAATCGGCTCATTGGTTGAAAAGGCTTTGGTAAATTGTTCAAAATGACTCCCGAGTCTGACCAGCTCTTCCTCAATAGAAGACCTGTCGGCAAAAATGGCAACTTCGGTAATCAGTCTGGCTTCATCCAGCGAAGTGTCCGCCAGAAGCGCCGCAAGCCTTTCCTTCAATTTTTCCTGATATTCCACGACAACCTGCGGCGCTCTTACAGTTACTTGATCAACCATTCCGGAAAGGTCATCTAATTTTTTCAGCAAATCCTTGGCCAGTCTATCCCCTTCAGTCCTGCGCATTTGAATTAACTGGTTCAGGGCCTCCTGTAAAGCCATATTGAGATATGGCCACAAGGCTTCGGCATCCATCTCTTCGTTTTCAACGCTGAGTACTTCAGGGAGTGAAGCCAGACTAAAAAGATCACTTTTATAAGCGGTATTGAGCAAATTTGCCAATTCCTTCAGAGAATTATCATACGACAGCACTAAATCTTTGTCAACCTTAACTAATCTCTTTTTTTCTTCCGTTTCCTTGATATTCACGTAAATATCAATGCGGCCCCGCTGGACTTTTTCCTGCACGGCTTTCCGGAAACGCTCCTCGATGATATTCAGGTTCCTGGGCAGTTTCACCAGGACTTCAAGGAAACGGTTGTTTACAGATTTCATTTCTACTGAGATCTGAACTCCAAGTCCATGAGCTTCCCCTCTGCCAAAACCAGTCATACTATTTGCCAATTTCCTCAACTCCTTAACGACAATCATACCATTATTCTGCTCCCGAGGGCAAGAATACGGTCTGCATGCTTTAGTGCTTGAAGTGAAAAAAACGAGGGGACAAATAGCCCCCTCAACCATCTTTTTCTTTTTCTTTTTCTTTTTCTTTTTCATTTATCTATTCCAGACTACTTATAGCTAAGAGATTACGGTTTAATCAGTGTTTGGATGATATTTTCGCTGATTACTCCTGTACCACCTAAAATGCTCAGTTCCGTAATCTTATTGTTTTTGATATACGCTTGGACTGAAGCGGGAACAGGATCCTGATTTCCGGGTACATAAATGATACCAGCATTTTCTTTGGCAGCCAATACGGCACCGGTAATTGCATCCGGAAAATCCAGTCCTGTGGTTACAAAGAGTTCAGTTGCCGAAGCATTAAAATAGGCTGCCAGATTAAGGGCCGTCGCATAGCGATTTGTCCCGCCAATCCGGACTCCTGAAGGCAGCTGATTGAACACAGTCTGACTGATGACGCCCTGTTCTCCGATAATGAATGTGTGCTTGATGCCGAGACTGGCAATACCGGCTAAAGTAACCGACGGGATATTTCGTTCATTGGTCATCAAAATCGGATAACCTTTGACTGCCGCATAGGAAGCTGCACTTAACGCATCCGGGAAATTATTGCCGTTGACGATTACTGCAGTATCCTGTCCATTTAATTTCTGCGCCACTTGAACTGCTGTGTCAAAGCGGTCTGCACCGGCAATTCTTTCGACTTCAAGGCCCAGAGCAGTAAGATCTTGGGCAATAGTCTCCGACACTGCACTCAAACCTCCAAGGATTAATACCTTATGGGCTTTCAGCCTTTTGACTTCGTTCAGGGTGGCAGTGGGAAGCGATGCGGGATCCGTTAGCAGAATTGGGGCATTCAGTTTAAAGGCCAGCGGTACACCGGCTAAAGCGTCAGCATACTGATCTCCCCGGGCCAGTACTACTGTGTCTGCGAGATTCCATCCGGTCTGGCTGACTGCGACTGCGGTTTCATATCGACTGATTCCGGCCAGACGCTGAGTCTTAATAACGGAGGGAACAACACCGACACCACCACCGCCACTGTCTGCGGAAACGGCCGCGCTGAGTACAAATTGATCTGACGTTGCCTTGGACTCATTGGAGGAATTGTCGACAGCTTTGATATGCAGATAGTAGCTACCGCTGACCTGGCTGACAGTGATTGTATCTCCGTTCTTAAATGTAGTCCAGGTTCCGGCTGTCGGGAAATCCTTGGTTGTCGACCATTGATATTCCAGAGAAGAATAGTCGCTATCTTCACCATCTACCGTTACGACAGTCGATGCGCTGGACTTCGGTGTAGAACAGCCATTCGGGTTAAAACTGATTTTAGGAGCAGTCACCTTCAGGGTCTGGGTAAATATTTCCGACCAGTTTGTGCCAAATCTTACAGCGAGTTTAATGGAATACGTATCGGAAGGTAGGTTGATAAAATCAATGACCGGAGCTGCATCGCTGTAATTCAAGACCAATTGATTCTGGGAATTATAGACTTCCCACTTGTACTCATCCAACGGACTGCCACTGGGATGATATGAATTATTGACCGGTGTAATGGTCGTGGTGCCTGTGTCCATGCTCAGCGAATTGGAAGGCAGCGTAAACGCTGCAATCGGCAGCGCGTTAAGGCTTTGCGAAATGTATAGCGCGCATGGTAAACTTTGGAATCCTTCTGCGTTCTGAACAATCAATTGAACCAGGTAATTCCCCTGCGCACTAAATGTGGAGGGATCCGGGACCCCCGAAGTCCATGCCGCATCATTGACTTCCTTCCATTTCCACTCCAACGTCAGCACCGTTCCGTTCGGGTCGCACGATGCATCGAAAAGTGTTTTTGTACCAGGGTCATACGTAAAAGCAGCAACCGGACGCCACAGCGCAACAAGATCTGTCACTTTTTGTTCGGATGCTGGAGGATCTGTAGTCGTTTCGGTATAAAAGACACTATATTTGCCGGCATTACCGAAACTTGCCGGGAAAGAAGTCAGGACCTGGTCATCCCAGCTGACTGCTCCGGCGTTATTCGGAAAATATGCAGGATCGTGATCAATCCGCCACGTTCCGTTTAATTGCTCCGGGTCAAATACGAAAGAATAGGGTTCGTCCAGCAGAATATAGGAGCTGTCTGAGGTTTGGATACTGTCATTGATGTATTTAGCGATTGCAGAGATTCCTTCCTGGTAAGTATCCGTCTCCGCAGCGCTCTGATCGATAAACGTCCCCTTTGCATTATTGTCCTTAATAAATTGCTCGGCTTGATCTTTGTTTGTGATGGTTGGAGTAACACCCTCAACCGAATTATTCAGCCCCCAGCCAATATAACTTGAATCCAGATTGATCATCCGGTACAAAATCTCGGCCAGCTTTTCACCATTCGCAAAATCGGTAACGCCGTCATCATCCAGGTTCACAAGATATTTCCGCGTATTATCCTGCCATTCCGGTTCACGGATGACATCGAGGAAGGATTTAATGGATTCAGTCGTCATGGTGATGTTTTTGTACGTAAAATAGGTCAGTGATGAGCAGTAATGGCTGCCATAACCGACAAGCGGTCCAAATCCATATGCGCCTGTGTCGCTGATCGTGATGCCCGAATCGGTTGTGGTCGTATCATAAATAATCTGGTTATCTTCAAAGAGTTTCAGGCTATTCTTAGTTGCTTCAATTCGAATATTCAGTGTGGTGCTGGTGCTTAAGGAATTTTTGGAAGCAAGCAAGGTAATTCCTCCACCGCTGCCCGCCAGATCACTAATGTCATAAGATTGTTCTTCATGAAAAGCATTCACGTCAACATTGGAAAATTGATACAGGTTAATTTTCTTACCGACCCAATTTTCATTGACATTGTCAAACCACGCGCTGGAGTAGTCATAAATTACCAGATAGCCAATCATTCTGTCTACGCCTTCACCATCGGTTGTGATTCCGGTGTTGAACAGGAACCCTGCCCCTTCCAAGGTATGAGTGTCAATCTGGCTTTCTTCAATCGTGAACTCAATTTTCTTTTTCCCGGCAATCGTGTCGGGATAGAGCATAAAGTCTTTAAACGCTGGAACGCTATAGCCGACAAACAGGATATCCTTGTCTTTCGAATAAATATGTGCAAGCCTGTTAGAACAGTATTTCAGTGAATCATCTGCAGAATCCGCCTCGGTAAAATACAGATCTGAATCATATGGGCTTTGTTCTTCATAATAGAAATAAGGTATATTAGCCGGCCATCCTGCAGGCGGTGTACCGTTTGTAGGATAATTTGGTGCATAATAGTGGTCATAGATTTGCCAGTTAAATTCATCTTTTGTTGTGATTTCATTCGTCTGAACTGCCGTGACCTTGACTCGGTCATCGGTGATCCCGTATTTACTGAGCAATTCAGCCTTGAGATCGCCGGCAAAGTTGCTGACATCCATGTTGCTGGCTCCCGCCGCCAGCACAACTTCAACATTCGGATTAGACCTGACCTGAACATTGACTGTCGCTGGGTCTGTCCCAGCATTGGCAGGCAACGCCGGGAAAATTGTGATTACCAAAGATAACAATACGGCCAGGATTGTTATCTTCCTCCGTAAAACGGCATTCAAATAAGTCACCTCTCTTCAATTACTTTAAGGTTTCTTTAAGGAAAATGTTTTCCTTATTCTATCTCTGAGATGATGCAAAGCATGTCGTTGTTCGGAGGTAGTTTGGCCTATTTTCTTTGCTTATTATCTTTGTTTTGCAGGTCATCAACATGATCCGACCAGAATGGCTTGAGTAAATAAGTTAGTCCGCACAATAACAAAAAAACAGATCCTTTTTGCAAAAGATCTGTTTCGTGCTTTTTCTTACTTTTTGGCTCTGCGAGTTAAGTTTGATGCTTTATATGATTCTGGTCCTTATCCTTTCAATGGCCCTCGCCGTATTCTCCCTAGTGTTAAAAGCCGTCAGCCGGAAGAATCCTTCTCCGCTCGCACCGAAGCCGGCTCCAGGTGTTCCGATAACATTTGCCTCTTTCATCAGCTTGTCAAAGAATTCCCAGGATCCCATCTGTCCCGGTGTTTTTAGCCAGATATACGGTGCATTCACACCGCCAAAGACGGTATATCCCGCTTTTTCGAGACCAGCCCGAATAATTGCGGCATTATCCATATAATAATCAATAGTTTCTTTGACCTGTTGTTTCCCTGCCTCAGAAAATATGGCAGCGGCGGCAGCCTGGATCGGATAAGATACTCCATTGAATTTTGTGGTCTGCCTCCTAAGCCATAATTTATTCAGACTGTGTGCTTCCCCTTTAGAATCATAGACCATGACTTCCTTTGGAACGATGGTATATGCGCAGCGGGTTCCGGTAAAACCAGCCGTCTTGGAAAAACTCCTGAATTCCACGGCCACTTCGCGCGCGCCTTCGATTTCAAAAATACTATGGGGAACACCGTCTTCCCGTATGAAAGCTTCGTACGCAGCATCAAATAAGATGATGGCCTTATGATCGCGTGCATAATCGACCCATTTCTTCAGTTCTTCAGCCGAAAGTGTCGTTCCAGTCGGATTATTCGGATAGCACAGGTAGATCATATCTGCTTTCGTGCTGGGAAGCGCCGGTTTCAGTCCATTTTCCTGATTACAGGGAAGATAAACGATTCCTTCAAACTGTCCTTTGTCGTTGTTATAAATACCGGTACGTCCAGCCATGACATTGCTGTCCACATAAACTGGATAAACCGGGTCTGTAACAGCCAGGATATTGCCCATGCCAAATATCTCCTGGAAATTGGCGGTGTCCGTCTTGGCCCCGTCACTGATAAACACTTCGTTAACTGCCAGGTCGACACCGCGGGGCTTGAAATCATGCTCAATAATTTTTTCAATCAGGAACTCATATCCCTGTTCCGGGCCGTATCCTCTAAAGGTTCTCTGCTGACCCATTTCATCGACTGCCTGATGCATTGCTTCAATAACGGCTGGCGGAAGCGGGCGGGTCACATCACCAATACCCATTTTTATTAAGTCACAGTCCGGGTTTTCCAGTCTGAATTGCTTTTCCCGGCGGGCTATTTCCGAAAAGAGATAGCTTCCAGGCAGTTTAAGATAATTTTCATTGACAAAAGCCATTCTATTCACTCTCCTGTAAATATGTAGTTATAATTCCTTGATGTAGTCTTTACTATAGTAGTCATTCAAGTATGATGATGTCTTATAATTCAAGCGTACTTCCGCGAAAAACACAGACTGCTGGACCCGTCATATGGACTTGCTGACCTTCCTGCCATTCAATCTTCAGGTCCCCCCCGGGCAAATGAACAATCACAGTTCTACCGGTTCTACCAGCCAGTACTGCTGCAACCACAGATGCGCAGGCTCCCGTTCCGCAGGCCAGCGTTGGGCCAACTCCGCGTTCCCACACCTTAACGGTTATTTCACCTGAATTGTCTACTTTGACAAACTCCACATTTGTTTTTCTCGGAAATAGCGGGTGTTTCTCGATCGCACGACCCAGCGTTTCAAATGGAAGCAATTCCAAATCCTCGGTAAAAATAATACAATGCGGATTTCCCATCGATACCGCCGAAAAAATAACTTCTTGCCCGGCAACCTTAAGTTTTTGGTTAAGTGCAGTATCCGTTCCGGCCAAAACAGGTATCTTAATGGGATCAAGACACGGATCGCCCATGTTAACCGTAACATGGTGTACAGCTCCCCGGCAGATCTCCAGTTTGACATTCAGAACTCCAGCCAACGTTTCTATCTTAAGTGAATCTCTCTGAACGTAACCGGCTTCATAAACATATTTGGCAAAACAGCGTATGCCATTGCCGCACATCTCTGGTTCAGAACCGTCTGAATTAAATATCCTCATCCTTGCATCGGCTACATCGGAAGACAGAATCACAATAAGACCGTCACCGCCGACGCCAAACTGTCTGTGGCAAAGCTGGACAGCGGTTTCGGCATAATCCATACCCGTCGGAAAAAGAAAATGATCCAGGCAGATAAAATCGTTTCCCAGACCATGCATTTTCACAAAATCCATAAAGGGTTCTCCTCTCGCTGCCTTTTACAGAGTCTGTTCGAAAAATGACCAAATCGCAAAAGCCCGTGGGCTGTGCCAGCCAAGTTTCTTTAAGAATACTATGAGAACAGTAAAGGGTCAATATTTTTGTCTGAAGTATACATAATGTATGTTTTCATTATGGTAGATTAATTCGTAGGTCCCGTAAGCTGCAATAATACGTAGCTATGTTCGGGTCAGTCTCCATAATGGATGGCCGCTTTCAGTCATTGTGTCATCCCTGACACAAAATCCCGCGCTGCGCAATCCATGCTCCGCTTAGCGCTGGCCATCCATTACGGAGACATATTTTAGAGTTAGTGAACGCTTTTCTTAAAGCTAAAATTTGGGCTGGATTTAGCTGGCTGATACCTGTTCCGAATAAGTCGTGTCAGGCCAATGATTAAGCTGGGTCCGCCGGCAGCCACCAGAATGACAAGCCATTGCCAGCCGACCAGCGCTGTGGTCTTGAAAATTGCCTGCAAAGCCGGAAGATAGATTACCGATAGCTGCATGGTAACAGAGATTGCTACCGCTACGACCAGCAATGGATTGGAAAATATACCAACCTCAAAGATTCCGCGGCGTTCCGACTTGCAATCAAAGACATGAAAAAGCTGAGAAAAAACAAGCGTGGTAAACGCCATGGTCCGTGCCGCTAAAAGACCGACGCCGTACCATAAACCGATGACAAATACAAAGAGTGTCGCTAAACCAATAATCGTTCCCCTGATTAGAATCTTTTGCCCTAATCCCCGCGCAAATACACTTTCCTCCGGCTGACGCGGAACCCTCTTCATGATATCCGGTTCTGTTCCGTCCACCCCCAAAGCCATCGCCGGCAAACCGTCCGTAACCAGATTGACCCAGAGAATCTGTATCGGCAGCAAAGGCAGCGGTAGCCCTGTAAGCGTTACCAGAAACATGGTCAGCACTTCTCCGA
>Ga0074193_1003321_pt1 | contig 12049 bp, 10 predicted proteins | sample EPASupsiteHSE605_FD_64523 | JGI IMG/M metagenome (GOLD analysis project Ga0074193, IMG submission 64523) | Bioremediated contaminated groundwater from EPA Superfund site, New Mexico - Sample HSE6-05 | ecosystem: Environmental > Aquatic > Deep subsurface > Groundwater > Contaminated ...
ATTACTTTAGTTTGTCTTATTATCCGAGAGCTGCCTGAAAAACTTTTCAACAGGCATTTGACGGATATTGTTAATTACTTAGCTGATGTTCTCATCAAAAAAGTTCATTCCCTTACTGAACATTTTTTTGATAAAGCCACCACGCTCTTTGCGGCCCTGATTCGGAATGGCTTTTTTGGAATTCTGCTGCGAGGAAGGCGAATTTTCAATACCGTTCAGCACCAGACCAATGCAGGTGGCATACATGGGTAATAACAATTCTTTATCAACATTGGCCGACAGATGTTCGCTCGGATAACCGATACGGGTTTCGTGCCCGGTGATAAACTGACACAATTGTGCAACATCTTTCAGCTGAGCACCGCCGCCGGTGAGCACAATGCCTGCAATGAGTTTGCGGTCGTAGCCCGAGTTCTTGATTTCGTAATTCACAAATTCAAGAATTTCTTCCATACGCGACTGAATGATGCGGGCCAGATTTTTCATCGCAATTTCTTTGTGCGGGCGGCCTTTGAGCCCCGGAATAGAAATGTAGATTTCATCTTTCACTTCGTTGGCCAGTGCTGATCCATGCTTCACTTTCAGTGTTTCGGCATAGCTTTTCAGAATGGAGCAACCTTCTTTGACGTCTTCGGTTACAATGTCGCCGCCCAGCGGAATGACTGCTGAATGACGAATGATGCCGTCCTGGAAAATCGCGATATCGGTGGTGCCGCCGCCAATGTCAACCAAAGCAACACCGGCTTCTTTTTCTTCTTCGCTCAATACCGAATACGAGCTGGCGATGGGTTCAAGCACAAGATCGCTCAATGCGAGATCGGCACGGGTGACACATTTTTCGATGTTACGTGCAGCACTGATCTGTCCGGTAATAATATGAAAATTCGCTTCGAGCGAAACGCCTGCCATGCCCACGGGATCTTTGATTCCCTGTTCGCCATCGATGATATATTCCTGCGGAATGACATGAATAATTTCTTCGCCGGGAGGCATCACCAGTTTGTACATATTTTCGATGAGACGTTCCACATCGTCCTGGCTGATTTCATTCTCGGTGTTATCACGGATAATGCTGCCGCGGTGCTGGATGCTTTTGATGTGTTGTCCGGCAATACCGACGTTGACTGTGCGAATGTTTACATTACTTTTCCCTTCAGTAATTTCAACCACCTTGCGGATGGATTCAACAGTCTTCTCGATATTGGCCACCAGACCTCGTTTCACACCAAGCGATTCTGTTTTGCCATGACCCAGAATTTCGAGCTTGCCATGTTCGTTCTGATAACCCACAATCATTGCGATTTTGGTTGTCCCGATATCGAGACCGACCATGATTTCCTGTGATGCATTCATATTGTTGTGTCTTTTTTAATACATACTACCTGGTTCTGAAACCTTATGTCGAAGGTTTTATATTGTTGAAAATCGACCTCGTCGTATCCATCCTGATAGAAGTGACGCAGGTTGTCGAGTTTAATATTGATTTCATCTACATCGCCAATAAGGATATTCTGATCGCCGATAACAGGGATCAGCTCAAAGCTGTTGTTGCTGTTGACGTAAATCTGAGTAATAAGCTTTTTCAGAAAAGCATCTTTTTCGATGGCGGAGGCAATGAGATAAAGTTTGTGCAATGTAGGAAGACGCCGGGCCTGTTGGTATGATACACTCCAGATTTTTCGGAAGTGAACACCTGTTTTAAATGCGTCGTTGAAATTTCCTGTGGCAACCATCAATTCAGAGAAAGCGCCTTTGCTGAGTTGCATTAAGCCGCCACCCGAATCAATAAAATAGGTTTGATTTTTTGCATTGAAAACCCGCAGTATGGGTCTGCGTTGCACTATTCTTAGATTCAAACAGGCATCGGCATCTACATACACTTCAACATTTTGCACGAACGGATTTTTACGTACAGCGTCTTCAATCCATACTAAGTCAATCTCGCTTACCATGCGGCTTGTAAGAGAATCATATCCCTTTGAAATGAGCTGGAGGATTTCGTCTTCTTTGATTAATGCCGGTCCCGACTGAGTATCAATGTCAATATCGACGCTGCTGATTTTGCGATTGTTGTAATTGTTGCCGGCCAGTTTCAGAATAACGAAAACAGCAATGACAGCGATAACAAGAATGATTATTTTGTATTTCCGCTTCATGTTGTCAGTATTCGTTTTTTGACGGATTCAATCTGTGCATCAATGTCGCCCGCTCCAATGGTGAGCAGTATGCCTTCGAGATTTTCAGTTACAATTTCCGGTATCTGCCTGTATGGTAAATATTTTTTGGCAGGGTTCTGAACTTTTGAAAGCAGCCACTGTGCGTCAATTCCGGGCAGAGGCAACTCGCGTGCAGGATAAATATCGGTGATAACAGGCACGTCGAGCAATGATAATACTTTTCCGAATTCATCGCCGAAATCGCGCGTGCGTGTGAACAGATGTGGCTGAAAAATGCCAGTGATTTTCCGTTCCGGATACAACTCGCGTATGGTGTTGATCAGTGCTGCTATTTCAGCCGGATGGTGTGCGTAATCGTCGTAATATATAACTTTGCTGTTCTCTGCAATCAGCTCCAGGCGCCGTTTTACACCAGGGTACGATTCAATGGTCTGTGCAATCTGTGTTGATGAAAAACCTCCAAGATGCAAGGCTGCGAAGGCGGCAGTGGCGTTCTGTATGTTGTGACGACCTGCTGCGGGTGATTGAATATTTTTTTCAAGTAATGTGTCATCCTGAAAAATATCAAAAACAAAGCGGCCGTTGCTGACATGAATGTTCCGGGCGGAATATCCTTTTTTATTGGTGAATCCGTACAAAACAACATGGTCAGGCAACTGTAATTTTTCTTTTGCGATGTTGTCGAACACAAGGACATATCCGTCTTTGCTGGTTTGTGCAGCGAATTGCGAAAACGACTGATGCAGCATTTCTTCACTGCCGTAAATATCCAGATGATCGGCATCAATGGCGTTGATGATGGAAATAAAAGGCTTCAGTTGAAGGAACGAGCGGTCGTATTCATCGGCTTCAGCAATGGCCCATTGTGCATCGGGATGCATGAAAATATTTTTGTTGTAACGGCTCAGCACGCCGCCAACAAAGCCAAGAAACGGAACTTTCATGTTTTCCATTGCGTGCGACAGCATGGCCGAAACAGTTGTTTTTCCATGCGTTCCGGCAACTGCAATTAATTGAAGACTGTTGATGATTTCGGCCAGCATGGCTGCGCGTTTGACAACCGGAACACCTGAAGCTTTGATTTGCGGCCATTCTTCGAATGAATCAGGTACAGCCGGCGTAAATACTACAACATCGGTGTTTGCCGGAAACTGCGAAATGTCGGCTGTATAATGAATCTTGATGCCTTCGGCTTCCAGAGCTCTTGTTAAAGGAGTTGCCGTTTTATCGTATCCCGAAACCTGAACACCTTTGGACGCCAGATACCGCGCCAGGGCACTCATTCCGATGCCACCGATGCCTAAGAAATATGCGGTATGTATTTTATTGATGTCCATTCAGTTTTGTTTCGCGTAACTCAGTAATTTTTTTTGCAATATTCAGTGCGGCCTCTGGCATAGCCAGTTTCGAGAGATTCTGAGACATTTCGCTGCGACGTTTTTCATCTGCAATCAGCTCGAACAGTACTGGTCCCAGTTGTGTTCCGGCATCAGCATCTTTCACAAGGGCCGCTGCGTGCTGGTTGACAAGTACCATAGCGTTTTTTGTCTGATGATCATCGGTCACATTCGGCGATGGTATGAAAATGACGGGTTTGGCTACGGCAGCTATTTCCGATACGGCAATAGCCCCTGCCCGCGATATGATAATGTCGGCTGCAGCATAGGCCTGTGGCATTTCAAAAATGAATTCCTCTGCCAATATACGGTTGTTTTTTACATGCGACATATTCTGGCATTTTGTATAGGAATATTGTTTGCCGGTTTGCCAGATGACCTGATATTCTTTTTCAATAATGCCGGGAATCAGGGAGCAGATTGTTTCGTTGATGGTGCGTGCACCCAGGCTGCCTCCAATAGCCAGAATGGTGAAGCGATCAATGTCGAGCCCAAAAAATTTCCGTGCATTTTCTGCCGACAGATTTTGATTGAATATTTCCTGCCGGATGGGATTTCCGGTTAGAAATATTTTTTCTTTGTCGAAGAATTTTTCCATATCGGGATATGCAACACAGATGCAGCTGGCGCGTTTCGCCAGAATCCGGTTGGTGAGTCCGGGGAAAGAATTTTGTTCCTGCAACAAGGTAGGGATGCCTTTTCGTGATGCTGCGCGTAAACCCGGACCACTGGCATATCCGCCGAAACCGGCCACCACATCGGGTTTGAACTGACGCAGGATTTTGCGAGCTTTTAATAAACTTCGAATAACTTTAATGGGGACAAGCAGATTTTTCAGCGTGAGTTTTCGCTGCAGTCCCTGAATTGGCAGGCCGATGATGGGATATCCGTGATGCGGAACTTTTTCCATTTCCATCCGGTTTTCGGCACCAACAAAAAGAATTTCGGCATCGGGCAGTAAGCGGCGAAGCTCGTCGGCAGTTGCCAGAGCAGGGTAGATGTGGCCTCCGGTGCCACCTGCGGAAAATATGAATTTAGGCTTTCGTTGTTTCATTGATAGAATCTTTTTCGTTTTCACTGTTTGCTCTGCTCACGCTCAATACAATTCCCAAAGAAATACACGTAAACCAGATGGATGTCCCCCCCATACTGACCAGTGGCAATGGCTGTCCGGTTACCGGCAACAGGTTGACTGCAACGCCCATGTTTATCAGTGCCTGAAATACCAGGATAATGGTAAGTCCGATCGATAAAAACGCCCCGAATGAACCGGGGCTCTTGCCCGCAATGCGTATTCCCCGGTAGAGCAAAACCAGATATAAAAACAAAATAAATATTCCGCCCAGTAATCCATATTCTTCAACAATTAAAGCGTAGATAAAATCGGAATACGGGTGCGGAAGAAAATTTCGTTGTGTTGAGTTTCCGGGCATTTTTCCCCAGATGCCACCGTTGGCAATAGCAATTTTTGACTGAACCGCCTGATAATCGTCTTCATCGCTGGACGAAGAAAAGGATTCGATACGATTGGCCCAGGTCCCCACACGGCCTTTGCCGGGCATTTGCATAATAATCATAACGGCCAGCAACAGTAACACAACAGCGACGCCAATGGTGGCGCCGATAAATTTGATGGGCGTTCTGCCAATAAACATCATAATTATGCAGGTGACAAAAACCAGCATGGCTGTTGACAGGTTGGCCGGAAAAATCAGCACTGTTGTTCCGATTACGGGTATCAGCAACGGAACATAAGCTTTATTCAGGTCTTCGATGGAATCCTGTTTTAAAGCAAGCAGGCGGGCCATGTACAGCACAATGGCCAGCTTGGCAATATCGGAACTTTGAAAACTGATATTGAGACCCGGAATGGTAAGCCAGCGGCTTGCTTCGTTCACATTGGTTCCCTGTATCAGTGTAATAAAAAGCAAAGGAAGAGATAAGGCAAATAACAACTGCGCGATGCGGGAGAAATAGGTGTAGCGGACATTATGAATCAGATACATGAAAAACAATCCGGAAATAATAATGAATAAATGCTTCAGCATGTAATACTCTGTATTTCCGCCCTGGTACTTAAAAGCAAGGGTTCCGGTAGAGCTGTACACGCTGAGTAAAGAGAACAGGCTGAGCAATAATACAATTACCCAGACAACGCGATCACCTTTAATATGTTCAATGAAAAATTTCATTTTTATAATTCACGGATAGCGTTTTTAAAACGATTGCCACGTTCTTCGAAGTTTTCGAACAGATCGAAACTGGCGCATGCGGGTGATAGCAGAACTACATCGCCCGGATTTCCAAGCTGGTATGCCGTGTTTACAGCATCATCCATGCTATGTGTATCAGCAATTATTTCAACGTACGGGCTGAATGTTTCAATCAGTTTGTGATTGTCGCTTCCGAGGCAAATCAATGCTTTTACTTTTTGCTGAACAAGGGCAAACAGGCTTTTGTAATCATTTCCGTTGTCGATACCGCCGGCAATCCAGATGATGGGTGTTTTCATGCTTTCAAGCGCATACCAGGCCGAATTGACGTTTGTAGCCTTGCTGTCGTTCCAGAACGAAATGCCGTGAACTTTCACCACAAATTCAAGGCGGTGTTCGGTTTTCTGAAAAGTCTGAAAACTTTTTCGCAGGGTGTCTTTTCTGAAATCGAAGCGGTTGGCCGCAACGGCAGCCGCCATTGAATTGTACAAATTTGGTTTTCCCTGAAGTGCTAGAGTTTCGATTTTCATGTGTTATATGTTGTTTAGCGCAGTTTCAATGTTACAATGGTTAATATGGCCAACATGATGTTGACGATAATGAAGCGGTTTACAATTTTCACTTCATTCAGTCCTTTTTTGTGATAATGATGATGAATTGGCGCCATGCGGAATGCACGGTGCTCCGATGCGTATTCATATCCGAATCTTTTTTTCCGGTATTTGAATACTGTAGTCTGAATTATGACTGAAAGAGATTCAAGCAGAAAAACTCCGCATAAAATAGGAATCAATAATTCTTTGCGAATCATGATGGCAAACACCGCAATGATTCCACCAATGGTCAGACTTCCGGTATCGCCCATGAACACCTGAGCCGGGTAAGAGTTGTACCACAAAAATCCGATCATGGCTCCAACAAAGGCTGCAATGTAAATAGTCAGCTCTCCCGAATTCGGAATGTACATTATATTGAGGTAGTCGGCAAAAATAAAGTTGCCCGAAACCCAGGCCAGCAGCATCAGAATAAGTCCCACAACCGCCGATGTCCCCGCTGCAAGTCCATCCATGCCATCGGTAAGATTGGCCCCGTTGGATACTGCAACAATGATGAACATAACAATCGGAATGAAAATAATCCAGCCCCATTTTCCTGCGGAATCGCCCATCCATGAAGTCAAAACCGAATAATCGAATTCGTTGTCTTTTACAAACGGGATGGTGGTTTTCAGCGATTTTATTTCTTCCACTTTGAAAAAATCAGCTGCTTCTTTTTTACATTCAGTATTCAGCATGTCTGCCTCGGTGAGGTGTTCTGCCGTGTTGATTTTTTCCCTGATGACAACATTATCGTTGAAATACATAAACGATCCGACCAGAACACCCAATCCCAACTGTCCGAGAACCTTGAATTTTCCGTGTAATCCGGCTTTATTCTTTTTGAATACTTTGATATAATCATCCAGAAATCCGATGATGCCCAGCCACACAGTTGAGATAAGAATAATAATAATGTAGGTGTTGTGAAGCTTGGCAAACAACAGTGTCGGAATCAGTATGGCTGCCAGAATTATGATACCACCCATGGTGGGTGTGCCCTTCTTTTCAATCTGTCCCTGAAGTCCGAGATCGCGGATATCTTCACCAATCTGATTTCGTTTAAGAAATTGAATTATGCGTTTCCCAAAAACCATAGCGATTAACAGCGAAAGAACCGCAGCCATAGCGGCCCGGAACGACAGGTACTGGAAAACTCCTGCACCCGGGAAGTCATAGCTTTTATCAAGAAAATCGAACAGATAGTACAGCATATCCTCAGTGTTTTAAAAATTCGTTGAGTTGTTCGGTGTCGTTAAAGTGATTCCGAACCCCGTTTATTTCCTGGTAAGTCTCGTGTCCTTTGCCTGCAACCAGAATAATGTCGCCCGGATTTGCCAGCATACACGCGGTTTTGATGGCTTCGCGACGATCGGTGATGCACAGCACTTTTCCCATATCAGCTGCATCAATGCCGCTTTTCACTTCCTGAATAATGGTGTCAGGATCTTCGGTGCGCGGGTTGTCGCTGGTAATAATCACTTTCTGACTGAAGCGCGCCATCATTTGTCCCATCAGCGGACGCTTGGTTTTATCACGGTCTCCGCCAGCTCCGGCCACAGTAATAATCTGCCCGTTTCCTTCATTCACTTCTTCGAGAGTTGACAACACATTTTTAAGTGCATCGGGCGTGTGGGCATAATCAACAACACCTGTGATGCCGCTTTCGGAGCGTATCACGTTGAATCTTCCGTTTACTTCCTCCAATGCACTCAGGTTAACAAGTACTTCTTTTTTATCCATACCGCACAATACAGCGGCAGCGTAAATAGCGGTGAGATTATAGGCGTTGAAACGGCCCACCAGTCTGAACCATGCTTCGGTTCCGTCCAAATTTAATCCGAGACCGGTTATGGCATTCTGAAGAATTTTGGTTTTAAAATCGGCCGGACGATTCAGTGCGTAGCTGTATTTTTTTGCTTTGGTATGCTGCACCATGACTTTACCGTTGGCGTCATCATCGTTGTACAATGCAAACGCGTGTGCCGGCAGATGATCGAAGAACAGTTGCTTTGCTCTGAGATATTCGGCAAATGTGCCATGATAATCGAGATGGTCGTGTGTGAGATTGGAAAAAATGCCACCGTGAAAAACAAGTCCGTGCACACGACCCTGTACAACCGCATGGGAGCTCACTTCCATGAAACAATATGCGCATCCGGCATCTGCCATTTCGCGCAGCATGCGGTTCAGTACCAATGCATCCGGAGTGGTATGTGTGGCCGGATATTCCATGCCCGGAACCACATAGCGTATGGTTGAAATCAGTCCGGACAGATGATTCATTTTATTGAATAATTCAAAGAGCAACGTGGCCGTGGTGGTTTTGCCATTGGTGCCTGTAACGCCGATCAGATCAAGTTCTTCGGAAGGATTGTCGTACCAGTTTGCTGCAGCTTGTGCATATGTTTCGTTACCATTCTGAGTGACAATATATGTAACATCAGCGTGAATATCTTCAGGAAGATTGTCGCATACAACCGCTGCAGCACCTGCCTGCACGGCATCGCTAATAAATTTGTGTCCATCGGTTTTTACACCTTTAAGTGCAAAAAACACAAAGCCTTTCTGCACATCACGACTCGACGATGTCATGCCTGAAACAGTGATTTCATCAGATCCGTGTTGCACTTTCGCGTCGGTGTTGAATAATATGTCGTGCAATATTTTCATCGTGAACCAAGCGTTAGTTTAACTTTTGTTCCTTTTTTCAAAGGGGTGCCGGCTTCCGGAAACTGGCTTGCAACCCAGCCTTTGCCACTGACGGTGACAACAGCTCCTTTGCTTTCAAGATAGGCAATAGCATCGGGTGCCGACATCCCTTTCATGTTGATCAGTCGGCTGGAGTTTGGGTCTGTTCGCCTGTATGTAAGCGAGTCCTGGCCGGGTTGGATAAATACAAACTGGCTGGATGTTGCTTTAACTTTTTTCGGCATTTTGATTCCAAGCTCGCGATAAATGCTCTTCACTTTTTCGAACGAGGCATAAATGCTGGCGACAGCTTGTTGCGATTTTTTTCTGTTACTCGCCTGCTGGCGCATTTCAATGCGGGTGGCGTAGATTTTTTCGGCAATTTCGAGAAAGACGGGACCTGCGACCGAGCCACCGTAATATTGTCCCTGAGTGGGTTTATTCACCACAACAATACATGAGTAGCGTGGTTTATCGGCGGGGAAATATCCTACAAATGAGGCAAAATATTCTTTTGTTTTATTTTTCTTGTAACCGCCTTTCGAAGCAATCTGAGCTGTGGCGGTTTTCCCGGCAATCGGGAATACAGCGTTTTTCAGATTGGTGGCCGTTCCACGAAGTACTACGCCGCGTAACAGATCCTGAACTTTTTGTACAGTAGATTTGCTGCAAATGGATTCCTTTAAAACCACCGGTGAAAATTCCTTGACGGTTTCGCCGGCATAGCGAAGTTCTTTGACAAACATGGGCTTGATCAGGCGACCGTTATTGGCAATAGCATTATATACGGCCAGTATCTGCATGGGCGTCATGCTCAGTTCATATCCGATTGACATCCATGGCAAACTGATGCCTGACCATGATTTATCATCCGGATTTTTGATGTAAGGAATTCCTTCGCCTTTCAGTTCGAGTCCAAGTGGTTTGTTGATGCCAAGTTTGTACAGACCCTTGATGTATTTTTCGGGATTTGATTTATAATGATCGACAATCATTCCCGATATACCAATATTCGAAGAAAGTTCAAAGGCCTGACGGATTGTGATGGTGCCGTATCCGCCCTCGTGCGAATCGGTCATCACATTTCCTTTTTTGCCGTATTTTCTCAATCCGTTACCGGTATTTATTTTTTCATCGAGCGAAACCATGTTGTCTTCCAGCGCCACAATCATCGACATGAGTTTAAAGCTGGAACCTGGTTCATAGCATTCGCCGATGGCGTAGTTATACGATTCGGCATAACTTCCGTCGGGCATGCGCTGCAGGTTTGCAATGGCTTTTATCTGGCCGGTTTCAACTTCCATTAAAATGGCACAGCCATGATCGGCTTCATGTTTTTGGAGATGGTTGGACAATGCGGTTTCGGCCACGTCCTGCATGTGAATGTCGATCGTACTTACCACATCGTTTCCGTCTTTCGGCAGTATATCTGCTTTATCATCAACCGGAATCCAGTTTCGTCCCGAAACGCGCTTCATCAGCCGTTTTCCGTTGGTGCCGGTCAGTTCTTTGTCATAAGCGCCTTCAATGCCAACCCAGTATTTGTCGCGCACATAGCCGATGGTTCTTTTTCCCAGCTGATTGAAAGGCATTTCACGGCGATCGTTTTGTTCAACAATCAGGCCTCCCTGGTTCCGTCCTTTATTGAAAATAGGAAAGGTGCAGATTTTCTTCATTTCATAATAGTCAAGATTCGTGGCAATCTTGAAGTAGCGGTTGTTCTTTTTTCTTTCTTTTTTTAAGAGAGCAGTGTATTCTTCGGGCGTTTTCTTTTTGAAATACTCGCTCATTTTTTTACTCAGAGCCGCAATACTGTCGTTGAATAGTTTATCGCTGATGGTTTTTGCACTCAGGTCAACATACAAATCGAAGCGAGGCACCGATGTGGCAAGCAGACTGCCGTCGTCGGCCAGAATATTTCCGCGGCGTGCTTCAATGTCGATATATTTTACCGATAGATTCATAGCTTTTCCACGCAGTGTTTCGCCTTCAGAAAACTGAATATGGAACAGCTGATAAATGATGGCAATGGTAAAAATGCCGCTCAGGGCATATATCAGAAATGCCCTGCTGAGAATGGTTTTATTGACCGGCGTTACCTGTTTGCTCATAGTTATTTTTTGTCAACAAAAATTTTCCCTGGTGGTGTGTGGGATGGATATATTTTTCTGGGGCTCAGTCTTTCATTCACTTTGGTGAGATTGACAGCCGTCATCAGTCGGGTTTTAGCCGAAATGTATTCGCTGCGCAGACCAATCAATTCCGTTTTATAACTCTCCATTTTATACACAGTCTTTTCTCCGTAATAAGAATTGGCGATGTACAGTAAAAAAAGGAAGGTGACATACAGAATAAATGGCAATTGTTTGATCAGACCTTCTTTTTCGAGAAAGCTGCCGGAAAGAATTGAACGGGGGCCGAACCTGCTGGTACGCGTATTGGCTCTTGCCGCTGCCGGCTCCGCCTTTTGCTTCCGTTCATTGATTATGGTGTTTTTCTCTTTCATAATTTTTCTCCGACTCTTAATTTGGCACTGCGGCTACGGGGATTCCGTGCAATTTCTTCGGGTGTGGGAACAATCGCACCGCGCGAAATGTCTTTCCACATCAGGTCTTTACGCCCCATGATGGTTTCGGCAAAAGCATCATTTGTTTTTTGTTCCTTGAAAAATGTTTTCACCATGCGGTCTTCGAGAGAATGATATGAAATGATGACCAGACGGCCGCCGGGTTTGAGGCATGTATAACTTTGCTGCAGAAATTCCTCCAGCGCTTCCATTTCTTTATTGACCTCGATGCGGATGGCCTGGAATATCTGCGCCATCAGACTGTTTTCGCGGCCCGGACGGGCAAATGACTGAAGGATGGCCGCCAGATCAAAAGTGCTCTCAATGGCTTTCTTTATGCGGGTTTTAACAATGGCATTGGCAATTTTCCACGCCTGATCCGACTCCCCGTAGGTACGGAAAATACGCG
>Ga0074193_1003322_pt1 | contig 12048 bp, 11 predicted proteins | sample EPASupsiteHSE605_FD_64523 | JGI IMG/M metagenome (GOLD analysis project Ga0074193, IMG submission 64523) | Bioremediated contaminated groundwater from EPA Superfund site, New Mexico - Sample HSE6-05 | ecosystem: Environmental > Aquatic > Deep subsurface > Groundwater > Contaminated ...
ATGATTCATACAATACAGCAATATCGGAAATTTTTAATTGAATAGCCTGAAATTTGGATATCGGTTCCCCTCGATGCATCTTTTCTTTGGCATAGTTTATAGCTTGTTCATATGCTGCCAGAGTAGTCCCTAGAGCAACAGAGTTCAGCCCAATTTTACCAAAGGCTATAGCGTATTGGAGAATTTTGTAGCCATCTCCCACACTACCTAGAACATTATCAGCCGAAACTTTAACGTCTTTAAGATAAATATCGACTAAATCTCCACCATGCCATCCTAGCTTTTCCCAGGGTTCAGATACAGAATAGCCCGAACATTGTTTATCCACAATAAACCCAATTGGTTTTTTGGTATCTGACTCAATAGCAAAGACAACTAGTGGGCCAGGAAAACTGGCATTGGAAATAAAGCGTTTAGTACCATTAAGGACATAATAATCGCCTTCTTTTACTGCCGTAGTCGTGAGTTGCTTGGGGTCAGAACCTGTTCCAGGTTCGGTAAAAGCAAATGAAGCTATATACTCACCCCTACAAGCCTTAGGCATGTAAAGTTTTTTCTGAGCATCCGTACCGAAGTTGTTTATAGCTCCCAGACCCAGATTATGTGCTGATATAATCATAGCTGGTCCAGTACATACTCGGGCAATCTGCTCCATGGCTATAACGTAACTCTCATACCCGGCATTAGCTCCCCCGTATTCTTCCGGCATAGCCATGCCAAAAAGATCCAAATCAGCTAATCCTTTCATGACCTCGGCGGGAACCGCATTATCTTTTTCAATCTGTTCCACAATTGGTTTAATCGCCTGCTCAGCATAATCTCGAGCCATTTTTTGAATCAATAACTGTTCCTTTGTTAAATTAAAATTCATTTACTACAACCCTTTCTTCTTATAAAATAAATAATTTAACGCTTTTATTACCCATCTTTCTGGCGAGATGGAACCGGTGGAAGGAACCATCACCGGTTCCACTCTTTCACTTGCGCGCGCAACCAATTCGCCCACACTTCGACGCCTTCGCCCGTTTTGGCGGAAACGGAGAATATCTCCAGATTGGGATTGCGTTTATGAGCATATTCCACTACCTTTTCCATGTCGAAGTCAAAGTAAGGCAAAACGTCGATTTTGTTGATAAGCAACACGTCGCTGACCTCAAAGATAAGCGGATATTTCAGAGGCTTGTCATGACCTTCCGGCACGGACAGGATCATGGCGTTCTTTACGGCACCGGTATCAAATTCCGCAGGACATACCAGATTCCCGACATTTTCCAAGATTGCAAGATCAATATCGTTTGTGCCCAGTTGCTTCAATCCCTGTTCAGTCATGCCCGCGTCCAGATGGCACATACCTCCGGTGTGAAGTTGAATAGCTTTGACGCCGGTTTTGGCAATCGTCAACGCATCTACATCAGAGTCAATATCTGCCTCCATGACACCAATACGCAAATCATTCTTCAATCGTTCAATCGTGCGGGTCAGCAATGTGGTCTTACCTGAACCGGGAGAAGACATTAAATTTAACAGGAACGTTTTATCCTTTTTCAGTTCTCCGCGAACACGCTTGGCCTCCGCATCATTGTTTGCAAAAATGCTTTCCTTTACTTCGATAATTCTGACAGGTTCCATTTTTACCTCCTAACAGCCAATATACTGCAACATAATCTTCTGTCCACCGAGAACAGTTTTATAACGGCTTTCACAGCGCGGGCATTTTCCTTCGTTTTTCATGACGTTATACAGCGCATGGCAATCGTTGCACAGTGCCTCGCCGGGAACGATATGGATTCTGATTTCGGAGTCTTTCAGCACCGGGTATTCCTCAGTAACAAACGAATAATACTGCTCGAAAATCTCTGGCAAAACGCCGGACAGCTCCCCAACCTCCAGATCCACATACTTCACCCGTTCGACCTGTTCTTTCGCCGCAATTCCCGCAACGGTTTTTGCTATCTCGACCAACATTCCCACTTCGTGCATAATTACACCCTCGCGTTTTCTTTCGCACCGAACTGCTCTTTTCTGCGCGCCAATTCCTTCTTAATAACGCCGCCCAATTGTTCACGAGGCACGGGGGTGATGTCAAATTCTCTTTTGAGATGAATTGCGTCGAACTTGCACCGGGTGGTGCACAAGGCGCAGCCAAGGCAATGGTTCTGATCGACATGCGCCGCACCGCAGCTCAGGCAACGGACCGTTTCCGTTTTTACCTGCTCCTCTGTCAGTATCATGCGATCATCGCTGAAGGTTAGCCTTTTTGCCCGATCGGACACAGGCTTCTGACGTTTCGCCGTGTCATATTCGCCTACATCCAGATTGTCCTTGTCGATGTACTGATAATTGTGCCTGTCTCTACCCAGCTCCAGATCATCTCCCCAAACAAACCGGTGAAGGGACTCGGCGCCCTCTTTGCCTGCGGCAATTGCGTCAATTGCAAACCTCGGGCCAGTGTAGATGTCGCCGCCCACGAAAATATCAGGCTGGGCCGTCTGATAAGTAAATCCGTCCGCCTTGACGGTCCTGTTGTCCTTCAGCTCTATACTGCTGCCCTCCAGCAGGTTACCCCACTGAATGGATTGCCCAATGGCGATGAGAACATAGTCAGCTTCCACCGTGACGGTGTCGTTCTCGTCATATTTCGGGTTGAACCGGTCTTCTTCATCGAACACGGAAAGACACTTTTTGAAAACAACGCCACAGACCTTGCCACCCTTTGTCAGGATCTCTTTTGGACCCCAGGCATTGTTCACGAGAATGCCTTCGCTTTCCGCTTCTTCCACTTCAGTACTTTCCGCGGGCATGATGTCGCGGGGCTCAAGGCAATACATTTGAACCTCTTTTGCATCACTTCTAACTGCTGTTCTGGCCACGTCTACTGCCACATTGCCGCCGCCTATTACCACGACCTTGCCGTGTAGTTTACTACGTCCGGTATTCCCGCCCCGCAGGAAGTCCACTCCGGAAATAACACCTTCGGCGTCTTCGCCGTCCACGCCGAGCTTTCTGCCGCCCTGTGCTCCAATAGCAATGTAGAAGCCTTTGTAACCCTGACTTCTGAGATTTTCAATGGTCGTATCCTTTCCGATCTCGACACGGGTCTTGAATACGACACCCAGCCTTCTTAGCACGTCAATCTCCGCGTCAAGAACCTCCTTTTCCAAACGGAAAGAAGGGATGCCATAGCGGAGCATGCCGCCCAGCTTGCTCTCTTTTTCAAACACCTCCACCTTGTGTCCGAGAACAGCAAGATAGTATGCGCACGAAAGGCCCGCAGGCCCTGAGCCGATGACGGCTACTTTATGGCCCTTCTTATGGAGTTTTTTGGGTACAAAACGGTTCTTGATTTCCAGCTCCTGCCAGGCAATAAACTTCTTGACCTCATCGATGGCCACCGGCTCATCCAAATCGCCTCGGGTACAGACTTGCTCGCAGCGATGGTTGCAAATGCTGCCGCAGATTGCCGGGAAGGGGTTGTTCTTTTTGATGAGCTCCAGGGCTTCCATATATTTGCCCTGGGCTGCCAGCCTCAGATATCCCTGCACTGAGACGTGGGCGGGGCAATCCGTCTTACAGGGGGAGGTTCCGGTTTCGGGCTGTACATTCAAGCGGGTGTACAGAAAGTCCGGCTTAAAGTGCTCGGGCCCCCATTCCAGACAATTCTGCGGGATCGGGTTGGCAACCACTTCAACAGTTTTTTTCTGCGGTAGTTTCTGCCCGAGTTTTGCCGCGTTCATCGGGCAAACCTCCACGCACTGGCCACAAGCCGCACACTTTTCAGGATCCACTTCCGCAACATAGTTGGAACGGGCGAGGCTCGGATTCTGGGTATACCAGGCGCCTCTCAGTGACAGACAGGTTTTATAGTCGCAATTACATATATACTCAATGGGAGACGGGCCATCCGCCGTGCTGACTTGATGGACAAACCCTTTGTCCTCCGCCCGGCTCACGATCTCCAGATACTCGTCCTTGGTAATTCTTCTGCCCTTGCCGGTGCGGATCGTGTATTCCGCAAATTTGCCAATCGGCAGGCACCACTCCTTGTCAGGTTCTCCGACACCTTTTCCATACTTATCCGTTACCTTTCGGCAAACACATTCAGTAACAGCATAACTGGTTTCGCCGCCCTGTTGAACCATGGAGGAAATTTCTTCCCAGTTTGCCCGTTGGGGCTCATGCTCGATGGCCGCTTCCACAGGTACGACCCGATGGACACTACAATTGCTCATTGGCATTATCCAGCCTGCTCGCATTGCCGTGTCCAGGGTGTAGCCGTTAAATCCTACCGCTGTCTCTCCATACAGATCAAGACGCCAGTTGTCCAAACAGACCTGCTCCATGCTGCCAACAACAAATACTGGGAGCTCGACCCGGTCAACGCCATTATCATCCGGCAGGTACTTAATGATGCCAAGATGTGCAAGATCGTCGGCCAGCCTTGCTGCTTCCTCCACAGTCTTTCCGGCTTTTTCAGCCAGTTCATCGATGTAAAGTGGAACCCTCACTTGCATGTTGAGCAGAAAATCCACCATTTCGTCTGTCAGCAGACGATCAAACATGATATATCCCCAGCTGTCCACGCCATACGGCGCTTCATTTCTATCAATCAGTTTCACCAGATCGAGCAGATTCTGCCTTGGCTCTTTGCTGCCGTTCTCCAGATAACCTTGCATGAGTTCCTTTTCGATCCCAGAGTATTCCCTCGCGGTCATACAGTATTCCTCCCTCTTCTTTGCAGAATTTGTCAGCAACCAACTTCACTGAGCACTCACCCCCTGCGCGGTTTCGCGTCAACGGATCCATCTGCGCGCGGGGCACCGAATGATCCTTGTAGCCCGGGATAAATTCATCCGACTGCAGGCTCATCATGGCCATCGTACCGCCATCCTCGTCAAAGCGGCAGCCGCCCCAAAGATCAGCCCCGCACCGCCCTCGGCCCGGTGCCAATAGTACTGGTTAAACTGTTCGTTGGAGTAACCGTCCGGTGGGTATAGGTGATGGATCGCCGACATCAAAACCCGGTTTTTCAGTTCCATATTTCCAATTTTGATCGGCGCCAACAGTCTGGTGAGTTTCATTCTCCTCAATCAAATTTAGGCTTGCGCTTCTCCAAAAAGGCGCTGATCGCCTCCTTTTGGTCGGAGGTGCCGCAGCAGTAGGTGGATTGGGCCTGCTCAAACAGCAACCCGGCAGCAACGCTGCTGTCCATCGCCAGATTGATGCCTTTTTTGGCGAAGCCCACGGCCGCTGGCGGCGAGGATGCCATGCGGCGGGCCAGCTTCAAGGCTTTTTCGGTGAGCTTTTCCGCTGGGACAACGTACTCAACCAGACCGATGCGCAGGGCCTCGACCGCATCCACCTCTTCGCAGAGCATGATCAACCGCTTGGCCTGCGCCGGACCCACCAGCTTGGTGATGCGGGTGGTGCCGCCCATGTCCGGGGAAAGGCCGAAGTTAACCTCGGGCAGCGAAAATTTGGCGTTGTCGGCGGCAACCCGTAGATCGCATCCCGCGATCAACTCCACTGCCGAACCGATACACATGCCGTGCACCGCAGCGATCACCGGGATCGCCCACTCCTGCCAGCGACCGTAGAGCCGTTGTAGGAACAAAATGTTGTCGAGAACATACTTGGAGCTGGCACCCTTGAGATACTTAAGATCGATACCTGCGGAAAAATGATCCCCGACGGCGTTTATGACCAGTGCCCGTACCGATTTATCCTTCTCGATCATTTCCTGATACGTACCCAGCTCTTGAAAGAATTCATACCCCACGATGTTCAGCGGCGGGGTATTTATGGTTAGAACACCTACCGTATCCTGCTTATCATACTTCAAATATTTTTCCTCTGTCATCTTTAGTTCCTCCTTATACCTCATTCCCAACAGCAATTGGTCCGAGCCGCAGTCTCCACACAAAAAGGGCTGCTGAGATGTATCGTCGTACTTGGTTTCCTGTCCACACACTCTGCAGACAAAGCGGCCAGGTACATGGTCAAACACCAGTTCCGCCTCCTCGGCGATGGTGCCGTTCTATTCGTAGCACAATTCCTTTCACAATGCACTGGCTCCGAAAGGCGTACCGCACAGTGGAGCCAGCAATCTATATAATCCCAGCGCCCGCTAAACCGTCGCCCCGGTTTTTCCATATTTGGGGATGACCACGTCCAGATCCAGAGGCTCACTGCGGGCCGGGTCATCGCGAACAATATGAATGGCTCCGTTGGGACACTTGTCGGCGCAGACAGAGCAGCCCATGCACTTTGTATCGTCCGACACCATCTTGCCGTCCACCATGGTAGGCATGTTGAAATGGCATAACTTCACACAGGTGCCGCAGTTCTGACATTTATCACGGTCCACCTGACGGACATAGCCCGAGGGGGCGAACAGCGGCGCTTTGGCGTAGTTATTGGCAGTCAGCGCCACACAGCAGCATGTGCAACAGTTGCACATGCCGTACAGCCTGTCGCCGCAGGCATCCTTAAAGAATGCCGACTGGACGTTACCTGCCTCGTGTTGCTGCTGGATGATATCCATTGCCTCCTGCTTGGAGATACGGCGATGGGTGCTGCCCTGATTGTGCGTCTCAAAGAAGCTGACCCAGGGCTCGCCGATCAGGAAGCAGACGTCCCTCGGGCTGCACGCCTTGTCACCGCGCAGGGTGCGGCAGGCACAGTCGACAAGCAGAAATTCATCCGGCGAGTCCCACAATATCCGCCGCGCGCGGTCGTAGGGGATAATGGTTTTAGGCAGGTCGGGCAGGTCAACCGGCTCCTCCAGCTTGAAGAACTTCTTTGCGTCCTCGGGCAGCAGCACTTTGGCGTGATAGGCGTTGGTTTCCAGACGGCCTGCCATCATGTTGGTGTGGTCGGCGCCCAGCTTCACCAAATCCTGCACATAAGAAGTGTCCTCGGTGGCGGGTATGGTCATCTCGTCGGGCTCGGGTCGAAGATTATTAACCGCCAGCTTCATAAAATAGACATACTGGTTGATGTATTTCAGGTACAAATACCCGTGGATGCGGTCGGCAAAACCCTCGTCGCTTCTGGGAAAGACGCGGGTAAAGTTTTTGAGCGCTTCCTTTTTTCTCTCTGACATGTGCTTTCACTCCTCTTTCTGTTTCGTTTTGCGTATTTAAGTTGGAATCAGGCCGGCTTCAATGGCTTCTCTTCGCAGGCTGTCGCGGAAGTCCGGATGGGCAATGGAAATCATTGCGTTAACGCGATCCCGGATCGAGCGGTTTTTCAGGCGGGCAACGCCGTACTCAGTGACGATGTTCATCGTCAGAGAACGGGGGGTCGTGATGACCGCGCCCTCCGGCAGATTCAGCGTGATGGTAGAGACAACCGAGCCGTCTTTCATTTCATTGGTGGATGGCAGGCACAGGATGCTTTTGCCGCCCTCGGAAAGCCAGGAGCCAAACACGTAATCCAGCTGCCCACCAGTGGAACTGTAATGGTAATGACCGATGGACTCGGAGCACACCTGACCGGTCAAGTCGACCATCATGCAGGCGTTGATAGAGATCATCTTCTTGTTCTTGCCGATGTTTACCGGGTTGTTTACGATGCTCAGCGGGTAGAATTGAATTTGTTCGTTGGTGCTGTATTGGACCAGTTCCTTGGTGCCCAAAGTAAAGGCGCAATGGATTTTCCCGGTGATAACTCCTTTCTTATGCAGCTCCATCATGGAGTTTGTAAACACCTCCGAATGGATGGACAAATCCTTCTTGCTTACTAGTCCGTATCCCGCTGCATTGGTCAGGTTGCCGAGACTTATATGGATAGAGCTCCACCCCCGATTGCATATCCACATCCTTGAGCTCCCCCACCCGGTCCGCGATAGCCTCCAACAACTGGAACGGCGTCGACTGCATCGGTGAGAAAAAGACTGAGTCGCCGGATTCGATAAGCCCCGCCGCCTCTGTTAGTGAAACCAGTTTTCTTTGATATTCTTCCTGCCAGCCCATATGTGCCTCCTCTTCATTTGAATTAGTGTTAACTGTTACTTACCAAAATACACGCAAATTCCGTGCCAACTATTACTCACGCATAGAGAATTTGTACACATTCCTTAATACAGGCGCTAAAAATCAACAAAATACACAAAAAAAAACCGCTCTTTGGTGTGTATTGAAGCACACATACCAAAGACTGCTTTATCGTTGAATTTAAAATGTTCAAAATTGTTCAGGTTTTTATCTATTTGTGTATAATTGTTCAAATTTGTTGAATAATGTTTCATCTGTTCATTGGCTATTGCAGGTTATATTCCCGCATACGCTTGTACAGCGTGTTCCTTGAAATTCTCAGATAAGCGGCAGCCTTGGACTTGTTGTTTCGGAAAACCCGCAATGCCTGAGCGATCTCCGAGCGCTCATCATACACCTGATCCTGACTGGCTGAATGCGGCGCGGCAGGGGACTCGCCACTATAGTCGCCCAGATAATGCCTGACCTGCGCCGCACCGATTTCCCGCACGTCGTTAGTGCCAATGATGCCCTCTAGCAATCTGTGGATATCCAAGGGTGTCAGTAACACCTAATTACACGACGCAAAACGAAACTAAGGTAACATACATAACACATTTTGTTTAGGACTGTACGGCCCCCCCTTCCCTCGCCTAATCCAGCAACCGGCCACACTGCCGCATCGATACAATGCTCCTGCCTTACATAACATCGATGCGGCACTTATCAATGATGTAACGTTGAATACTTGCTTGCGGGCTTATGAGAAGCAAGCAAGATTCTTTTTAGTGACATCGATCGCCTCTGCCACGATGCGCGTTATCAGCTCTTCCACCGTGGGGAGATCATGAATGAGCCCAATGGATTGCCCCACCATAAAGGTAAAATTTTCAGTGTCGCCGTTTTCATATGCGAGCTTGGAATGACTTCCAGAGAGCATATCATATATGCGTTCAAGATTTACGCCTTCTTCCTCAATCGCCTGAATTCGACGCACATTTTCATTGAACAGCGCACGGCCTTGCATGATTTTTTTGCAGATAATAATAGTATCTTTTGCATCGTGGTCAAGAATCAACTTCTTGATATTTTCGTGTACAGGACAATCCTTTGTGGCGATAAAGCGACTGGCCATCATTATGCCGGACGCACCCAAAGAAAGAGCGGCCGCAAAGCTTTTGCCACTGACCATACCTCCTGTGGTAATAACCGGAATATTTACAGCCTCTACGATGCTTGGAGTCAGCACAGTAGTTGCGACATCGTCACGGAGTGGGTAGCCGCCCTCTTCGAAACCAGCCGCAATAACCATATCGTAGCCAGCCCGCTCCGCACTTTTGGCGTGTCTGGGGGAACCCATTTTATGAATCATTTTTGTGCCGGCCTTGTGCATCTGATCCATGTATGCTGTGGCAAGAGAGCCGGAGACATCCATGCAGGCGACCTGTTCCTCTGCACAGACCTTGAAAAAATCGTCCAGAATCTCCTGAGTGAGACGCATGGAGGGGAGCAAAGTCACGTTGACACTAAAGGGTTTATCTGTCAGCTTTCTGGTTTCGTGAATCGCAGTGCGAAGCTCTTCACCGTTATTGTAGCAAGCGGCGGTGAGGTTCCCAAGTCCGCCGGCATTGGAGACCGCAGCGCACAGCTCAGGCTTGGCAATATGGAGCATGGGGCCGCACATAATTGGATATTGAATACCAAGCAATTCAGTCATTTTTGTTTTCATTCGTATAATCATACCTTTCCGCTATTTGCTAGAATGCACTCTGCCCTAAAAACGCATGGACAACTTCTTGCAGACCATCTATTTTGAAGGATATTTATACCTTCCCTCACCTAATCCAACAACCGGCCACACTGCCGGGATTGTGTGCAATGCTCCTGCCTTACATTGCATCGATGTTAATTATTGCTTATTACTAGTAGTAAAGCTCAAAGCATTATCACGGAGCATGGACTAAGATCCATTGCTATGCAAGAGATTGGCGGGCAAGCCTGTCAAAGCAGGTACGCCTTATCACCACTATGATAAGTGCCGACTAAGATATACCTAACCTACTTTCTGTATAAGGCGCCCCTTAATAAACTCCTCTACACTGGTCGGAACAAAACCGGACAAATCTGCTCCAGATCGTGCAATCTCCTTAACCATACTGGAAGACAGATAGGTATAGTTTGAATCTGCATTAATGAAAACCGTTTCGAGATCTGGGTTTAGCCTTTTATTGATTTGTGCCATTTGAAATTCATATTCAAAATCCGAAACAGCACGCAAGCCCTTAATAAGCGCACATGCATTATGATAACGCGCATATTCAGATACCAGTCCGTCATACGCGTCCACCTTTACATTGTGAAGATGGGCTATTGACAAACGCATCATTTTGACACGCTCTTCCATTGTGAATGAAGCAGTCTTTGTTTGATTTACCATCACAACTACAATCACTCTGTCAAACAACCGAAAGCCGCGTTCAATAATATGGACATGTCCTTTTGTAACTGGGTCATAGCTTCCAGGGCAAATAGCGATACGCATAACTTCCTCCTTATCGGTATCATTTACTATTTATTTACCTGGAAACTACAAGGCTTTATAAGAATGTTGTGTTGACCCCATAGGTAGAAATTATCCAAAACGATATTGCACACCATATCCTCCAACAGGATAGGACCAATCTAAAACCTCGCTGCCACAAGCTATACGGCAGGTTCCACATTCAAGACACCCGTCTTCATTAAATTCTACTTTTCCATCAGAATTTTTGGTATATAAGCCAGCCGGGCATACTAAAATAGCTCTATTCAACTTAGGATCTGTTTCTTTTCCGGGTTTAATAGCAATATGTGGCTGAGAATTAGGTTTAAAGACATCTAGCCCTAGCTTCGCTTTCAGACCCATAAGTTCACTCATATTTTCATTACCTTCCTCATATCGCTTACTATTGATAATATTTCTTTAAAATTTATTTGCTTTTTAACAGAAGTCATTAATTTATCTTTAGGCCCTGCTGGAATGGTGTATATATCTTGCATAATGCTGCCGACCATTTCAGGATAACGATTGAAAAATCGTGGATTGTCGAGTGCTTTTGGAGCTTCTTGAAAACTTTTGAAGTCCTTATAAACAAAACTCTTCTCAAGTAATTCCTGATATACCTTCAAAGTGTTACGGCTGAAATCCTTTGATTCTCTGGCTTTTAAAATAGCTTGGGCTGCGTAATATCCTGAAGCCAGTGCGTATTCCATACCACGTACTGTGACACCAATATTCATCGCCATTCCGGCAGCATCTCCAACAACTAATATTCCGTCTCCATAAAGAGTTCGCCAAGCCTTTAAACCCCCTTCGGGTATGACATGAGCTGAATATTCTACAGTCTGTCCACCTTTAATGAGGTTGGCGACTTCCGTACGCACCTTAAAATCGTCCATCAATTGAGGAGCAGAAACACCAGGATCACCTTGCATCAGGTCTTTGATGCCTACCACGATTCCCAAACTTAAACAGCTTTGGTTCGTATACAAAAAACCTCCGCCAAATTTTCCGCGGGTTACTTCGCCCATGAAGAGACGCGCTGCTCCTTCATTACCTTCCAGCCCAAAGCGGTTTTCAATCACACTGCGATCAAGCTCAATTATTTCCTTAAACCCAACAGCATAATTTTCAGGATTAGCTGGTACACTTAAACCGACCTTCTCAGATAACAACGATAGTACTCCGTCAGCAGCAACAATTACGTCCGCCCCTAGTTCATCTCCACCTGCACGTACTCCAATTATTTTGCCGTCTTCCTTGATAAGCTCATCGACCCTGCTTTTAGTGACTAGCATTACGCCAACTTTTTCTGCCTGTTGAGCAAACCATCGATCAAACTTCGAACGTAATACACTGTAGCTCTGGTAAGGAGCCTGTCTCAAATCTGAACCGGTATAACTGGTGGAGAAGGAATTGTCCCCAGCCATCATTACCAGTTCCTCACGAACTATATGCCTCTCAAAAGGTGCTTTTTCCCATATGTCCGGAAATAAATCACGTATTGGATTTACATACATTCGACCCCCAGTAACA
>Ga0074193_1003323_pt1 | contig 12044 bp, 12 predicted proteins | sample EPASupsiteHSE605_FD_64523 | JGI IMG/M metagenome (GOLD analysis project Ga0074193, IMG submission 64523) | Bioremediated contaminated groundwater from EPA Superfund site, New Mexico - Sample HSE6-05 | ecosystem: Environmental > Aquatic > Deep subsurface > Groundwater > Contaminated ...
ATCAACTTGAAAAAGCAGTGAGTTTATCTATTCAGTATTGCCAGAGAGCTGAATTTCGTCGAGAATTATTAAGGAGATCGTTTAAATGTCCAGCATTGATATATCAATTGTTTAAGAAAGGTATTCTAGTTTTTGATGAAATCGAACCCATTTTAAAAGAAAAGAATTACTTCGTTTTATACTATTATTTTATGAAAGATCTTAAAGATTTTGACATATTGATCAGAACAAAGAGAATTCCAGATGATATTGACAAATCATTCCTCAAAAATACAGAAAATATTGATAAATTGATTGAATATGGGTTTTTGCCTTTAAGCATTGAGTATTGTCTTAAGTATGATGTTATTGATGTTTTGCAAGATATGGAAATTTTCAATCAAAAAGCCAAATGGAGTCCATTTGAATGGAGTAATAAGCCAAAATATCTTGATCTTCTATCTTTTTCTGGATTTTTTGGCTCTGTTAAGTGTTTCAAACATCTTTTAATGAATGATTTTGAGATTAATGATCATGTTTTATCGATGGTTGTTTGTAGTGGCTGTTTAGATTTGTTCCATTTTTGTCGAAAACAACAACCTTTCACAAATGAGGTTTTCCCAGAATCTGATAAAATTTTCTATCTATTGCCTCAATATCCCCGAATTAGAGAGCCTTTCTCAATCGAAGATGTTTTATATGCAACTGAGTTTTATCAATTACCAATAATTGATTACATGATGAAAAAAGGGGTGAATATAAAAGCAAGTAATCAATATAATGATTTTTTATATTTGATTATAATCCTCTTCATTGTGCCTCAAAAAATGGTCACCTTTATCTTGTTAATCTTCTAGTTAATCAAGGAGTCGAAATTGATATACTTGAAAATGATTTTGATGAATGATTATTAGATCAACTCCCCTTCACTATGCTGCTGCCAATAATCATCTATATATTGTTGAATATTTAGTGAACAAAAGTGCTGATATTAATGCAATAACAAAAACTGCTGAGTGTTTAATTGTTTTTTTACTCCTCTTCATTGTGCTTCTCTTAATGGCAATTATAGTGTTATCGAATATTTAGTTAATCATAAAGCTGAAATAAATGCAAAAACAACAGGTGTTGACTTTATATATGTGGTCAAACTCCTCTTCATTTTGCTTCTGAATTTGGTCATCTTGATGTTGTTGAGTACCTTGTAAATCAGAGTGCTGACATCAATTCAAAGGATCATTGGAGGGAAACACCAACAATGAGCGCACAAAAATCTAAACAATTGAATATTGTTCGATTCCTTACAAGTAAAGGAGGAGTATAGTCAGAAAAGGACAATAAACCCAAGTTAATTTTTTCTAGAATAAAACAGCAAAAAAGGGTAAATAATGAATAATAATCGTCACTTATTTACATGCTTGTATTTTTGTTTTCTTGTTGTTTGAGTTTTAATTCTAGTCTTTTAGGATCTGTTGAGATTGGATCATTAAGGGGTGATTTTTCCAAATTTTGTGCTTACGATTGTTATTTTTTGAGTTGTCGATCAAGTTCTGAAGGAGGGGCGTTTTTCTGCTCGTCTATGTTGTCTAATAATCGTTTTGAACGCTGTTTTTTTGAAAATTGCTCTTCGAATATTGAATCAGGAGCGATTTATCAGAGATATGGATCAATGAGGCTCTCTGATTGCTCTTTTCTTTACTGTCGAGCTAGCAGGGGAGCTCAAACTGTTTATTCTATGGCTTCTGCGAAGAATTTGGTTTGTTTTTCGAGAGTTAGTATGAATCACAGTCCCATTATTCCTCCTGATTTTAGGGGATCCACATTCTATATCACCCAAGGAGAGCACATTTTTCGAGATATTAATATTTCTGTTTCCAAAGTTCTAAGTGGAGCCGGAGGATTCATATCTAACTCAGCGGAATATATAGAATCATCCTTCTCTTTTCTAACACTGACACAGGCATCGTATACTATTGGGATTACTTCAAGTAACGTTCATCCTGATCCAGTATTTAAGTATTTTTCAATGATTAATAATAGTTGCAAAGAAAACAATGTTGTTTTTGCAGAACAGAGTGTTGTTTTTCGGAATTCTATTTTGATTAACAATATAGTTGCTACATATGTTCATTTGGCCGATCCTAAACAAACTCTCACCAGGAAAGGCAAAAGCAAAAAAAATTCTACTAATAGCGAGACGAATATTATTCCTTCACAGAAGCACATCTATGTGGTCTCAAAAGTGATTTTTGAAGAATGTATTTTCGATCATCAGATGTTTGAGCACATTTTGAATCAAATTGTTTGCCGTAATTGCATTGAAGCTGTTGATATTATTACCAATCACCCTGTTGAAAAACCATTAACGCCTGGAATCCAAAAGAAAACTAAGTATCCTTCTCCATCTCTCTTCTCTATAGAAATCGTAGTAATGGGACCATTTGTTGTGGTTTTCATGCTTATGGTCTGTTTAATAATGAGAACAACCAGATTTCGTACTGTATCCGATATTGGAATATCGAATGATAATGAATAAATATGTTTGTATGTTGATTGCTTTAATATATTCTCTCTTAAAAGGAAAAAGTACTTCCCTAAAAAGGATGTGAAAAATCACAAAAACTCATTCAAAATAACCAGTAATCAGTTGTTCCGAAAAAATCTTCATTTATGATTATTTATATCTAATATTTAGTGAATCCATGTTCCTTTCAAAACCAGAGCTTGATCACATATTCTAAAAAATCAAATAAATGTGGTTTTTAATCCTCTTCTGACTTATTGTCCTCCTTTACTCTTGAGGAATTCAACAACACTCCGTTTCCAATTGTCATTTGCTACTCCTAATGGTGTTTTCCCATCCTTATTTTTTGCATTTATATCAACTTTTTGATTAACTAGATATTTAACAACACTAAGATGACCATTATGAGCAGCTCTATGAAGAGGAGTCTGATCATCTTTATTTTTTGCATTTATATCAACTTTGTGATAAACTAGATATTCAACAACACTAAGATGACCTTTATAAGCAGCATGATGAAGAGGGGTAAAATCTTTCTGAGTTTTTGCATTTATATCAGCTTTTTGATTAACTAGATATTCAACAACGCTAAGATGACCATTTTCTGTAGCATAATGAAGAGGAGTCCAATCATATTTATTTTTTGCATTTATATCAGCTTTTTGATTAACTAGATATTCAACAACACTAAGATGACCTTTTTGAGCAGCATAATGATGAGGAGTCTCATCAAATATAAAAACTCAACATAATTATTTTTTGCATTTATATCAGCTTTTTGATTAACTAGATATTCAACAACGCTAAGATGACCATTTTGAGCAGCATAATGAAGAGGAGTCTCATGAAATATAAAAACTCAACATAATTATTGTTTGCATTTATATCAGCTTTTTGATTAATTAGATATTCAACAATACTAAGATGACCATTCTGAGCAGCTAAATGAAGAGGAGTATTACTAAATATAAAAACTCAACATCACATGTTTTTGAATTTATTTCAGCTCCATTTTCTGACATGAAAACTAGCAAGGGTAGATGGAAAAACTCAGATGCTCTACAAACGAGATGTGATGTTACTGATTGCAGGCCTTGACACATATGGAAGAGATCAAAACAACCACCACAGACAACCATTGATAAAACATTCTTATTGATCTCTAATCCTTTCATTAACAAATACTTAAAGCACTTGATTGAGCCAAAAAAGCCTGCAAATGATAAGAGATCGAGATTTTTTGGCTCATAACTCCACTCAAATGGACTCCATCTAGCTTTTTGATTTAAATTATCGAAAACAGCTAAATCTTCAATCACATCATACTTAAGACAATACTCAATACTTGATTTCAGATATCCATTTTCGATCAATTGATCAATATCGCTCGTATTCTTGAAAAATGATTGTTCTAAACCATTGGGTTTGTTCTTACGAAGGATAAAATTATCAAAATCTTTGATCTCTTTCCGAAAATAATAACATAACAAGAAAGTGTAGTCATTTTTCAAAAAAGGTTCGATTTCTTCAAATACCAAAATACATCTTTTGTACAACTGATATATCAAAACTGGGCATTCATAAGATTTTTCTAATAGTTTTTGCCGGAAATCAGCGATCTGGCAATACTCAATAGACAAATTCACTGCTTTTTTAAGTTGATGAGGCCGGATTTTAGGCAACATAACAATTCGATCGACACAAAACTCCATATCATTTATTCTAATTTCATTTCCTTCTCCAAAAAGAAATTCCTCAAATGATATCTTCTCTTTCATCTGATAAATAAAAATGACCTTATTAAGGTATAAAATTATTGGATTTTTTCCAGAAAATATGATTTTATTACATGAAAGAAATCCAAAAACCTTGAGAAGGGTTCTTCAGTGTATTCTTTGCTGATCAACTTGGACAAGTGGATCATATTTGTGTAAAAACATAGTATTCAAATTGATTGATTAGTTTTTTTATGCCAGTGAGTCTGTTTTTTCTTGTTCTTTCGATATATCAGAACGAAGTTTATATGTCAACATTGAAAACTACTAGTGATATTGTGATCGATGACTGTGTTTTTTGCTATTGTAGTTCTCAATCAAGTGGTGGTGGGATTTCTTCAACAGGAAAGAGTCTAACCATAGTTTCTTCGATATTTTACCGAAATTTTGCTAATGGACACGGCGCAGATGTTTATTTAAGTTCTAATTCTCAAAATTGTGAGATCTCAAGAATTTGTACATGTAATTTTACCAATGTTCATTCTCATACGGGAAAAAGTTTGATGATACAAGGATCTGCAAATAGTATTGTTAATTTTTCCTCGATTCACACATCTGGAACCGAATTAGGTTATGATTCTTTATATATTAAGAGTGTCCAGCAAAAAACATCGAGTTTTAATGAATCGAATTGCGCTTGCAAATCATGGGGATCATTTAGTTACAACTGCCAGACAAATTGCATCATTTCTGGCTTTCTTTTTCATAATTGCTCTTCTCCTTCAATCCTGAAGGAATACAGCACCACTCCATCCTCACACAGCTTTGAGTTTATTTTTTTTGTAGGGAATCGGGCCTCGAACATGATTACATCTAATGCAAATATGTTTTACTATAATTGCATTTTTTATGGTAATACGGGATCATTAGGACATAGCACACAGAAAATGATTAACTGTCAAATAGATCCGACAGTGTTGCCACCTATATCATTGACTGTTCTCCAAACTGTTCTATGCGGTAATGGTGTTATTATCCATTCAAAGAACAGAAAGAGAATAATCGAAACACATATAATTCATTATTTCATGATAATCACTCTATAAGAACCCACCTGCTAGTAAACCAGTTTTGGATGTAAATTTTTGTAAATAAAAATGAGTAAAACCTCAAGCATAATGACCGAAGTATTTTCCGAAATAGAAGATAGAAGTGATCAAATAGCCCAAGAAAACCTTTTTGAAGGCGAGATATACCAAAATAGCTTATTTAAGGAGGTATATTTCGGCAATATTGTAGAGGTTCAAAAATTGATAGGCGATGGGGGAGATGTTAATAGTATTTATGCGGAAAATAAGTCAGTAAATAACTATAAAATAATTGGATCGTCTCCAATGCATTTCGCTGCCTATTGTGGAAACCTGGATATATGTAAAATACTCGTTTCTCATGGAGCTAGGGTTGATTCGAGAAAGAATAATCATGATACCCCATTACATATAGCTTCTATGATGGGTTACATTGATATTGTTAAGTATCTAATTGAAAACGGATGTGACATCAATATTCAAAACAAAAATGCAAAGATTATCTATATGGATGGACTCCTCTTCATTATGCATCGTTAAATGGTTTCTTTGATATTGTTATTTATCTTGTTGAACAAAATGCAGACCTTCAGCCTAAGAATATTCATGTAAATTATTCGATGTTGGTTTAATACCTCTTCATAATTCGATTTTTAGGGGACATTCACAAATAGTTAAATTTTTTGTTGACCACCAGGTTGATGTTAATGCAAGAAACTGTGAATTTCTTTATTCTTTATTAATTGGGCTCCTCTTCACTTTGCATGTATAAAGGGGCACTTGCACATTGTTCAAATATTAGTGGAGAATAATGCTGATATCAATGCAAAAATGATCGACGAAGTACTTACTTTGCTTTTTCAACACCTTTACATCTTGCTGCTGATAGTAATTATCTCGATATCGTCAAGTATCTTGTTGAACATCAAGCCAATATTAATTCTAAAAACACTGATGTTTTTCGATGATTGTTTTATACACACCCATTCATGGTGCCGTTTTGAGCAAAAATGTCTCTATTGTTCAGTATCTTGTTGAGAATAATGCAGAAATTGATGCAAAAGATTCGAATATTAATTATTATTATTTTTATGGTCCCCTCTCCATTATGCAGCGAGTCTTGGTTATTTAGACATTGTTCAGTTTTTAGTGGAAAACAATGCTGAAATCAATGCCAAGTCAAAAAGTGATCTCATTCATTATTCTTTTGGACCCCATTGCATTATGCTACCAGAAATGGGCATTCCGATATTGTAAAATATCTTATTGAGAATAAAGCTGATGTTGAAATCTATGCTAATGATGTTACATTTCTAGTTTTTTGTGGAAAATTATTCATATTGCTTCTGAATTTGACCATTACTCTATAATTGAGTATTTAACAAAACATGGGTTTGATATCAATAATAAAAGCGGAAACATTTTGCTTGATTTCTTTCTTGGACCCCAATGAATATTGCTGCAAAAAATGGCAATTTAGAAATTGTTCGATACCTCACTGAAAATCATGCAGATTTGTATACTCAAACCAATAATGTTATTAAATCGTTATTCATATGACACCAATGCACATTGCAATACAACATAACAAATTGGATATTGTGAAATACTTACATCTTCAAGGGTTCAATATTAATTACAAGGCTAACAATATCCTAATAATTATATTATTTGGACTCCTCTTCATATTGCTTGCGAGAACAACTTTTTTGATATTGTTCAGTATCTTGTTGAAAACAATGCAGACATCAATATTAACAATGGCAGTTTATCTTTTACATTTTTACATGGACTCCACTCCATATTGCAGCAAGAAACAACAATCTTTCTATTGTTACCTACTTGATCCATCATGGATCTATTGTGAATTCCATAACCAAAGAAATTTATATAATTTGTTTTTAATAACCCCCCTGCACCTTGCCATAAGGAATGGACACATAGAAATTGTTCGATCTCTATTTGAAAATGGAGCTGACATCAACGCCAAAACTAATTCATATAATACTCAAATGAGTTAATGACTCCATTGCACTCTGCAGTATATTATGGACATCTGCAAATAGTGATTTATCTTGTTGAACACAAGGCCAAAATAAACGAAAGGAATAAGAGCTCAATGACACCTCTTCTCTTAGCAAGAGTGCACCAACAAAACGATATATTTGGTTTCCTTCGCTTGAATGGAGGAATAGTATAGTAAATAAACATTAATGAGTTTGAGTGTTTTAGAGAGCCGAATTGCTCAACTTAAAAAAATGGGAATAAAAATTGGGAAATATATTGAACGGGATTCTTTTAATGAGAAAAATTCGAAGTGTTATGGAAAACTTTTAGAATTACATAATGCATTTAGAGAACAAGAAGAAATTGTAACAATATTATCTGAACGCGATAAATCCAAAACCATAAATTCTGAACCAATTCAGTTATTAGGAGTTCTTTCAATGATTTTTGGAAACGATTTCCAAACAATTGACAATGCAAAAACTTTTTTGTCTAAAACTTATGAAAAAAACAGCTTTCCTCAAAAAATGATGAAATATAGGATACTAAAGAAAGCATACCGAAAAATCAAAAGGAAATATGAGTTCCTAAAAGCACAGAATACAATTGAGGTTGCTTCTTTAAAAGCCAAAGCCGATGCATCTGCAGAACAATTATCATTTATTCTAAACTCTAATCACCACTCTACTCCAAATTCCATTGGGAATTCAAAGATTTCCACTGACATAGCTAAGGAGAATGCACAGTTAAGAGCCAAAATCGAAGATCAAAAGGTTGAGATAGAGAATCTCAAAAAAGGAGCCAAGGAATATGCAGATATCAAAGGGCAACAATCGGAGGAGTTCCAAAAAATGATGAGCGCCAATCAAATGCTAACAGACACAATCCGGATGCTAAAAGCCGAATTCACCCAAGAGAATGACGAGAACCATACAGAGTATTCTGTATTCGAACCATTAATCAAAGCACTCACATCTATTCGTGATACATTAGGAATGGATCAAGGATCATCCCCAAGCCAAATCGCTCAATATGTGACTCGAATTATTAATCATGATTCTTCCCCAAAACAAATCAAGACTCCTAAAATCCTCAAAAGTAAGGTTGCATTCGATATCAAAGAAGAGATCGAAGATCTACAGAAGCAAATTGCTGATATGAAGAAGGACCTGTCATAATTTTTTATTATCATGAAAGGATCCCAAATAGCAGAGGAGATTATGAAATTAACATATGAGCAGAAATATGAAAAGTTAGCCATGTTATTCACCAATGATATTGACCATATCCATCAGTTTTGCGCAATTTTGTTATATGATTGGGATTGGTCCCGTTTTCCAAAAGAAGCTATTGAAGCTTGTAATATGAGCCTAAAAAAAGTCGAAATGATGAGTGAACTACAAGTAAATATCTTATTGATGCATATGATTCATGGGCATCAAGTTTTAGGAACAATCCAGGAATTTTATGAATCTGGATATATTTTTTCGGATTCATGGGGAAGATATAGCATTAGTGTTCCAATTTATATGATTTCAGCACTAGTTTTCATTCCCACAAGCGAGATTCTACCAAAACCTTCGAAATCCATTCTACATCCGATGTATTCATATTATTTAGGGATTAATTTACTTCTTTTACAGGATTATAACAGAGCAATTCATTATTTTATGGAAGCCATATCAATCAAATCTAAGAGAAAGTTCATGGAAGCAGTATACACCCAACTATCTCTTGCATGTTTTCTGAGCCATTATCCAAAATCTATTTTCCTCCAATACCTGCCAAGATATGTTGGGACAGTTACAGACTCTATTTGGAACATGGATTCAATCGACTCTTACACACTTTCAACCAAATTTCACACATTCTTTTCAAAAGATATTGCTTTTGAACATGCAGTTAGGTATGTTGTTGATATTGGAAGTGTATCTTCGCAAGTTCCAATTAGCATGCTTACATCTAAAAATGCACCATTTGAAGAGTATATGAAAAAAGCAGCAGAATTTATCGATTTCTCCATTGAAGGTGATATTGTACGATTTGGATCATTGAAGTTTAATGATAGTAATGAGAAGCTATTAAAACACATCGAAAAAGCCCTCAAGAACCAACAAATTAATGGAAGATTTTCTTGAAATTGATAAACGTTCATCTTTAACAATATGTGTTTCTGAGACCAATAAACAGAAAATTAGGGCCACCAAATGCTCGAATGCGTTTATTTATGTCCTTAATCGTGTTCAACTTGTTGAAATCGAAGAATGTGACGATTGTGCTATTTTTTTATGCTATTCAGGAGAAATCTTAATGAAAAACAGCCGAAGAAGCAAAATATCAGCATATTGTGGGAAGATTTCTATTAGAGGATGTAAGAATATTAATCTTTCATTATTTTCTCAAACGAAACCATTAATATCCGATCATTCTAGTTCTGTAACTATTTCTCCATTTGATGCAATATTTAAAGGAATTGTGCCAGAAGGCAAAAATTTTTGGGATTCACCCGATATTACAGAAGATTCCGCATTTCAGATACTTCCACCTGAAGAATTCATTCCTTTTGTTGTTCCTTTTGGAGATGAACCGGATGGGATATGTTCCCCCTTACCTAAAGATTACTTAAATGCTTTGAAAACCAGACAGATTGCGGCAGAAGAAAGAAAACAAATTGTGCTTCATTTCCAGCAAAAACACCCAGTGTATTCTCAAAGAATCCAGAAAAAGATATCAAGCGCATTTGCTGAATCATTGAACAACTCAATTTCGGGGAAACAAATCCAGAATCTTGGAAACATAATGTATTTATAAATCCATATTTACCAACAAATTATTTAGGACGAGAAGGTGGCCTTCTTCCTGTAGTTTGTCTTCTATCTCTGTGAACTACTGCAGGAGGAACGTAAAAATCATCTTCATTAATCTTTGGAGTTGGTTTTTCTGGTACATTAGAAATTTTCTTGGACTCCTCTATCTCTTCTTGTGTAGCAAGTCGGTACCTCTTGCGTTTCAGTCCATCTTCCTCCTGTGGAGGAGATTCTAAAACAACCACTCTTTTAACTCGTATCACTCTCTTTTTCTTATGAATTGTTTTAATTTGTTCGGAAACCTGAGATTCAATTGGATTTTTCGAAATCCTAACCTTGATTCGTTTTCTCTTTTTCTCCACTGGTTTAGATCCACATTCAATATCTTCATTAATGCTCTTGTTAACTTTTCTTCTTCTTCTCTTGGCTGGAGTATCTTTTACAATATTGTCGTCTTTTGGAGTCTCAAGTTCAGGCACCTGAATGGGGGCACATATACAATCTTGAGGAGCAGTTATTTCTTCTTCTTTAGGCAGGTCGATATTTTGGGGTTCAATATCTTCAACAATCTTCTTCATTGGTCTCGGTGCACCAAATGGAATGATTGGACCCATCATTTTTCCTTGAGCTGCAAGAAGGGCCTGGATTCTGGCCGAAGCAGTTTTTGGTTTTGTTATAGTTTCTTCATCAGCATTTTCATTACTTGGTTTTTCTTCGGTATTTTCTTCTTTTGCTTGAAATGCTTGTGCTTGTAAAGCTGCAATTCTAGCAGAAATCCCTCCCTTTTGTTTTGGAGCAACTTCAGTTTTTTCCTCTTTCTCTTGAACCTTTTCCTGTGCCGCTCTTAATGCAGCAATTCTAGCAGAAACACCTCCTTTGGGATGAGAATCGTGTTCAACTTGTTTGTGCTCATTTTCCTCAATTCTATTTTGTGCTTCTTGGAGCAATGCGATTTTTGCATGAACTCCCCGCTTTGTTTTTACCGGCTCTTCAGGATTTGCGTTGGTGGTTGTTGAAAAATCTTTATCCATTTTATTCATTTACCCTTTTATTACCTGGTTTTAGTACCTGATTCGGGATCTCTTGTGCTTCGATACTCTGTTAGTGTTTTGGGAACGGTGGATTGTTCCTTTAACACAATCTTGCATGGATGATAGAGATCCTTTTTGGCATCTTTGAGATAATTCGTGTGATTTGGCTGCTAATCCAGTTAATGAACTTGGAGAATCTTTAAGATCATCTTTCTTTGAGAAGAATCCAGCAGCTCCACCAATTTGTGATTGTTTTGCTGGTTCTCCTTTTGCACTTATCAATTGTCCAGATGCGAGTTTCTCAGTGTATTCTTTAAGATCATCTTTCTTTGAGAAGAATCCTGCAGCCCCACCAATTTGTGATTGTTTTGCTGGTTCTCCTTTTGCACTTATCAATTGTCCAGATGCGAGTTTCTCAGTGTATTCTTTGAGATCATCTTTCTTTGAGAAGAATCCTGCAGCCCCACCAATTTGTGATTGTTTTGCTTGTTCTCCCTTTGCACTTATCAATTGTCCAGATGCGAGTTTCTCAGTGTATTCTTTAAGATCATCTTTCTTTGAGAAGAATCCTGCAGCCCCACCAATTTGTGAATGTTTTGCTTGTTCTCCCTTTGCACTTATCAATTCTCCAGATGCGAGTTTCTCAGTGTATTCTTTAAGATCATCTTTCTTTGAGAAGAATCCTGCAGCTCCACCAATTTGTGATTGTTTTGCTGGTTCTCCTTTTGCACTTATCAATTGTCCAGATGCGAGTTTCTCAGTGTATTCTTTAAGATCATCTTTCTTTGAGAAGAATCCAGCAGCTCCACCAATTTGTGATTGTTTTGCTGGTTCTCCTTTTGCACTTATCAATTGTCCAGATGCGAGTTTCTCAGTGTATTCTTTAAGATCAT
>Ga0074193_1003324_pt1 | contig 12041 bp, 11 predicted proteins | sample EPASupsiteHSE605_FD_64523 | JGI IMG/M metagenome (GOLD analysis project Ga0074193, IMG submission 64523) | Bioremediated contaminated groundwater from EPA Superfund site, New Mexico - Sample HSE6-05 | ecosystem: Environmental > Aquatic > Deep subsurface > Groundwater > Contaminated ...
TCTACAATTCTTTCATTTATTATCATTTTGACTTCCCCCGCAAATTACTCTTTTGATTCAGCCTGATCCAAATATTTTTCGAGACTGACAGCGCAACAGCCGGTTTCGGATTTTGGTGCACGTCCGATGATTTCAATTACGTCACTGATTCTTCCGCATGAACATTGCACGTTCTTTTTCATAAAACCTACATCTTCCGTCAGTATGTAACACGGGTAGGATAAAGATGATGGATCAAGAATGGCAATCAGACCATGTTTTCCCTCCTCAACCTCCTGAGCCGGATCACAACTGTTACGGATACTGATATGTAAACATGGAGGCACATGTTTGTGATTGTGTTCACATTCGATTGATAACTGGTTAGCTTCTACCAATCCGTACATATCACGTATCTGTCCAGGTTCAACACCAAGGTATTCAACGCATTTTTTATTAAGTTCTTTACGGGGAATCTGTTTACCGGTATAACGCTTCCATCCTCCTATAGTTATGATTTTCGTTTCACTATCCAATTTTATTTTGATGTCCTTCCTCTTCAGGAAATCACAGAAAGTATTTAACAGGAATGGTGGTCCCATTATATATCGGGTAAACTTTCCTTCCCACTCCTTGAGAAGTTTTAGAGCTTTCTCGGAATCAAACCTCATGTTTTCAACAACAAATTCACTTCTGTCAAGGGCACAGTTCAAAATATTTAAGGCTTTAACCATTCCCATTTCAGGCATCTCATAAGGAGATGGGCAAAAATATAAACATACGCCCTTGGAAATCTGGAAGAAATTCCTGTATAAAGATAAAAGGGTCAAAGCTGCATTATTGCATGTGTCATAGTCACGGCGGGAAACGCTCGGAACACCGCTGGTACCTGTACTTCTCATTTCATACTCAATTTTATCAATTGGCGAGGTAAGTAAAACATGAGAGTCGGGCTTCTTGAAATAGCTGATGGGAATCAGAGGTATCTTATTTAAATCTTCAGGACCTTGAATGTCTTCCGGAGATACATTCGATTCGGTACACAGCGCCTTATAGTATCCATTATTGTCATAATGGTGACTAAAAGCCTTTTTAATAACCTCATACTTAATTTTGTTCTGCTCCTCCTTGGGACTATAAAACAAATAAGGTGAAATAGCCAATTTACTTAAAATATCGTACATTTTTCTTACCCCCCACGATTTAAATTTATTTTTCTTCTATTATATTTTTTCATCATATTAAACTCAAGATATCGTATTTTCGACAACAACACTGTCAATATAACAAACCGCTTCTTCCGAATCCAGTAGGGATGCCTAAAAGTCGTATTTTTTTTTAAAGGTGTTCATGCTTTTATAATTTTATGTTTTAGCTTTCTCCTACTTAATTCATCGTGGAATTTGGCAATAACTTTCTTTTGTCCTTCGGGGACAAAATCATCATGGTTAAAATCCTTACTTAGCTGTAAATATCCAGAGAAATTCATATCAGGGTAACATCTTGCCGCTCCAACATTCGGCATAAATGCAACAGACAAATCCTTCTTGTACATTTCTATGAGCTCAATCATAGAATCGATATCCTCCAAAGTTGTAGACGGGGAGTAAACTTCTAAAGTAACAACCTTCGTCCACTTTAATTCCCTTAACCATTTATGCATTTCTTCAGTGTTAAGTCTTATTCCGCTCTTTTTCAGCAAAGCTTCTGTTGCACCGAGCCCTTCAAATAATAACATGGAGTCTTTCCTGAAGTTGTAATATAGCTTGTCGATAAACTCAAAATCTTCAGGTACCGGATCTTCGCATTGCCCTACAACCTTCATATCCAGGTATTTAATCTTTTGTAAAAACTCCTGCCTATAAGCATCATTCGGTAAGCCAAGTGTGGTAATAATAATACCATTGATTCCGGCATCACTTATTCTTTCAATGTCATCCTTGATTTTGTCGACATTTCTAAAGATTTGGCCATGCTTTCTGCTGATAAACATGTTTGTAGATTTAGGCTTGCCGTAATTATTGCATCTCTCACATATTCTATAACAGCCCTTATGGATCAACACTGGAAATACCATCATGGTCTCTCTTACAAGCTTAATAAAGTATTTCTTATAGTCTTTGATGATTTCAAAATTTATATAGTTCTTTTTATTAAACTCTTCTTGAGTAAAAAAATAAATGTTCGAATTTTCTATAACCTCTTCATTTCTTTTGTATACCAAACCGGGTATATCATTTAAATCTACAGACTTATCTTTGAAAGCTTTCGCCAGCATAAGTGCGGATTCTTCCCCGTCTCCACGGATTAAATAATCCACTTCGGGTAAATCTATGACATCCTTGTAAAATATGGAGCTTAGCTGACCACCCACAACAATGGGAACTTCCGGATTTATTTGTTTCAGCTTTTTCAGCGTTTGCACCTTTTTGTACAGCCCGTTATATGACCATATATCAACAAGGTAAAACAATGAAACATTTATTTCTTTTATTTCCTTCACTATATCTGCCCTGGGTTTAATATACTTGGAATAATAGCTACTTAGTCCCCCAATTGAAAAACCGTTATCCTTAAGAGTGTTTAATATGCTTATAACCCCACATGCATTCATTTCATTAAGAAACGGGTCACCAAACAAATCCTCTGTATTATGAACATATAATATATCCAAAGTCTTTTTACTAAACAAAAAAATCACCCTAACATCCTATAAGTGTTAATTCATATAAAACAGGTACATTTATCATTATGTCTCGACATAACTTTTAACTTGTCCTAATTCATCACATGTTCCTAATCTCATCTATCCTTTGACCTAAACTTTCCTTTGAATAGATTCTGGAATCAACAGTTACCGTATCCAAATATTCTAATATTGGAGATTTAAGGTCTGTCTTTCTTTCAACACATATAATATTTGAAAACACCTTCATTTGAGGCAACATCTCCCGAACTTCCTTTTTTATACGGGAATGTGTATTGTCAAATAAATTCCATCTATGCGTTGATGTTATTTTTACAGGCTCGGCGCAAATCGTTCTGCAGTTATTACCTATTTCGTTTTCTCTTCCATAAAACCTTGCCACGTGACATGCCCTCGCTATAGAAACAATAATAAAATCCATGTTGCCGTTTAATGCAAATCCGTTTTCCTTAAAACTCTTGTACGAGTTTTCCATTTTATCAAGAATATCAATTTCAATTTGTTTTACACCAAACTCGTTTAATATTTCCATGTTTTCCCTGCTGTTTAAATTATGACACAGAAGATGCTCCTGGATTTCCTCTTTCTCCAATTGTAAAATATGTTCATGCCACGGGCAGTTCTCATAGCTGTATGAAATTCCATGGCCAATAACCGGTTTGCATTTTTCAAGCAGTCCTCGTTCTCTTATTGCATATAACATACCGAAATCATTTACAACAATTTCAATTCCTTCATTTTCATTTACTACTTTTTTTACTGTATCGAATACATTTTCAAAATGCTTCTCATAAGAAAGCGGTGCTTGAAATTTCACATTTATACCTTTGGATTTAAACTTATAAAAAGCCCCAAGTATTTCATCCGCCTTATATAATTGATGAGGACAGGCCTCATGTCCGATGATTACACTGTCGATATTCAAATCCAAGAACTCATTAATCCTGTCAAGATTGTTAACTCTTAATTCTATCCTCATGAATATTACTCCCCTCCAGAATTAGATATATGATTTCACCACCATTGTTTTTTGAAATTTGCACCTTTGGTTATCACAGAATCTCGGGGTCCACATAACGTTCCACAGCATTTCTGTTTCACTAAGCTCCTGCCTGATTTGCGCTGTTGTTTCTCCAGCATAATAACCATCTACAAACCGCTTAAAGAGACCAACTATTTTTGAGTTTACTGTCGGATTCGGACTTTCTCTTCCCACTATCTTAAGTACATTTACCCCAGCCTCAATCAGCCCAGGGATTGAACATAGCGCACAATCTGCTGCTGCATCAAGGAAGAATTCCCTTTCCTTCTTTTCCCTTCCTGCCTCAACACTGTATGCTGCACGACAACCTGCACTTATATCACTTATAACAGGGCTATGAAGCAACATACATCTGCCGCAATTGTTGCCCCCACCCATGAAGCAAAAGACTTCTATTTCCATACCATCTATTTTGGTCAATGACTTAAGCTCCTCCAGCGTAGCCGCATGCGGCAATACTACTCTCTGAACACCCAAATCCCTTAACATTTTTATATGCTCAGCATTAGGTATGACCATAAACGTTCCGGCAACAATAGGTATAGTAATACCTTTCTTTCTAATCAGTTTGATCAGACCCATATTTGATACGATTAGGTAGTCAGCGCCTGCTTCAATTCCTTTTTTAATATACTCCAGATACTCATCTTCAAGTGCAGGAGCTATGTAGTGGGCATTGGCCGTAAAACTTACTTTCACATTATTCTTTCCGCATTCCGCTACAATATCTTCCAAATCTTCATAACCGTCAACCTGCACAGAGACAGAATTCATTACCTGGAAACGTCCATTAAATGAAAAAGTTACATACTTGTCATTGGTAAGACCTAAATATACTTCGTCTGCCCCTGCTTGAATCTGCAATTTCGTCATATCAAATGACCTTGTCGGCGCCATGATTTTAATTCTCTCCGCCAATTTTTATCTCTCCCTCTATAATCTAGCGTTTACTCTTGATAGCTTGGTTTTTCTTAGAATTTTACTGTGTTTTAAGCTTAATTCGCCCGTCGGAATCCACTTGCTCTCCGGTGGCAACCCTCCCAAGTCTCACAGGCATATGCAATTTATAGTTCTCCAGCATGTTGAGCAAGTCACGTTATTACTTCGCAGTTTCGTCCAATGAGCATAAGGGAATTCCATGTATGTAAGGGTTTCCAAGATGTCTTCCTAAATTTTTTTAGTAGCTTCCTTCAGTTTCATATCCCGTAACTTGGCGGCTACCGCTGCTGCCTTTTTTTGGCTGCATCTTTGCTTTCCTGTGCATGGATGGCCTTGAGCATAGCAGCGACTTCCTTCATTTTCGAGCGAGGGGTTACACATTACGGTAACATAAACATATATTCACATGGGATACATTTAAATTTTTATCTTTTAATCTAAATATTTCTTAAATCTAAGAGAAGCAATACATAAAATCACTAATGTAAATACACATAAAGCTATAATGTCATTCCAAATCAAAGTTATTCCAATTCCTTTCAAAACTACTCCTCTAGTAATATTTAAAAAATATGTAAGGGGAATTATATTACTTATCCAGCAAATTACTTGGGGCATTGCTTCTCTTGGAAACATGAATCCTGACATTAAAACACTAGGTAGCAAAACTATTACTGAAAGCAATAAAGCTTGGGTTTGATTTTTAGAAAATGTTGACAAAAGCATCCCTAAGGAAAGAGAACATATAACAAAAATAAGCCCAGAAATTATTAAGAGAAAAATGCTACCCATAATATGTATATGAAACCATAATACTGCAATACATGTCAGTAAAATCAGGTCTGCAAAACCAATTATTATATAAGGTACTAGTTTTCCAAGTATTAGTTCTGTGGGTTTAATGGGAGTTACTATTAACTGTTCAATAGTTCCCCTCTCTCTTTCTTTTACTAAAGCAAATGCTGTTAAAAAAGTGGTTATATTTTGAAGTACCAAGCCAATTAGTCCAGGTATAATGAAAAGTTTGCTTTCCATATTAGGGTTGTACCATACTCTTGTACTAATTGTCATGTTAGATTGCGATATACCTATTTTTTTTAAAGTATTTTGTGTTTTATCTCTTAAATAAACATCAGACACCATAACTCCACAACTTAGCGCTGCTCTTGCTGTAATAGGCTCCGTCCCATCAATAATAAGCTGCGATTGTAATGGTTTATTATTTTTTATATTTTTTGAAAAATCAGGTGGTATAATAAGGCCGACTTTTGCAACACCCTTATCAATTGAATCTGATATTTCTTTTTCGCTTGAAACATATTCCTTAACGACAAAATAATTTGATGCAACAAACTTTTCAACATATTCTTGACTCTCAGCTGTTTTGCTTTGATCAAAGACTATAGTTGATAACTTATCCACATCAGTACTAATAGCATAACTTAGCAGAAACATCCATACTAAAGGCATAATAATAGGGATTCTCAAGCTTACAGGATCCCTTTTTACCTGTATAAATTCTTTCTTAGCTATAGAGAGAAATCTTTTAAAACTAAATAACTTTTTTATTTGCATAATATATATTTACCTTATATTACAATGAAAATTTCATGCTGCCAAATGTGGTGTTCGTAGCTCTTTCAACAAAATTTATGAATATATCTTCCAAGTTTCTCGCATTTTCTCTTTTAATAATTTCCTTTGGCGGAGCTATCTCAATAAGTTTACTATCAAATATAAAACCAACTATATCACAGCTTTCAGCTTCATCCATATAGTGTGTTGTAACCAGTACGGTCATACCCTGTTTCGCAAGTTGTTGTATTACCCCCCAAAACATTCTTCGAGAAACAGGATCTACACCAGCTGTTGGCTCATCTAAAATTAATAAGCTTGGTTTATGTATAAGTGCACATCCAAGTGCTAATCTTTGTTTCCAACCCCCTGATAATGTTCCCGCCAAACTTTTTTCTTTTCCTATAAGGTTTGCCATATTCATTAAATCGTTTTTTCTCTTAGCCCTGTCCTCTTTATTTAACTCATAAATACCTGCATAAAAATCAAGGTTTTCATCTACACTTAAATCTTCGTACAAACTGAACTTTTGAGACATATAACCAATGATTTGTCTCACTTCTTCTGCTTTTTTCACAATGTCCTTGCCCATTATATAGCCGACTCCAGAAGTTGGACGTAATACGCCACACAGCATTCTGATTGTCGTAGATTTTCCAGAACCATTCGGTCCTAGGAACCCAAATATACACCCTTTTGGTATTTTAAAGCTTATATTATCAACAGCAATAAAACTGCCAAATTTTTTTGTGAGGTTTTGTACCTCAATTGCATACTCCATTTTACCGTCCCCCTGGAGGAATAATTGCATCCATAGTCATTCCTGGTTTTATGTTGTACAGGTTATCCAGTAATTTTATCTTAATCTCAAATACGGTATTTTCTTTTGATTCATTTGTTTCGGTATTTTTCGGGGTATACTCAGCTTCATTTGATATATAGACTATTTTCCCTTTTATAACTTTATTAGGCAAAGAGCTTGTTTTTAGATCAATCTCATCATTAAGTTTTACTAAGTTTATATATTTTTGTGGCAAATATATCTTTAACCAAAGCTCAGACACATCTGAAACAGTGCCGATGCTTGTACCTAAGTTAATAACATCGTCTATATCTACGTTTTTTTGAATAAAAACACCATCAATTGGTGATCTAATTTTAAATTTTGATAATAGCAAATTAGCTTGTTCGAGCATAGCCAAGGATTGCTCCAGATCTCCTTCTGCGGCTTTTATAGTTTGCAGCGTATTACCATTTTTAAGAAGTTCAAGCATAGATTGTGCGGATTTTAGTTGAAATTGAGTTGAGTTATATTGATCTTGTGCTATTCTTAGTTGTTGGTTAGCTGTATCTACTTTATATCTTAAATCTTGAACATTTGCATCTGTGGATGCATTGAATTCCTTTAGGAACTTTTCCTTGTTGTATTTATCAAGCCAATAGTCATAATTTATTTGAGCATTATCGACAGAGTTCTTGGCTGAATTTACTGCAGTCATTGAAGTGCCAACAGATGCATCAGCTTGATCGATTTGTTCAGTCCTTGATCCTGTTTTTAAATCATCAAGTCTAGCTTGTTTTGATTTCACAACAGCCTCATATTGTTTTACAATTTGCTCTTGTGTAGATGAATCTACTATAGCTATAATATCTCTTTTTTTTACTTCTTCCCCTTCTTCCTTTTCTAATTCAATTAATTTACCCAAAACTTCTGAATTAACGTCAATCAAAGTAGACTGCACTGTCCCACTAAATACCAAATTACTACTTTTACTACATCCACTTGAGAGCAAAATAAGGCCAATTATTAAACTACACCAAAATAGCAGTAATATTTTTTTAATATTTAGCATTATACACTTTACTCTCCTCTACATTCCAACATTTCAGTAATTAATTTTATTTCAGAAAATTCACCTGGCTCTTTTTCTAGTTGTATCAATGCATTTAGGCCGCACCTGAGCGCTTATTTCATTAAATATTACATCTACTTTCATTTCTCTAATTACTATAGGTGCATTTACACACCCAGATTAACCTATTCTTCTAAAATGGATGGTGTGGCATGTATGTACTCCAATTATAAATACAAGGGGCAAGATTCGAGATGATTTGAGTTTTAACATAAAACTTATCAATAAGTAATTATTTTCAATATCGAACAATATGGATAAATGTAAAATTACCAGGAAAATGGTAATATTTTACAACATTTTGTTTAACACTTTTTTTATTTTAAATCTCAATTTCCTGATTAGTCAAATTTAAAATAATATTAAAAATCATTACAATCTTGGCATATTAGTTATTTATTACCGAATATTGCAAAAATCCTTAAGCATACTGATATTTAGTATAAGGGCGATAGTAAACATAGTTAATTATTAATTAGTTTAACCATTACCAATGATTAAAGCAGATCGCTTGAACCTTTGAGCTACAAAGGCTTAAAGTGGAAGAACAGCTGACGGCGCTTTTGGCAACTGCAGACAAGAACCGTTTTGTAGGCTTATGGGACTATACCATCATGCTTTTACTCCTGGATACCGGGGTCAGGTTGTCGGAAATGGTCGGGATAAAACTGTCCGACATAAAACTGCAGGATAACGAGGTCATAATCACCGAGGAAAAGGGAGGTAAGTACAGGTGGAAATGCTTTTTCGAACGTATACCAAAAAGGAAACATTAATACTGTAAACGGAGACCAGGAGACTGGCTCCCGTTTTTGTTAGCGCTGCTTTATTTGGGGACCAGTAAAGGAACCAGTGGAATAAGGGGAATTTAAGAAAAAAAAGACCATGTGGCAGTTCGCAGCTGCCACATGGTCTTAAACTTGAATCCGGTAAGTAACTTCCGTTTTTTTATTCGGCCACGCTAAACATCCTAATAACAGGAAGAGGGCACATATTATGCCTGGAAATAATTTAGCCTTTAGGGCACTGATTCTCCACCGGAAAAAGATTGGGTATCAAGTGTATCGATGAGAGCGTATCAAAACAAGCCGGTACTATCCCGGGATAAGAAATTACTCAAAAAACATATATGCTAAAATGTGGATACAGGATTACCTTTTACAGTGGCGCTGCTGTTTTAACGTATTGGAAAACAGCATAGGTCTGAAAATTCTGTTAAACTCCTAATTGAAGCAGATGTTCCTTCGTTTTTTGGTGTTGACTTTTTAAAATGAGTTTTATGCAACACTAGTGCAAATAAATATAAAAACAAAAAGTACGATAACCCAAGCTTTTTTTAACAAATTAATCGCCTCACTTAATTCAAAAACACCGCTGTTCTCCCGATGCTGAAAATGAGAGCTCGATAAATTAAAACCAGACAAGCGGAACCTTGTTTAATATACTACCATATATTTCTATTATAATTAACAAAAAGTATCCGCTTGTCTTTTGCTCAAGCGCAATATATGTTGCATTTTAGTCATAACCATGCTGCCGTTTAGTCAGTATGGCTTCCCCTGTCTAAGCTGCTCCTTATTTCCCGGAAATGGTCTGTAATTTTTAACCTCCTTAAACAGGCCTATTCCAATAACTGGCGAATATCTCTACATGTTAATTTATAATAAACCAGGTGATGATAATGAATCGGGAAGAAATTAACAAGGCCATTGAACAAACAATACATGATATATCTGAAGTTAAGCGGCAGCTTGCCGGGGCAACTGATCCACAGGAGATCGAACTCCTGGATGGTAAGCTCAAAGAACTTGAGGCGCTGCAGCTCTGGCAAATTGAAAAATTAGGGTGATGAACGTCAAAAACCGGCGTGACCGGTTTATTAGGCCTGCATCTATGAAAACAGCTCTCCTGCTACAATAAGGGCCTTAAATACATGAGCTGCGCTTTTTAATTGGTTCAAACATTTTTACCAAATCTAAAAACTGATGAGAAGTAATATGCATACGTTCTGTTCCAACCTGACCAGTAATTGCTATTAGCGGTGCACCATCATTGTCTGCATCGGCAACCCCGGTAACCAAATTAGTAGCGCCCGGGCCTAAGGTGGAAAGACAAACTCCAGCTTTTCCTGTCAATCCACCATAAACATCGGCCATAAAAGCTGCACCTTGCTCGTGTCGTGTTGTTGTTAAACTTATGCATTAGTCTTAGATTTTAGTGTGCAAGGTTTCCAGGTACTTCTCAGCCGCCACCGCTGCTGTAGCCCCATCGGCAACAGCCGTTACAACCTGACGGAGCAACTTTCTGCGGACATCGCCGGCTGCAAAAAGGCCGGGGCAGCTTGTCGCCATGTTTTCACCGGTGATTACGTAACCCTGCTCGTCCAATTCTACCAAACCGGCAACCAGCCCGGTATTGGGCCGGGTGCCAACATACAAAAATACCCCATCCACTTTTAGCTCTTCTGTTGTACCGCTTTGTACGTTTTTAACCAGGATCCCTTCGACAAAGTAGGCGCCGAGGATTTCCATAAGCACGGAATGCCATATGAATTCAATTTTGGGATTTCGCTTTGCCCTTTCCTGAAGGACTTTTGTCGCCCGCAGTTCGCCCCTGCGGTGGATGATATATACTTTCTCGGCAAACCTGGTCAAGAATATCGCTTCCTCCACCGCTGCGTCGCCGCCACCAATGACCGCTACACTCCTGCCTTTAAAAAATGCGCCGTCACAGGTGGCGCAAAAGGACACGCCCAGCCCGTGGAACTCTGCCTCCCCTTTAATACCTAATTTCCCAGGCTGAGTCCCGCTGGCCATAATCACCGCACGGGTGTGAATTTCCCCATCCGCTGTCCTGACGGCAAAGCCATTGTCCATGCGCAACAGCCTTTGCACACTGGTATTGACCACATTCAACCCAAAACGCTTCGCTTGGGCTTCCATACGTCTGGTCAATTCCGGTCCGCCAATGCCTTCTTCAAACCCGGGGTAATTTTCAATACGCTCCGTACCGGCTGCCTGCCCTCCCGGTGTGCCCTGTTCGAGCAGCACAGTATCCAGAGCCGCCCTTGCTGCATAAAGACCAGCCGCCAAACCTGCCGGGCCTCCTCCAATAATAACGATATCTTTCATGTCCATTGCTGATAACCTCCTAATATATTGTAGCTTATAGTTAACTAACTATCTTCGATGACTTCACTAATAATATTCCAGGAAAGATATATTTGTCAATCGCTATATTACAATATTGCGATATTGTATTTTTAAAGAGAGCCTTCCCTGAAAATATGGAAGGCACTCTCTGCTATCTGCTCTAATAAAATGGGTTTGCCAATTTATTAAATACTTAGTTAACCGGTTACGATTGATATGTCATGCGGTAACAATGCTGCTGTCTGCCTGTAAGCCAAGTTTCTCAACAGCATGCTCGCGCATCTTATATTTCATAATTTTTCCGGCAGCATTCATTGGGAATTCCGTTACGAAATCGATGTAGCGCGGAGTTTTGTGCTTGGCCATGCGTGAACGGATGTACTCCTTAAGTTCATCGGCAGTCAGTTCTACATTATCCTTGATTATAACACATGCCATAATCTCCTCGCCGTACTGTTTGTCGGGCACACCAATTACTTGAACATCCTTGACTTTAGGATGTGTATAGATAAAATCCTCAATTTCCTTGGGATAGATATTCTCACCGCCGCGAATGATCATATCCTTAATGCGGCCGGTAATTTTGTAGTACCCCTGCTCATCACGCCTTGCCAGATCGCCGGTGTGCAGCCAGCCGTTTTCATCAATAGCCATTTTCGTCGCCTCAGGCATTTTGTAGTAGCCTTTCATGATGTTGTAGCCGCGAGCTACAAATTCACCATCTACGTTATCAG
>Ga0074193_1003325_pt1 | contig 12039 bp, 8 predicted proteins | sample EPASupsiteHSE605_FD_64523 | JGI IMG/M metagenome (GOLD analysis project Ga0074193, IMG submission 64523) | Bioremediated contaminated groundwater from EPA Superfund site, New Mexico - Sample HSE6-05 | ecosystem: Environmental > Aquatic > Deep subsurface > Groundwater > Contaminated ...
TCGGAGTTTACTCGTCAAACAAAAAGCGGAGAGTGGTGGCGTTCCTCTGAGTTTGTCCTTTGGTTATGCTGTCAAAAAAAATAATGCTGATTCCTTGCAGGATATTTTAAAGGAAGCAGATAACGCTATGTGCCGAGAAAAATTGCATCATTCCCAAAGTGGGCGCAGTGCTATTGTTCAGACTGTCATGAAACTATTGGAGGAGCGGGATTTCCATACAGAGGAACATGCTATCAGATTGGAACAGCTGACAACAAGGATTGCTTGTAAGTTAGAACTTCCGGAAACTAAAGTCGCTGATATTCAGCTCTTAGCTCAATTTCATGATATTGGAAAAGTAGGTATTGCCGATCATATCCTTCTCAAACCAGGATTATTGACAGCCTCAGAAAAAAAAGAAATGCAACGGCACAGCGAAATTGGGTATCGTATCGCTCTGTCTCATGTTGATCTGGCACCTATTGCAGATTGGGTATTGAAACATCATGAATGGTGGAATGGCAAGGGTTATCCTTTTGGGCTGGGGGAAGGAAATATTCCATTAGAGTGCAGAATACTGGCGATCGCTGATGCCTATGATGCCATGACTAGCCACAGGCCTTATCGCGCTGCTTTGAGCCATGAATTTGCCATCGCGGAATTAAAACGTTTTGCTGGTATCCAGTTTGATCCAGAGATAGTTGAGATCTTTGTAGGGACTTTTTGTGGGGAAAATAAGTAAAAGGAGTGCTAAAAAATGAAAATATTAAAAGATAAGATTATTTTTATAAGTGGGGCAAGCAGCGGAATTGGTAAAGCTTGTGCCGAAGCATTCGCAATTGCAGGCGCTCATTTAATTTTGTGTGCAAGAAATATTGAAAAAATTAAAGAAATTGCTAATGAACTAACAAGCCAATATCAAATTGAAGTTCTGACATGCAAATTGGATGTACAAGATAAAAAAGCAGTTCATGAGGTTATTGATGGATTGCCAGAGAACTGGCGAAAGATTGATGTTTTAGTGAACAATGCGGGGTTGGCCCGCGGGCTAGAAAAATTGCATCAGGGAGATACTGACGACTGGGATGCAATGATCGATACAAATGTTAAAGGTTTGTTATATCTTACCCGCAAGATAGTTCCTCTTATGTTATTAAATAATGTTAATGGTCACATCATTAACATTGGCTCCACAGCAGGCATCTTTGCTTATCCTGGCGGTGCAGTATATTGTGCTACGAAGGCTGCAGTAAAGTTTATCAGTGATGGCCTGAGAATGGATGTAGTTGATAAACCCATACGAGTAACCAATATTCAGCCTGGTATGGTGGAAACAAATTTTAGTGTTATTAGATTTCACGGGGATAAAGAGAAAGCAGATAGTGTGTATGAGGGCATTAAACCTTTAACCGCTGAAGATATCGCAAATATTGTTATCTTTGCGGCTGGTGCGCCACCCCATGTACAGATTTGTGAGGTCACTGTTACGCCAACTAATCAGGCTACCGGGGGCATCGTACATAAAGAAAAAGTTAATTTTCATTAATTACAAGCCGCCTGGAAAATATCTAGGCGGCTGCTTTATTGATAATTTAGATATACAGGCTTATAGATATATGATACAATGAAATTTGACCTTTTTGGTAAAAGAAGTTAATCGAAAGCAAGCATATGCAGTAATGTATATGCACAAACTGGTATAATGACAAATGATATAACAATAAGAAGAGGTGTCTTTAAATGGCTACAGATTTTTCGGCGCTGGGTATAAGGCGTGAGATAAGTGATATTTTGCGGGAACAAGGGATTACGAAACCAACAGCGATACAGGTTCAAGCGATACCGATGCTGCTGGCTGGCAAGGATGTAATTGGTCAATCACAAACAGGAACAGGTAAGACCTTAGCTTTTGTGCTGCCGATTTTAGAGAAAGTCGACATTACTAAACCAACAGTGCAAGCTTTGATTATTACACCAACGCGGGAGTTAGCATTACAGATTACCAATGAAGTGACAAAACTGGCTGACAAGCTATCCATTAATGTTCTATCAGTATATGGCGGACAAGATGTAGATCGGCAGATTAAGAAGCTGAGAGGCGGTACGCACATCATAGTTGGTACTCCTGGCCGTTTAATGGATCATTTGCGGCGTAAGACTATTTATTTGTCTGGAGTCTCAAAGCTGGTGCTAGATGAGGCTGATCAAATGCTTCATCTAGGATTTTTAGATGATGTAGAAGAACTGGTGCGGCAAACATCACCGAAGCGTCAGACTATGTTATTTTCAGCAACAATGCCATCGAAGATTCGGGGACTGGCAGAACGTTATATGCGTAAACCGGCAGATATTCGGGTGCAAACACAAAATGTTACTTTAGATGAGATTAAGCAGATTATAGTGGAGATTCCAGAACCAGAGAAGCTTGATAAATTATGTAGCTTGATGGAGGAATATCGTCCCTATTTGGCGATTGTATTTTGTCATACGAAGAAACGAGCATCTGCAGTTACCACCGCCTTGCTGCAAAAGGGATATGATGCCGATGAGCTTCATGGTGATTTGTCCCAGCCACAGCGAGAACAGGTTATGAGACGTTTCCGTGATGCCAAGGTACAAATACTGGTAGCCACTGATATTGCGGCTCGCGGACTTGATGTAGAGGGTGTTACTCATGTGTTTAATTTTGATATCCCTCGTGATGTGGATAGTTATATTCACCGTATTGGTCGAACTGGACGGGCAGGGGAGCAGGGTATGGCAATTACATTGATTGATCCTCATGAGCAGCCTTATGTGCGAATGATTGAACAAGGGATTAGTGTATCTATTGAGAAGCATAAGGTAAGTGGTCATCGGTTCCTCACTAGAGATAAGCGTAAGCCTGCACGAACAGAGGGCGGTCAGTTTTCTGCGAAAAATATAAATAAAAAAGCGGAATCTGGTGAGATTTTTGAAAAACCAGTGAAAAAAAAGGCAGACAGTCATGCCGGTGCGAACCTCAGAAGCTTTCATAACAAACCGAAAGATGAGAAGAAGAGTCGGTATACGGAAAAAGATCCGAATAAACGAGTATTTGGTAAAAAGCGCAAACCTATCGAACGGTAATAGCCAGCAAGCCGGAGTATAAATAATTTTTAAAGCCATCCCTCTGTATGAATGAATTCATACAGAGGGATGGCTTTTTGATTGGTGTATTTATAGAAAATTTTTCTTTATATAAACAGTTTTATCTTTACTGAGGTCCACGAAATCACCATCGGTTGTTCTTACAACAAGGGACATATAGGACGGATGGGTATAAATAACTTCTGCTGTGCGTCCATCGCTCAGTTCTACATTGACATTAAACACAAAGTCGTTTAAATAATGATCAAAAATATCAATAATTTTCGGATTAAATTTATTGGCGCCATTATTCATTAGTTTGGTACGAATGTCAAAAAAGTTGGGAAGTTGGTCATCCTCATGTACTAATGAATCAAACATGTCAGCAAAAGCGACTATTTGTGCATAAGGATGAATTTTGGCTGTTTTTAAGTGGAGTGGAAAGCCGCTCCCATCATTATATTCGTGATGCTGTACTAGAATAATGGAAATCTCACGAGGCAGCCCAAGGCTTTTAATCAAATTATATCCTATCTGAACATGGCTTTGATACAGTGCTTCCTCTTCAGGGCTGAAAGAACCACTGCTAGTGGATATTTTATCAGGCAGTTTCGTTTTGCCAATATCATGAAGTAAGGCTCCCAAAACGATTGTTTGTATTTTATCTGAAGGATAACCTAAAAGTTTGGCAATTTTTGCCGCAAGAATGGCAACCGACATACTATGATGGATTAGTTTTTCATGAGGGATATTCTTAAATTCTCGCTTTAAAGTGTAGCCAATTACGCATGGTGTAGCAGCAACATATTGGCAGATAATATTAGACATTGGGATTAGTAGGTCTGTATTTTGAAGACTTGTTATATCTGCAAAAATTTGCGAGATTTTTTGGGTCATATCATCATATTGTTTTAATGGCTTTTCGCTAATAATGGATGAAAGTGGTCTTGAGACTTTAGTGGATTCAGTGATGGGTGCTGTTTTTGTGCGGTTGTCAAATAGGTGACTGCTATTGCGAGCAATTTCATCGAATTGCAGGGATAAACGTAGGGCTTCGTCTGTGTCTGTTTCCTCACGCAATTTGATTTCCGTTATTTCCCACAATCTCAGCAAAGTGATGTTTTTCTGAGTCAGGGCGGTACCTGCAGACAACAGAACTTGTCGGTCAGAGTTTATAATATGTTCGGCAATAATATCACCGATTTTTAGAGCGTCTACTTTAACTTTTATCATTTTATTGCCCCCCCCCCCCGCACGAATTATCAGTAAAATCTTAAAAGTGAATCATCTTATATATAAAATAATACAGTAAAATCGACAGTATTGCGAGATGAAAATATAAAAAGGGCTGATTATTACACAATCAGTCCTTTTTTGCGTTTATCATTAGTAAGATTGTTGTTCCGGAATCAGAAAGTATATCACTTTCTAAGGTTCCAAGTAAGAACGACTACGGTTTCTACCTGCGTCTGAGGACTTGGCACAAGCCAAGTCTTTTCTTACGGAATCAGAAAGTATAAGTTTTAGACTGTCATTGCGAGGCATGAAGCAATCCCCTACTTGTTCAGAGATTGCGACCCTACACTCGCAATGACAAAAAAAGACGCGATAGCGTTTTTCTTATGTTGATTGTTGATGCATTAGAAAAGATATTATGTTATGCAGGATAATGTAGAAAAATGGAGAAATAAATGAATGCGCTACAAGGGTCAGCAGAAAGGATGTTACAGAAATTGTCAAGAGGGGAAGCTTTATTTAAGAATATCCAACAAGATTTTAAATTATATATCTTTGTGTTAGGGGTTTTCTGCTTATTTCGTATTGGATTTATTGTAGTTTTAAAGTCGCATATCAGTGAAGCTGCTGTGTGGGAAGACATTTTCCTAGCCTTATATTATGGTGTACGGATCAGTTTGAAAAGTACAGCAATAGTAACCCTCGTGTCCCTAGTTTTTTGTACGATGTTCACTTTTTTTGTGGATCATAAGGTAATAAGAAGTATTCGTTATGTGGTGGGTTGCTGTTATATTAGTATACTCAGCTTATTATTTTACGCCCGAATTCCTTATTACGAACAATTTCATATTGGTTTTAATCAATTGCTGTTTAATACTTTTAAGGATGATGTTTCTGCTATTTTCTATACAATCGTGGAGCAATACAATCTGCCTATGGGTTTATTCATGGCTGCTGTGACGGCTATTGTCTTATCTAAGCTGTTAAAAAAATGGCTAAGTACCCACACTTACCACTTACCGCGTTTTTCTAAATGGTATCAGAATATTGCCTTTCGGACTTCGCTGCTGGTAGTACTATATTATCTGATGATTTTTATACGCTTTGGCGGCAGCATGACCTATGCCTATAATATTGATTGGGAAAATGCTGGTGTTACTAAGGATGAATTTCTAAATGAGGCTATTTTAGATGATGTGCAGGCTTTATATCGAGCTTATACACTCCATGAGCGTATTGTGGCATCTACCGGCCTTGATATGGATCCGGGACAGATGGCCGAGTATGGTGCTTATGTAGCTGGACATCAGGTAATGTCCTCCAATGTAGATGCTTTTTTTGAAAAACAGGCATTAGGGGCTATGATCAAAAAACCGCGGCATATATTTTTGATAGTTGGTGAAAGTTATGCCAATTGGCCATTATTGCCTCAATATAAAGATTTAAATATTGCCAATGGTGTAAAAACTATTATTGAGCAAGAGGATGCGGTTTATGTGCCTAGCTTTTTGCCTAATGGAATGAGCACCATTTCAGGAATAACGGGTATTGTTACAGGGCTAGCTGAAGCAAATTTATATCTTACTTATTTGCCGGAATCTTACCAAGAACCTTATTCTACGGCGATTGCCCCCCAAATGAAGGAATTAGGCTATAAAGCGCGGTTTTGGTATGCAGGGCCCAATTCTTGGGAAAAAATAAAAGATTTTTCATTAGCGCAAGGTTTTGATGAATTTTATGGTATGGGTGATATTGAAAGTCAAGCAGGAAATGTATGGGGCTGTGATGATAAATATTTATTTAAGGCTGTTGAAGCTGGTATAGATGAGGGAAAACCCAGCTTTAATATTATCTTGAATATTTCCAATCATGCTCCGTATACTGTGAATTTACAGGAAGAAGGTTTTGATGAAAATAGTGTTCGCAGTGCTTTGCCGGACAAACTGCAATCAGATAAAGAACTCATCAAAAAATTGGGGCATTTTTGGTATGCTGATAAAGTGTTGAGTGAGTTTATTAAAAATACCAGACAGGTTTACCCTGATAGCTTATTTATTATTGTTGGAGATCATGCTGATCGGTTAAATATTAATTCGAATCCAGGTTTATATGAGCGCTATGGCATTCCATTTATAGTTTATGGGCAAGGTATTACGAAACAGACTTTGCCAGACAATGCAGCAGGCAGTCATATTAACATTACCCCTACCTTACTGGAACTCATTGCTCCCCAAGGGTTTATGTATCATTCCTTAGGCGATAGTTTAACCCTTGGTAATAGCCTAGGATTTAACCATGGATTATGGATAACCCATGACTATGTTGGGAAAATTGGTGACCATACTGTGGAGACGATACCAGGGGGAAATGGGGTGCTGCCTCCTGATGAGGATGGGGTGCAGCAGGATATTGATGCTCGGCGAGCACTGTCATGGTGGCGAGTTAAATATGGGAAGAATATAAATCAGTGAATAAAACAAAGGAGGAGCTTTATTATGAATGGAACAGAACGTAAAAATATTCGGGCGGGAGTACGAGTGAAAATTGTGCAAAAACCTCATCAACGTACCGGGCAATTGACGGAAGGTGTGGTAAAAGATATCTTAACCAGTAGTGCAATCCATCATCGTGGCATTAAAGTTCGGTTACAGGATGGAATTGTTGGCCGAGTTCAAGAAGTATTAACATAACAGCTGGTAAAAAGACGACATTTGCTGACTTTGTTGTAAAGTAGCAAATGTCGTCTTTTACTAGCAACTATTTTATTTTTAATAAAGGAATAAAATGAAGTATATAGAATTATATACCATATTTAGAGCGATCATAGGTTGGAGGCATACAATAGGATGAATGATGTTTTACAAGGAAGACTTAACCAGCGTCAGGGGTCTGATTCAGCACCCTGTGATGCAAGGACTAGTTGTGCTCTTGTTGTAGAGGAGACTGCTTCGGTGTTAGCAACAGATGAAATTATCCAGGAGGATTGTCTCTCTAGCAATCATGTGATCAGTGCTGAGGCTATTCGGAACCACATTGTCTTTACCAGCGCTCCAGAAGAATTAGCAGAAATTTATCTACTGCTCAAGAAAGATGGCGGTGTAAAGCTGGAAGGGTATAAAGAACCAACAGTCTATCGGCGTATTTTGCGCAGAATGGCCTTACATAATTTAGAGGAGCTAGGTCAATATCGAAGATTATTAGAAAAAGATCGTCAGGAATTAACAGCATTACAGGAGGATGTCCTAATTGGTTATACTAAATTCTTTCGTGATGACATATTCTTTGCGGCGCTGAAGAGTCAAGTTTTTCCTAGTGTTGTTCGAAATCATTCTAAAGATGAGCCAATACGAATTTGGATTGCAGGTTGTTCTACTGGTGAGGAAGTCTATTCGGTCGCCATCAGCCTGGTAGAATTTTTAGAAGAACAAGCATTAGATATGAATATACAGATATTTGCCACAGATGTAAGTCTAGTGTCTATTGAAAAGGCCAGAGCAGGGGTATATTCTCACGCTGTGGCTGCTGATGTGTTGCCTGAACGTTTGAAACGCTTTTTCATGGAAACCCATGAGGGATATAAAATTCAAGGTCGTATACGGGAAATTTGTTTATTTGCGAAACAGAATATTTTGGATGATCCTTACTTCTCCCGTATCGATGTCGTGATATGCCGGAATGTGCTCATCTATTTTGACCTCCAGGCCCAAAAGAAAGCCCTTTCCAGATTTTATCAAGCATTAACCTGTGGGGGGATTTTAGCATTGGGGATCTCCGAAAGCATTGGTTCTTTATCAGACTTATTTTCACTGGTTGATAAGAAAGGGAAATTATATGCAAAACAATCTGTTGAAAGTGCAATAACTTTTAAAAAACTGTCAAAGTCAATTCATTATGAGGCAAATAGTAATAGCGGTGACAGGGTTTTGAGTGATGGGAAAACAGATCATTTAGCCATTGAACGTAAGGCTAATGATGCCATCCTCAGTCGTTATGGAGCAGTAGGTATCCTTGTTAATGCTGAATTAGAAATTTTACAATTTCGCGGCCATACAGGAAAATATTTGGAGCATATACCCGGGAAAGCTAGTTTAAATATGATGAAAATGCTGCGCAATGAGTTGATTTTTGTTGTTGGAGCTGCTGTCACGCAAGCAAGAACAATGAATATGCCAGTAAAAAAAGAAAATATTGAGTTCAATTATGATGATGAAAGCTGTTTCGTAAGTATTGATATTATCCCTGTCCAGGAGACGCACAATGAAGAACAATATTTTGTAATATTATTCTCAGATGAGGTCTCATCTTGCGAACACGGGAAAAACAAAAAGCAGTATGTTCCTGACTCGATAGGATTGCAGAAACAAGAGCTAGCAGTGGCCCAGGAATACGTACGGTCAGTTGTGGAACAATGTGAAGGTGCCAATGAACGATTGCGGACTGCTTATGAAGAAATTCAGTCTAGTAACGAGGAACTGCAAACAACCAATGAAGAGTTAGAGACCATCAAGGAAGAAGTGCAATGTACGAATGAGGAACTTCTGACCAGTAATGAGGAACTGTTAGCCCGCAATGATCAATTAACGCAAGTTACTGCCGATCTGAAGAATGTGTTTCGCAGCATTAAGATGACTGTGATTATGCTAGATAAGGATCTATGTATTCGCCGCTTTAATGCAGGGACGGACAAAATGTTTCGCTTGATTTCCACAGATATTGGACGCCCTCTCACAGATATTAAGCCGCAAATGGATCTGGGTAATTTTGAGGCGGATATCTTGCAGGTCATGGAAACCTTAGTTGCAAAAGAAAAGGAAATCACTGATTATAATGGCAATTGGTATTCTTTGCAGATTCACCCTTATCGCACCGTAGATAATCGTATTGAGGGCGTTGTAGTACTATTTTTTGATATTAGTGAATTAACTGCCTTGAAAACCAGCCTCAAACGCGCCCAAGATGCCTATAATTACGCGGCGGCAATTATAGAAACAATTGATGAGCCTTTTGCCATGCTTGATTCTGAATTAAAAATTTTATCAACTAATCGCGGTTTTCATGAAGTATTTCAGGTACAAAATACTGGCATGAATGCTAAAACAATCGATGAACTAGACAATGGGCAGTGGTGTAACCCTAACTTACGCGGATTATTGAAAGATGTACTTGATCATGATATTACAGTCAAAAATTTTAAGCTAGAATATGGTTTTCCTGCAAAAGAAGACCGGCTTCTAGAAGTCAATGCGCGGCTGTTTGTTGGTCATGATAATACAAAACGGATTCTATTAGCGGTCAAATGTATTGATGAATATAAAGGCCGCTCATAGCGGCAGCAGAGCGGGATGGTCTGAGGGGAGAGTGATAAGATGACTGATAGTCGGGGGGGAGCAGTGGATAGCAAGGATAGTGATCCAATTTACCATAAGGAATCATATGATAAGTTATTAGCTAAGGTTATTGATCTGGAGGTAGAATGTCAGGCTCTCCAGGAATATAACAGTGAATTGGAAGAATCACGGAGTCGCTATGCTACCGTTTTTGACCATTCACCTGTTGGTTATGTGATACTTGATGCTAGAGGGGTTATTGTGGATGGCAACTTAACTGCAGGGATGATGCTGGGGATACAACAACAAAATATGATCGGTTTGCCGTTTAATGTTGTTGTTCATGAGGGTGATGTTAACCTGTTTTGGGGACATCTTCGTCGGTGTAAAAGTGCAAAATCTAAAGTTTGTACTGAATTTCAATTAAAATCTTTTGCTCCGATACCCTATTATGTGCAGATGATCAGCGTTCCTTTTGCGTTACTGGATCAGCAAGTGTACTATAATACTACGATTATTGATATGAGTAATCAAAAACGTTTGGAGCAGGAATTGCAGCGTTTAGATCGTTTAAATCTAGTGGGAGAAATGGCAGCTAGTATTGCTCATGAGATACGCAATCCAATGACAACAGTGCGGGGGTATCTGCAGCTCTTCAAAAGGAGAGGTACTACGCAGCAGGAGATTGATGACCTACAGATTATGATTGAAGAATTAGATAGGGCGAATGCCATCATTACAGAGTTTTTGGCCCTGGCTAAAAATAAAAACCATCTAGTACAGATGAAAGATATCAATGAAATTATTACGTCGATTTATCCCTTGGCTAAGGCTGAAGCTGCCCTTGGAGGCCATGAAATTATTTTAGAGTTGTGTCCTCAATTACCCATGATCTTAATTAATGGGAAAGAAATACGGCAAATTTTGTTGAATTTAATAAGTAATGGTTTGCAAGCTATGGAGCATGGGCAGGTGATCATACGCACTTTTATGGAAAAGGGCAAAGTAGTCGTAGCGGTGGAAGATCAGGGACGAGGTATACCTGATGAAGTAAAACATAAAATTGGCACACCCTTTTTCACCACGAAAGATAATGGAACAGGCCTGGGAATGGCTATTTGTTATAGTATTATTCAGAGGCATAATGCCGCCTTAGATTTTGTGACAAGTCCCCAAGGTACAACTTTTTTTATTCATTTTTCATGAAAATTAATATTAGTGCGCTTGAATGGAGGAAAAAATGAAGATTATCAGATTTGAAGATAATGGAGAAATAAAATTTGGCATTTTACAAGGAGAAGAGATTAAGGTTGTCAGCGGTGATATTTTTAGTGATTACCAGATTACTGAGCAGGTTATACATTTAAATACTGTAAAACTGCTGAGTCCATGCACTATCACCAAGGCTGTTTGTATCGGTCTAAATTATCGGGGACATGCCCAAGAGATGCAACTTGCCCTACCAGACAAACCTTTGATCTTTTTAAAGCCATCATCTGCGTTGAATCATCCCGCAGGTGAAATTGAATATCCTGCTATTAGTCATGATCTGCACTATGAAGCCGAGCTTGCTGTGGTGATTAAGAAACAGGCTAAAAATGTGAAAGCAGAAGATGCAGCTGCTTATATCTTTGGTTATACTTGCGCTAATGATGTAACTGCCAGAGATATTCAAAAAGCAGATGGTCAGTGGACAAGAGGCAAATCCTTTGATACATTTTTGCCATTAGGACCTTGTATTGAAACAGCTATTGACCCTGGTTCCATCAATATCAAATTATATCTTAATAATGAACTCAAGCAATCGTCTAATACGAATGATCTTATATTTAAGATACCTGAATTAATAGAGTTTGTTAGCCACACCATGACTCTTTATCCTGGTGATGTAATTTTAACCGGAACTCCTCCCGGCGTAGGATCTATGGCAGTGGGGGATGTTGTAACAGTAGAGCTTGAGGGTATTGGCAGATTAAGTAACATTGTAGTTGAATCTATATAACAGTAAAAGGAACCACTCTACATAGGGTGGTTCCTTTGCATAAAAAATAAAGCGGTGTGTTAAGCTACTTTCAAGCTTTCACTGCTGTATTAATAAACCGTGCTGAGATGAGATTGATTACTGCAATTACGGCCCCGCCAATAAATACATACTTATACCCCTGTGTTCCATTATTGTACCACACTAGTCCGCCAATAATGGGTAAGAACATGGTGACGATATGATCAATACTTGTTCCCAGAGACAGGGTGGGAGAAACATCTTCAGCGGCAAGGGCGATTTTTTTTAAATAGGTTGCTCTTGCCATACTAACAGCACTTAATGTCTGATCAAGTACATAGCATGTATTAACTAGGAGTAAGGCAAAGGTATTGCTAAACAGATCTT
>Ga0074193_1003326_pt1 | contig 12038 bp, 12 predicted proteins | sample EPASupsiteHSE605_FD_64523 | JGI IMG/M metagenome (GOLD analysis project Ga0074193, IMG submission 64523) | Bioremediated contaminated groundwater from EPA Superfund site, New Mexico - Sample HSE6-05 | ecosystem: Environmental > Aquatic > Deep subsurface > Groundwater > Contaminated ...
GGGATACGCTGACTAAACGCGTCTTTATCACCCATGCCGATGTCGACCACTGCGGCCTGCTCTCCAAACTTGAGGGCATACGTATCGGCTTAAATCAAAAGAGCGCCGACAGTCTACGGTGTCAAGCCGCCGGAGTCCCCGACTACCGTGAAAACAGCGATTTGGGCTGGGGCTACAGCAAGCTTAGCCGGATCATCTCCGGCTATACCCCGCCAAATCCCGCACAGTTCGAAGTACTTGACGCCGGCTTTCCGACCACAGCACCCGAAGAACATCAGGAACTGATCCCGATCGCGGAATTCACCGTTGCTGATCTGAAATTCCAGGTTTTCGAAGGCAGCGGCGGCCATCTTTACGGCGAGATGATCTTTGTCTGCGAAGAATACGGTCTGGTGTTCACCGGTGATAACCTTGTGAATATCAGCGGTTTCTCCCCGGAAAGAGCCGCGTTCAATTCCCTGGCGCCGTACCTGATGCGGAGTGTGAACATTGACTCACAAAAAGCAACCGAGATGCGCAGGCAGATCATGCGGCTGCTGGGTGAGTTAGAAAACAAAAATGAAAAGCCCTGCCTCGTCTGCGGCGGGCATGGACCTATATCGGTACTGGAAAACGGGGAGCTTAAGGCTCTACAAAAGGCCAGGTTAAAACAGCCTCCAACTTGGTATTAACGCCAAATTTCAGAAGTATGATATTGATCCGTTCACTGAGAACACGGGTCGACACGCCTAAAATGGAAGCAATCTGCTTGTTGGACAACCGCTTGGTCAATAATCTCATGATTTCTTTTTCTTCAGGCGTTAATATTTTTTCAAGAATTTCCACAGGCTTAACTGGAAAGTGTATATCATCAATGTCTATCTGGTTTTTAGGAAAAGCTAAAGGACTTTGATAAAAGTACGTACCGCCGTCCATAACCTTTAGAATGACCTGAACCACTTCCCGGATATGCAAATCCTTTATGATTACCCCATCGGCTCCTTTATTCTTTGCTGCAATGACATACCCTTCCTGGTTACATTCAGTCATCAAAATGATTTTTACTGTGGGCGCAATTCGTTGGATTTGTTCGATCAAAGAGATTCCGTTGCCATCATTCAGATGGATATCCAGCAATACGACATCAGGCGGAGATTGACGGACAAAATCAAGGCATTCTCCCCCATTTTTTACAATCTCCACTGTTTCAATTTGCGGCTCCATGGAGAAAAGGAATTTAGTATTCTCCGCAAAAGACCCGTGACTGTCAACGATCAAAACTTTAACGTTCATTTAACCCACCTAACTTCAATTGTATCTTAATATACCGGAATCGTAGCTTTGAGCGTTGTACCTCGCTGAAAGCCGGAACTGATCAGCATCTGTCCCCCTAAGCTCTCAATACGTTCTTTCATGATTGCCAAGCCGTAATGTGCGCCGCCTAACAATCCTTTTTCAAGTTGATCGGGGTCGAAACCTTGTCCATTATCCTTCACCGTTAATTCCAATTTTTCTCCGCTTAATTTAATACGGACTGTCTGCTTCTTTGAACCGGAATAACGCAGGGAATTGAATATTCCTTTTTGTATAAAGCGGTAGGCGGCTATTTCGACGTCTTCTGCAAAACGATCATTTAACTCAATACCTTCTGTTTCCAGTATAATGAAATTTGGTTCCCTCAGCATAATATCCTGAGACAGCGATTGTATGGCAGGAATTAAACCCAAATCCGATAAAACCGGCGGACGCAAATTGTGAACCGTTTGATTCAGATCATAGTTCAGATCATTGATCTGATTTCTGATCCGGGAAACCACCTGTTGGGTCGTATCATCACCGAGATTTTCTTTTTCCAATATTTTCAGAAGGCGGCTTATATCCAGAGCACTATGTACCGGGCCATCCAATAATTCTTTGGACAGACTTCCTCTGTCTTGCTCAATCATCCGAATTAAGGAATTTGTTATACCCTGAAGTTCCCAGTTTCTTCTCCGGGAGCACCAGGATGTTAGGGTCAAGTTATTAATTTCCTTGGTTAGGTCACCGATGACGAGCAGCATCAGCACTTCGTAAGCCAGCTGACCGGCAAGTAAAGTAAGAAAAGGTAATTCGGACTTTTCGAATTTGATATGAGAATAGCGGTGCCCAAAAAAAATGCCACAAGTGGAATTATCGGAGACAAACGGCACAAAAATCTCAGCGGGACAATTGTCCGAAAGAAATCTTGCTTCCAAATCTTGTTTTTGGTTTCTACGAAAATACGCTTCTAATTCGGACTGTTCTTGGTGGTTTTTCCTAAACCGGCCAACCGCTTTTCTCAAGCAACCGGTCTGTGCATTTTCAACAATGATGAACACCCCGTCTATTCCTAGCTTCTTGATTGCTTCTTCAAAAATGTGGTCTTCACAGATAAGGGAGGTTATGCTGTTATTGAGCTCTGTAACCCTATGTTTTAGGCTGATATTTGTTTGGAAAAAGCTAAACCTTTCCAATAATTTACTGATAATTAGTCGGAGAAGATAAAAGCAAACAAAAAACAACAGGCATAGCACAAATGTTGCCAAATAGGATTCAGCGCTAACTATCTTGATAATTTTACCCAAGTATAAAAAATAATGGACAATAATGCTTAAAATGAATGCTGCAAGAAAGTTTGTGATTATTGTTTTATAAACCCTGCGGCTGTCCGGTAAATATTTGTTGATGATGACGTAATATAACGAAAACGGAATAGCCGAAAGGAATAAATAGCTCACTTCAGTAAGAAACTGCTGTAAATTAAATATTTGGGGAAGTGCAACATACAATATGTTTGGCATAAAGCCGATTATTATTCCTAAAAAGACAATTGCGGCCTCATTTTTTTCCGGCCGGTCTTTGGGCAAAGCCAGCACTTTACACAAATTCCAGACTGAAAATAAGATACCGATAATCATATTAGACAAAGCCAGTTTTCTTAGTACGTCCTGAAGGTGAATGAAACCCAAGGATTGTAGAATGGTTAGCATTATAATAATTGTAAAGCAAACTGCTGTTATCTTAAACCCGGTTGAAGTCGTTCGACTATTCAATGGGAAACTTGAGGTAAAAACAATCAGCATCACGGCGACCAGAGAAAATGTAATATATTCTAATTCTTTAGCTAAAGGTAAATAACGCCCGGAAGGATGTGCAAGAACAATTGCCAGAGCAAACAGCCAGAGCAGCCAAAATAGAAGACGGACTTCTTTCAGAAAAGGCCTCTTATACCAAGTTATAAAGCCCACGAACCAAAAAACAAAACCCAAAATAACTAATGGAGCATCACTCAATACCTTGATCCAATCAAGCCGATTTTCTATTGTAATTTGCTGTACTGCCAAACTATCTGCTTTACAAAAATCAATTGTGCGCGCGCGTTCCAATAATCCCCATTTCTGTGACGAATTAAATTTTTCTGGGTCCATCCCATCAATTTTCAGGATCTGATCTCCAACCCGGATACCGGATTGATACCCTGCACCATGCGGATCACTACCAGTCACCAGCCAGCTGCCACGATTGTTTTTTAGGTCAGTACCGATATAGGGATGTTCCAGACAGGCAATAAAATAAACAAGTCCCAGCACAATAAAGAAGATACTCGCAATATAATAAATTTGCCGGTTAATTAATTTATTCCACAAGTTTGATCATCTTCCCCTTTTGTTTTTCCGGAACAGGAATTGCCTGCAGAATTTCTCGGGCTTTTTGACGGTAAATCTCAAACATCACGGTGCAGTACTGCGCAACCCCTTCTTCGACAGCAATTTGTTTTAACTGTTGTTTTTCCTCGTCTCCAAACGCTTGTGATCCTCCACTGTTACATTGCGTTAGTCTTTTAAACTGTCCGGCTATTTCACCCTTGAGCGTATGGGATAAATACACATACGGCAGGGTTTTCTTATTGCTCACAAAGTCTTTCTTCTTTTCAAAATCCAAAAAATCGTTGAGATCGTTACGGATTTGATTCATGATCCCGAAATTGAGACCAAACTCGGCCATTAATTCTGCAAGCGGTTCGGTAGCGTTTCCCAGAATAGCCCCTACCTTACAAGCACAGGCCGTAATACTGCCAGACTTTTGCCTTACCATATCAAAGTATTGTTCGAGCGATACCTGCTGGCTGTCCGCATAGAGAAACTCCTGGAACTGTCCGTTACTGGCCGTGATCCCCATACGCTGAAGCACTGTGCAGACTTCCCTGTAAACCCTGTCATCCGGTATCGCGGCAATAGCCTCAAAACTAAGCATTAATAGACAATTGGCCAGGTTAATCGCGTTAGCCTCGGGGATCCGGCACCAGGGCAAATCATCATGATCCTTGTCCTGAATATCGTCAAAAATATCCGCTGCCAGGGCAAAGAACTCCATACCGATTCCCCCTGGCAGCGCAGCTTCCACATCCCCGCCCGTACACTCACAGCTCATACCGGTCAGATGAACCCATTTAAACAATTCACCCGTTGGGCTGTCGGCGTTAAGCGAAGTTTGGATCATCCGAACCATTTCTGCACTGAGTGCGTACGTTTTTAAAATTCTATCAATTTTCGTATAAATAATCCGATCAAGCTGAAGATTCACTGTTTTAGTCCCACGTACCTAGAGGACCTACTTCAAGTGCAACAGTACCCCCGGAAACTTCGTCCTTGGAAATAACGCTCTGAATCACAGAAAACTCGCTAGATTTAACTTTACCGTCTTTTACTTCGGCTAACACAATCTTGGGATTTTTGACACATTCATGAACCAAATTAGCAATACCTTCATAGTTCATCCTGAAAACCCCTTTCAATTAAAACAATTTACTTTTTGTGCCACTAAATAACAACCTATTGTCAAAGCTTTAATTAATTGTGTAACTTTCCCTTCAGCTTGATCAATTATAAGGAAAATTCTCTAAATATTGCCTTTTTCCTTTAGCAAAAAATAAGATGTTTTGTCGAAGTTTGCAATTTGATCCATGACAGCACAAAAGATATAAGCCCTGCCCCGTCTGCGGTGGGCATGGGCCTCCTCCATCATTTAAAACTCATCAAAGGTTTGGGACCATCCAACATGTAATCAACGATTGCCCTTCCTAAAAATATTTTGCGTCCTACAGGGCAAATTTTAGCACCTTCAGTAAGGGTATTTGCTTATATAAATATTTATATTGGGAATACTACTCTCGAACATTATCAATATTCAAAGGTAGTGCGAACAATGAAATGTGATAAACCAACTTTAGTTATGCTTATGGGAGCTATATCCACTATTCCCTATGAAATTGTTACAAGAGTTCTAGTGACTTTTGGATTTGCCAAGTACAGTGTGTATCAGCTTACTAGTTTTATGATAACACTGGATAGGCCCAATGTTCTTCTTGGAGCGATATATTCTATCATATTAGGTTGCGTATTATCTCTTGTTTTTTACTACGGACTTAAATTATTAGATATTGACTATTTAATGATCAAAAGTATCGGTATTAGCTTATTTAATTGGTTAATATTAGAAGTCGTTTTTATGTGGCTTATCGAAGGACGTAACTTTATTCCACATAGACCTATCAATGACTATTATGCACAAATGTTCGGTTCAATTGTGTATGGAATTACGCTAGGACTACTGTTTCGCAATTATTTATTTAAAAATTTTAAGAAAAGCTAATCATACTTTCAAAACACATTTTTACGGAATAAAATTAAACTTATTTGTCCTGTAAGAAGTCTTCAACACATAACATTACCTGTTCAGCCATCGGACTTAGAAGGATCAAATGACCACCTTTTTGAAAATATCTAATCTTTTTCCTATCCGAAGATACATGTTTATTGATATAATCCACGCTCTTTCTTCTTACGGTGTCATCATCTTCAGCCTGAATAATTAAGATTGGACAATCTATTTTCTTTAATTTTGGCTTTGTTTGGCGCAATAATAATAAGAATTGGATCATCGCCGAAAATGGTGAGATTTTTTTTGCTTGTAAATATCTCTTGATATGGTTAGACTTCTTGTTCTTCATGTCATCCACGATATTACGAAACACTTGGTATATATTCCAATAGAAGATGGGAGTATTGATTGTTACTATGGCCTTGATATGATGTTTACAGGCAAGATTAAATGCAATCAGCCCCCCCATGGAGAACCCTATTAGCAGAATTTCATCCCCAATTTCTTTCAACCTTATAAGTTCACATTCTGCAGAATCTATCCAGTTCATGTACGTTGCTTTTTTCATATCTTGTCTTGTCGCTGAATGACCTTTTAATATAGGGCAAACAACATCATAACCATAACCAGTCAAATATTCGGCCAAAGGCTTCACTTCGTGTACCCCACCACCAAACCCATGAATGATTAAACATTTCGTTTTTTTACTATCCATAGAGTTCATATCAGTGACCCCAATTCTTTATATAGCTTGCATATACCTATCACAATTATGATATAAATCGATGAAGCTCATTTCATTGGTATCTCCTTAATTTTCTAAAATCTTTATTATAACTATTAAAATCTTTTAAGCATATGGTACAACCTTGATCACATTTAAAGGGTAAATTTTGTTTAAAGCTTACTAAATCTATAAGATCTATATTATATATATTCCCAAACTCAATTAATGAAGGTGGACAAATTGTCCACGAACCATTCGGCAATACCCCTACTGAATGGTATTTCCCGGTTTCGCAACAATTGATACTTGTATTAGTTGTTGGGAGCAAATTCACTTTATCTTTATTATGTTCCGAAATTATAAGAGAATCATCACAGTAATCTTGAAGTAATACAGAGTATCCATTATTTTTTAGTTTATTGGCAGTATTTATTGGATCAAAATATTTCTTATGGTATTCATCGTAGCCTATATTTAATACTATTTTATTTTTGTATATGTGAGTTTCTTCATAAAACATTTTAAAAATTCTATCATTATTTAGAAAATAGCCATTAGTTGCTATTATTAGGTCAAAATTATTTTTAAGTGCACAACAGAGCATATTAAAAATTTCACTATTTATAAATGGTTCTCCCCCAAAAAAAGTTAATCTTGTTATGTTATTTTTCTTAGCAATATCAATTGTTTTTTCAAATACTTCTAAGGACATGTCTTCACCGTTTTCAGGGCTACACGCATATAGACAATGATTGCATTCATGTGTACATCTTAATGATATGAATAAAGTTATGAATTTCATTTCTGTAAATTTTCCCATTATTTATCTCTCTTTTCTTATAATCATAAATCTAATCTTGTTCTTCCCTCAATCCCAATTGCCTTAGATATTTTAATAGATTGACTAAACTCTGAGATCCGAAAAAAATCCCTAACCCTATGATTAATTGTGCTATATTTCCCAATAGCCCAGGTAATAATCTCATGGTAGTATCAATCATTTCCTTCATTGCGATGAAATTTATAAGATTGGATATCAACATGGGTAATGATGTTCCGATGAATAATAGTCCAAGAACAGAAAAGGCTACTCTTTGAAGATCGTTTGCTTTTATACCTGATTCTCTTCTGAATGAGTTTCCCTATTAACCATAAAGGCAGATAATTTTACTGACAAGAACCATAAAATTATCCCAAATATAATCAGAAAAATGAATGGAAAAATAACATTGACTAACATGGTAGACACCGATTGATTCGGCATCATAAAAGTAGTAGTAACCACATTAGCCAAAACATTAATTCCTTGAATGATCATATAGACACCTAGTATTTTACAAGCGAGACTTGCAATTTCATGCTTACTCAATCTTTTCTTCCCCTTCAATTTATTTGTTTTATTATTTCCTTATTTCTCTTTTTCAGCTCTAGTTCCTCTTAAATTTTACATAAACTTGCAGACAAAATCTTTCTGAATTCTACAATATCTGAATTCTAGATTATTATTTAATCCTTTAATTATGGGACTATAAAAACCTTAGCATAGCAAAAAGATACCCGCTGGTACGAAACTCGCGGGTATCTTTGGAATACTCGAAATCTTTTGGAGCTATTCTACTCTTACGGCAGTTCCGGAAGTGCTGACCATCAGCATACTGCCGTTGGCTCCGATAACTTCATAATCCAGATCGATACCGACTACGGCATTGGCGCCCATCTGAAACGCCCGGTCTTCCATTTCTCTCAACGCAATATTGCGGGCTTCCTGCAGTTTCCCTTCATACGTCCCGGAACGGCCGCCGATCACATCAGTGATGCTCGCAAAAATATCGCGGACAATATTGGCTCCCATAATGGCTTCTCCGGTAATCACCCCGTAATATTCGGTGATCCTGCGTCCTTCTACGGACGGTGTTGTTGTTAAAATCATGTTGGTTTCCTCCATTAAAGTTTATTACAATTACCTATCATTCACAACAAGGGATTCCTGCATAATCTTATTAAAAACAGTGACCAGATACGGATCAAACTGTTTGCCAGCGCACTTATTGATTTCAACAAGTGCACTATAGGGGTCCATGGCCCGTTTATAAGGCCTTTCATGCGTGATCACATCGTAGGAATCAACAATGGATACAATTCTCGAGAATAGTGGGATTTCATCTTCTTTCAGCCCCTGCGGGTAACCTTTCCCATTCCACCATTCATGATGACCGAGAACGGCTTCCGAGACATGCGCTAATTCCATGGAAGACTGCGTGATCCGATAGCCGATTTCGGAATGTTTTTTCATAATGCTCCATTCTTCCGGGGTCAAGTCACCTTGCTTTTTTAAGATTTCCCCGGGAACACCAATTTTGCCGATATCATGCAGCATCGCAACCTGGACAAGTTCGACGATCTCTCTTGGGGATAAGCCGATCTGACTACCGAATTTACTGACCAGACTTTTCAGCCTCATGACATGGGCTTCCGTCTGATAATCTTTTTCCCAGAGCAGTTTTTCCAGGAACTCGATGATGGCAAGGCGGGATTTCTTGCTTTCATTTAGTTTGTTGCTATACATTTTTTCCTCAGCCTGACTGATCATTTTTGCCAGGGGTTGTTCCCTGTTCTCATAAACCGTCAGGCCAAACGAGATACCTATTGGTACCGTTTGTGGGCGGGAGATTTTTAAATTGTTTTTGATATTGTTTAAAAGCACGCTGGCTTGATCAAGCGGCATACCAGGCATGATAATGATAAACTCGTCCCCACCCCACCGGATAATCACATTCTCCGGACCGATAGTCTCCTGCATGATTTTGACCCCGTCAGCAAGTAATTCATCCCCTTTTTCATGACCAAAGGTATCGTTGATTAGTTTCAGACCATTAAAATCCCCCATGACCAATGTTGCAGGCATGAGGGTTTTATCCAGGAAATCTTCCAGCGTATTTTCAAAATAGGTACGACTGTAGGCCCCGGTTAATTTATCAAAAATGACAAGTTTTCTGATATTCGCTTCTTTGCTTTCGAGCTCCTCCCGGATGCTTTGAAAATACAGGGCCTGCATATTGAGATAAGCAAGCAGACCAACAACACCGGCAACTAAATAACCGACAGACGGTGGAATAACCTTAATTAATTTGCACAGCGGATAAAATAAAATCGATAAGGCCCAAAAAATATAGGTATAGCCAAGTATCATTCGGATCGGGCCTTGCGGTGTTTTTGCTTTTAAGCATGTCATGGCGGCTTTGGACAATAACGCGATGATCCAGACAACAGACAGAAGTAAAAGAGCGGTTGCCGGGATTCCCTGAACAGCAATACATATAAAGACAAGGATCAGAAAGCCCGTGCCGATATCCCAGAACACCGGATAGCTTCTGTTAAAAAACAACTGCGTACCCTTGAATACCAGCCAGTACCCTGCTATCGAAGAGGCATAGTTGATAATCTGAAGCACCACGGACGGGCTGTCGCTTTCCAGCAATGCAGTTCTGGAAAGATAGGTTATCATCAGCATCAAGACAGAAAGAGTCCATGCTAAGAAATAATGTTTCTTCTCGGAAAAATATAAAAATCCGTAAGATATCAACAAGACCAGAGTAATCGAAATACTGGCTGCAACGATGGAATCCGCTGTCATGTAGATCCTCCCTCAAAAAAAAATCGCGGCCAAAGCAGCCGCGGTTTTCATCTTCTGTGTGCAACCCGACTGTCAATATGCTTCAGCACTTAGACTCGTAGCTTTGCGTCCCTGCTTTTCAACAGGTTTGCCAATAGATCATATGATTTTATTCAATTATAGTAAAAAACACGAAATCTGTCAATAAATGTATGAATAATCAATTAATGTATGAATATTAAGTGAGTTCCCCGTCATAGGAAGTAATCACTCCGTATAAATCAGGCCGGCGGTCCCGGAAGATCCCCCACTCCAGACGCTGAACCTCAAGCTGATCGAGGTCGAACTCGGCCACCAGTACAGTTTCTTCCGTACGTTCTGCTTCCGCAATCTTATTGCCAAGCGGTCCGGCGATAAAGGAAGACCCGTAAAAGGTAATCATGGAATCTTCATCTTCCTCGACGCCGATTCGGTTGGATGCGACCACCGGGATCAGGTTCGCGGCAGCATGGCCGAGCATGCAGGCCTGCCAATGGTCTTTGGAATCAATTGTCTGATCCAGCGGTTCTGAACCGATGGCTGTCGGATATAACAGGATCTCCGCCCCCATCAGGGTCATGCAGCGGGCAGCTTACGGGTACCATTGATCCCAACAGACGCCGACCCCGATCTTGGCGTAGCGCGTTTGCCAGACTTTAAAGCCTGTGTCACCGGGGTTAAAATAGAATTTTTCCTCATAGCCTGGTCCGTCGGGGATATGACTCTTTCTGTATTTGCCGAGGATATCACCGTCGGCATCGATCATGGCAATGGTATTATAGCGTGCATAGTTTTTCTTCTCATAAAAGCTGATCGGCAGGACGATCTCCAGCTCTCTGGCAATTTTCCGGAAATGTTTGACTGCTTGATTGTTTTCTAGCTCTGCCGCATAAACGTAAAAGTCAGATTTTTCTTTCTGGCAGAAATACGGGGTCTCAAAGAGTTCCTGCAGCAGGATAATTTGTGCTCCCTGGGCTGCAGCCTCCCTGACCAGTGTCTCCGCCCCTGCAATATTTTCTTCAACGTTACTGGTGCAGCGCATCTGTGTTGCTGCCACTTTGACGTTTCTCATCGTTAAATTCCTTCCCTACTGCCTATTATTTTTATAGATCTACCGCTGGCATCTGCTGGGTTGTACAGTGAACATTGCCGCCTTCCCCAATAATCGCCATTCCATCAATGGTGCGGATCCGTCTTTCCGGAAAGATCCCGCTCAGGGTTCGAATAGCCAGGGCATCTGTTTCGGCAGCCTGGCCGCCAAATACAGGTAAAATAATTCCGCCGTTGACAAAGTAAAAGTTCAGATAACTCAGCGTCAGACGTTTACTATCAGTAAATACGGCGGGAGGCTGCTGTATTGGGATGATTTCAAAGGTTCTTCCTCTGGCATCCGTTTCTCGGCTTAACACCGCAAGGTTTTCCCGGGTAATCGCATAATTCGGATCGCAAGGGTCATCACAGACCTGAATCAGAATTTTGCCAGGCGAAGCAAAACAGGCGATATTGTCGATATGACCGTCTGTTTCATCCCCATATAAGCCTTTTTCCAGCCAGATGACTTTGTGGATACTCAAATATTTCTTCAATAGTTTCGAAATATGTTCCCGGGAAAAATCAGGGTTACGGTTCGGATTGAGCAGACATTCGGCGGTTGTCAAGAGTGTACCATCTCCGTCCACATGCAGCGAGCCGCCTTCCATAATCAGGGGCGCATCAAACGGTTTTAGTCCAAGGTGCTTCAATATTTGCAGTGCGACCTGGTTGTCCAGATCCCAGTCCGGATATTTGCCGCCCCAGGCATTGAAGTGCCAGTTGATGCCGGCTGTATCTCCCTGGTCATTGACGATAAACGTCGGCCCGTTATCCCGAAGCCAGGCATCATTGTGCGCCAGCGGCAGGAGCTCAATCTGCCTGTTCCGAAAGCGGCCTTCGAGCAGGGATCGTTCGTCGGGGTTTACCAGCACGGTGACGGGTTCAAATTCCCCGATAGCTCGAATAATG
>Ga0074193_1003327_pt1 | contig 12033 bp, 11 predicted proteins | sample EPASupsiteHSE605_FD_64523 | JGI IMG/M metagenome (GOLD analysis project Ga0074193, IMG submission 64523) | Bioremediated contaminated groundwater from EPA Superfund site, New Mexico - Sample HSE6-05 | ecosystem: Environmental > Aquatic > Deep subsurface > Groundwater > Contaminated ...
AAAAAAGTTAAAAAACGCGGAAACCAAATCCTCTGTCATGACGGCCGACGCACAATTCACCATTCACCGCGATAACATGATCAAAGCCTACGATGAGCTGCTGAAAATGCTCACCGCATTAGACAGAACGGATTCGGAGATGAAGGAAAAATACAGGGAGACGGCGAGTATGATTGTTGAAAACATGGCGAAGACGCTGAAAGTATGGCCCCCATTGATCAGGACGAATTTATCGATTAATACGACTCAATCCGAGAGGAGTTAACTCCGGCGACCACCAGGTCATCCTCCCTAGAGATCAGAAGAGATCATTGCGAAGAGTATTATTTGTATGTAATAGAGAAAATCTCAGACAGGTTGCTCAAGAAGGAGAGAGAGAGGGTACAAATCAAAATACTCTTGAATTAGGCCAGCTAGGAACTTGGGTAGATCCTCGGAGAGCGGCAAGGAACTCTCCTTTTCAGTGTGGGGAGGGAGAAATAGTACGAGAGTTTCAGTTGAGCGGATAAATGATAAAGGGAGCGAAACTAAGGGAATCTTATGCTCGCTCCTTTTAAATATGGAATTGTCTGAGCTGAATATTATGCGCTTTACGCAAAGTAAGCTGTGCAAGATAGATTATCATGCAGTATTCGGCGGAACTTGTCGTTCCGCAAAGGAACCTGGAACCGACGCGAAACGACAACAAATGACAACCCGTAAGCGAGTAGATGAGTAGGACAAAGTCAACACGGAGTGGATGTTTATCTGCGGGATAAAAGCGCTTCTTTCATTGGAGCTCAATGCAAAAAAGCCGAGAGACTAACTTATGCTCAGATTGAACAAGAAATTGATAAAGTAACGGATTTCAAACCCACACTAAAGCATTTAGAAGACTTGTGTTAAGTGTTGTGAAGTTACTCCCTATTAATCTGGATAAAAGGTAAACTTATGGTCATATTTGTCAATTAACGAACCTAAAAGTCAAGGCTTAAAAGGATATGAACTTATCCTTGCCAAGAATTCAGGCATTATGTATGCTGAAATAATAAATATGTACTTTAGAAGGTCGGGTAATAAACAAAAGCGCTGGGATAATTTTTTCCCGACGCTTTTATTATTTTCTGCTTATATCTTTAACAAAAGCTAATATATATTTAAGTTGTTCGTCACTCAACTTATATAGATTCTTGGTAATAGCATCTATTAATGCCGGGTTCCCAACGATCTCTTCATTGAAATAATCTTTCGGATGGACGTTGAAATAATCACATATCCAAAAAAATGTTATCATCCTCGGTAGATTGTGTCCGCTGGTCAGTTTAGCGATGTATCCCGCAGACTGTCCAAGAGATAAAGACATTTCTCTTTGAGAAACACCTTTGTTTAAACGTAACTTTTCTAGTTGCCGTGTAAGTAAAGCTTCATATTCGTGCTTATCATCCTCATTCATTTTGTTTCATCCTCCTTTGTGTATATAATTGTAATACACACAAATGGCTTATCCATGTTCACAGGGTATACATTTTCTTGATTAGCATGCCCATATTGACTATATTTTGTGATATAATGTGTACAGGAAGTATATACTCTTCCTAAAATTACAAAAAGGTGGTTTTTAAAATGGGGCTTGGTTTAGAGTTATATATATGGGCAGCAGAAAGAGGATTACAATTACCGTTGTTAATCTTTTTTCTTATTTTAATGATAGTCTTAACTATTATAATTATGAATTTCCAAAATAAATCTGACTCAACTTCAATTTGCCGAGATTGTATGTATAAAAAGAGGAAAGTAACTGGAGTACTTTCCTGTAGTTTATATAAACGCAAACCGTTATTTATGCGGAAACAGCAATTAGAATGTCCTATTGATGAGCTCGGTGGGAACATATCGGATATATCCGTTACATCAATAAAATAAAGTATACTGCCTAATATCATATTCACAGGCCGACTCTTTTCAGTTTGACTAAAAACATCTTAATAACCTTCCATTAAAATTTCTCACCATTTGCATAATATAGCTTTCTTTTTTGATTTCATAATATTAATGTCGGAGAGTGAAAAAGACTGGTAACTAAACTATAACTGTGAAAAGCGATGCTTTGTGTATGAACTTCACTATCCATGACCCGTCGGCATATCCTGCATTAGACTAACTAACGAAAGGGCGGGCACATGGAGTGAATGATTTAGCGGCCGAACGAACAACCTTTGTAATTGCGGCTGAAATAAATATGATTGCTCACCAGACCAAAAGAATCATGCTGGCCGGCACCATTGAAATCGGCCGCCGGCTGAAAGATTTTGAGAAAAAATTCCAGGTCCATTTAACGAAAATCCTGCTTAATCTTGGCAGGGAACATCTTGCTATTTCAACTAATCGATTAAGGCGGGAACTTTTGGCAGCTTCAAACGTACTGTTGAATTATCAGAGATCTCTTCCGGATGGACAGCAGATAGAGCGACCTGAAGAGTATGTATAACATCTTTAGATAAATCTCCAGCTGAGAACTAAAGTTTTTCCGAATTGTTGGGCAAAGACACATGGAGCAAAAAAATGGTTAATTCAGGACAAAACTCTCCAAGAACGAACTACAATTTGCTTTTAGATAGTAATGAGGTAATGTCTTCATAATTTAATATAGGATCAGAAGAGATAGATACACCATTATTGGTTATGTAATTGATGGTATTGCGCATTGTCTGCTTCACTTGGGACTCGGTCATTTTCGGGAAAAGGTCGAATTCAGCAAATGGAATACGGCTTGTGATTGTTTTATCGCTAGATTTATGGCCGATTTGAAGTTGGGATCTGCGCCCAGGGACTTGCAATCGCTGATTGATTTCTCAGCTCCGTCCGAAGAGAGGCTGTACTATGATTTTGTTGATCAGGGTATAATATGGGTTTAGGCAGTGCGATACTGGTCCTTAACAAAACACCGGGTAACAATGAGTATTACTGGGATGCTGTTTTATATGCCTGCCTCCATGACACGCGTTATAACTGGCAATGTGAGGACGGTCGACATTATTATTTGTATGAAGCTATAAATCTTATGGCAGATAAAACGTGTTTTGAGGATAAGATTATTGAAAAGCTATACAAAACGGAGTCGTTAGCGCTTACAGGTCAGCTTTCCGGTTTGTTATACCTTTTTGCCAAAGATGGTAGTTCGAAAGCGGCAGATGCTTTACAGAAAAGACTTGATCAATATCTTGTTATCCTTCCCAGAAAGAGGACCTACTCCGTTCGCACTTCACCGCGGGAATCGGCGGAATGCATTGCCATATGGCTTTGTGAGCTATACGGGATAGTGTCTTTTTTGCAGACTGCTGAAAGAATGGGAGAAATCATGCAGAACCATCCGGAGCCCAATGTTTTCTGGTATGATTGGCTATTCGATTCGGCTCAAAATAAGTTTGGCGAAAAGTGTGTAATGGATAGGCTTAATCATAATGCGAAAACTTCACTAGGAGTGAGGTGTTTTCTCGATGCAGTTTTCAGTGACAGAAAAAGTTACGAAGAAACAAGGAAACATCGTCAAGATGACAAGATTACCTGTGACGATTTGATTCAGGCATCTGCAGAAAACAAGAGTTTGCAGTTACGCTCACTAGCGAGACGCATGGCAAAAACAGCAACTTCCGAAGAACTGTATCAAGCGGCCCAGAGGATTAAATATGAAAGTGATACTAAAGTTAAAGCGGATTTGTTGAAAATTTTTATATTCGTGGATTATCCGTATGACCTAACGGAGATCTTTATATATTACTATTGTGACGATACATCGCTGAAAAAAACAGCGTTAGAGGTTTTAGCACGATTTAAGGACAAACGAATCCATGACCTCGCGGCTGAAAATATTAAGAGCAATATTTTTGTAGCGGAATCTTTTGGATTACAGGTAAAAAACTTTGATCATGATTACGGAATTATTCTTGATGTGTTGAAACGGCATAAAAATTACGACAGCTATGACTTTCATTCTTTAGTAATGGATGTTAAGAAAATCTTCGAAAAGAGAAATGCTAAACAAGCTCGTGATATTTTATTGTATATCTATTCAAAAAATTGTTGTTCATCTTGTAGAACAGATATTGTTAGAATCATGTGTAGAAATAATGTTATTTCCAAGAAGATTTTAGAAGAAGCTCTATATGATTGCTGTGAAGACACGAGAAGAGTAGGCAAGCGATACCTTGCAAAGAATAGTATATAAGTGTCTGTCAATTAAAATGTGGTGTTTTGATATATAATCTTATTAAGAAAAAGAAACACTTCAATCTGTTGCCTGCAGAGCTATTTATGTGGTCATCCCTGATGATACTATGCGCCCTATCGAAGCTATGCAAAAAATTGGTGGCGCGATCAGTCAGAAGGATATTCGGGCAGTAGACGTTATTGTCGGCAAGGAAAGTGAATTTAACCAACGAAAGCAACTACCTACTATTGAAAGAACAATTTTCAGAGATGGGGTGAAGCTCTATGGACAAGAACGGCATAGTCAAAGCATGGTGTGATTTTGCCAAGGATAATTTGATAACCGCAAAATACTTATTGGGGCTGCATACACTTAAATTGGAAATCATAGATATAGAGAAAGATTTAATGGATACCCAACCCCGCTTTAATGTGCGGTGAATTGTGCGGTGGTTTACGGGGGGTATATGAGGTTTATATATTGTTCATTTTCATTAGGCAATGGGTACAGAAGATTATTTATATTTAGATGAAAGCAGAGATCAAAATGAATAAAAAGATATTGTTTTCAACAATGACAGTATATCTGCTCTTGGCAGGATGTGCGAAAGAGGGTATGCCTCAACAGACTGGGCAAGCGTCGCCGGCCCCAACCATAATATGCAGTGCGGGTCCTTCTGAATCCGCCACAGCATCAGCTTCAGCCATTTTAAACAGTTCAACGTCAACCGCCCAATTAAAGGCTATCCTCGCCCAATACACTACCCATCAAATCGAATTTTTTCAGAGCCTTACTATTGACGACCGGCAAAACGCCGCATTTGCCATCGTACAGGGAGGTGATGTTTGGTATATCACCTCCTCCAAAGCTCAGAAACTGAAAAGTAATATTGCCTATTCATCGGACAATAAGTTTAATGCACCTTTTCTTTGGACAGTCGATGACACCAAAATCTATAAATGCGAAAGTAGTGCAGGCGGCAGTAGTTCGAGTTCCTATGCCTGGTATGTAAAAGACGGGAAACCCGTTGAATTGCCTTATACGGGCATGAAGCTTTCATATTCCGGCAACAGTCAATTTACAACAATAGGCCAAAATTTTGATTCGAGTTTTATCGATGGGATAGGAGCTGGGCATACCTATAAACTCTATTACCTTTATTGGACACCGGATGGTCTTAAGGAATACGGCGGTTTAAAAATCACGCTGGAACAGTTGTTAAAAGTGAAAGGCGCTCAGGAAATAATTGATACAGTTACCGAACAGGGACAGATTATCGATAAAATTTATTATCGTGCCAACAATTTAATCAACCTTAATTATCATACCGGTGATAAACAAAACGGTGATTTTGGTAATGTGACACTCGTCTATAAAAATAATACCGTTACTCCTGAATTGGCTGATACCGGCTCAAATAGTTCAAAAGCAGAGAGTTTTAACGAGAGAAATTTAAGGGATTTTTCTTATGGGGGCATTTATCAAGCAGCACTTTTTTCCAGAATTGCGACCTATCCTGATAAATTTCCAGTGAACTAGTAAATGAACCCAGCGGAGCGTTTGGGGCGTTTAAGGGAGTTGTGAAAGCATCGGGACCGACATGAGATCGAGCCAAAATAGTTTGTTCTATAAACTTTTGGTCATCGCATTCGCAAGGTATTTTTCTGTTAGAAAGAAGAAAATTCCAAACTACAGTTGAGCCTGTGTTATAATACACGCAATAAGACTTGGAGCAGAGGGATGTTAATATAGTAAATAAGCTCTAAAACAGGACTTTAGGGAAAATAGTATTCCTACGCTATTCGGGATATGAGATTCTGTAGTGGAGCAAGAATAGGAGTTGTTGAATCGTGTTATCAAATAAGCGATATCTGGGGACCTCTTTAGTGACCCAGATGATCCTGATACCAAGCTTGCTTACCATAGGGCTTATTTTTTTGCCGCTTACTGATCAGTTCTCTGAGTATGGCAATGATGCTAAAAATCTGATCCTTTTACTGATCGCTTTTTGGGGTTCACTTACTGTGGGCGGCGGTGTTGGATATTGTTTTGCAAGGCTATCCAAGCATAAGCCCGACTCGGCCAAGGAAAGATATCTTCCGGCCCTGGTGCCAATTCTCTATGCTTTGATCTTTGCAATTTTTGCTCTTATATTCTCAAACGGAAATTTTAATTCCGGCTGGTGGGGGGTGTATCTCCTCAAGAACCCGATGTTTTTTGTCCTTGGCCTTGTTTTTTCCTTATCCGGACTGTACTTTATCATCCCAGTGACAGAACTTGCCGGATATATGGGATTTCTCGTGGGGATTATTATATATGAAAGAACTGAGAAAAAAACACTCACTTGTTCCCTGTCTAAGAACTTCAAAGTAGCCGTGGGCCTGCTTTGTATTACTGTCATCGGCTTTTCGGCCGGTATGACAAGGACAGTGATTGAGAATGGTTCGACAGAACTGCTTTATGGGAAGTCGACCATTGGGAAAGATTTAACGGAATTTGATCTTATGGAAAAGGCCCCGTTCAAGGCTAACAATGGTCTCGCTCAGCTTAGTAAACCCGCAAGTTTACAATTTACGGATTTGAATACCATGCCGCGCCTTGATGGGGCAACAGCAGCCTATCCGGTGTATGCGGCATTTGTTGAGGCTGTCTATAAGGGACTTGGTGAGTACTATCTCGCCAATAAGAATAACAACGACAAAGATCTCTCGACCGCTTTTGTAGCAAGCGAGCAGTTTCCGCTTGATTTAGTGAAGTGTTCCAAAACCGATGTTGCCTACGAGCGATTAATAGCGGGTCAGACGGATATTATCTTTGTTGCTGAGCCGTCAAAGGCTCAGGTTGAGGCCATTAAAGCCCAAGGAGGTGAGTTTGTCTTAACTCCAATCGGCAGTGAGGCCTTTGTCTTTTTCACCAATTCCAAGAATCCCGTTGAGAATCTGAGCATCAAACAGATTCAAGCGATTTATTCCGGGAAAATCACTCACTGGAACGAAGTTGGCGGGCAATGGAACAAGATTGTGCCGTATCAACGCCCTGAAAACTCAGGAAGTCAAACGGTTATGCAGAATAAGGTGATGAAAGATATCACTATGCTTGAGCAAACGAAGGAAACTTATGCAGGTGGTATGGGTGAGGTCATTAGTCAGGTTGCCAGTTATAAAAATGCCCGCAATGCCCTTGGGTATACCTTTATGTATTACTCGACAGAGATGATCAGAAACAATCAGATTAAGTATCTGGCGATTGAAGGTATCAAACCGACCCCTGACAGTGTACGCAATAAAACCTATCCTTTTACAGTTCCTGTTTATGCAATGACGTTAAAATCGAATAAAAAGGATAACGTCCGTCTTTTTTTGAACTGGGTCTTATCTGAGGAGGGGCAAAGCCTCATTGAAAAAACAGGTTATGTTCCTGTTGATGGAAGTGGTCGCTGAGTATTTTAGGAAAGAAAAATTTAAAACGACGGCTACATGTTCATAGGCTAATGTTTGGCTAAAACGGCATGGAATAGTTAAAATTTAAGAGGGTAGAACAATTACCGGAATCCTTCCAAAAACCAGTCAAAGAGCTGGAAAAGCAGATTATGCGTGTTCTTTATGATATCAGTAAAGAAAACGTTGAGAAAACATCCGGTGGTGAAAATACAAAGCAAGCAACAGGACTTAAAGTTATCAAAGTGGATTAGCCAAAGGCAGGTTACAGAGCGTGGTAACCTGCCTTTCAAGAGATAATTCTTTTAGGATTTCTATATACCTTGGAACTGCCGAAGAGCCGCCAAAGAGCTGCTGAAACACCTTGTAAAGTAGAGAAGGGTGCCGGCTTGACAAATAAATGAATTTTATTATAATTAAGTAAATTAATATTAAGGGTGTGCCCAATTCAAATTGGAAGACTGCCGAAAACAATAACAGAAATTCTGTTGGTGTTTTCGGTTTTTTATTCCGTAATTTTTGGATCGGGCTAAGAAAGAGGAGTAAAATGTATTTAATTATTGATCATTATGACTCATTTGTTTATAACCTAAAGGCCTATTTTGAAGTATTGAATTGCTCTGTTCAAGTTATTCATAGTGACAAGGCTACATCAAATCATATTGAACAAATTGAAAACCTTGAAGGGATAATCTTTTCTCCCGGCCCCAAGCGTCCCGAAAACTGTGAACATTCTGCTGCCCTTCTTCGTGCTTTTGGCAAGCGCATTCCAATTCTGGGGGTTTGCCTTGGTCATCAGCTTATTGGGTATACATTCGGAGCCAAAGTTATCAAAGGTCTTCGCCCAATGCATGGGAAAATCACCAGGATAAACAATTACGATACGGGCGTTTTACATGGACTTCCGGATAAATTTGAGGTGACCCGTTATCATTCCTTAGTTATATCTGAGGATTTTTTGCCGGATTGTTTGCGGATTGATGCCAGGGCTGACGATGGAGCCGTTATGGCCATATCCCATAAAGAGTTTCCGATATTTGGGGTACAGTTCCATCCTGAGGCGATTTTAACTCAATATGGCTATGAGGTTTTAAAAAATTTTGTTAAGATAGCCGAAAAAAGGAGGAAAGAGGATGACCAACTACAAGGAGTGGACCCGCTACTGTCCTGCTGTTGATATCTATTCCTGTTATTCTGAAGAAGAAGACACCGTGTTCCTGGATTCTTCTTTGGAAAATATGTACGGAAATTATTCGATTATCGGAATCCATCCCTATCTAAAGGTTGAGGACAGAAACGGTGAACTGTTTGTCAACGGTGTCGTTCAAGAGGGGAGTTTTGCCGACTATATTTCCAAGTATCTTAAGGTCCATGAGGAAAAAAATCCCACGACGCTGCCGTTGCTGTCAGGAGCTATAGGTTATCTGGCCTATGATTTCGGGTTGAGGCCGAACGGAATCTCATCCTGCCATCCTAAAGACGTTGATATCCCTGAAGGATTATTTATCTTTTATGAGCACTTTATTATCGAGGACCAAAAGAACCGAAAGATTTATTTGACTGCCGCGCAACGCTTGTATAATGGGGAAGACAGCCTGGGCGCTTTGGAAAAGGATCTTGAAGAAAGACTTTACTACCGCACAACAAACCTATCACCGGCTAAGATGAAAAAAGGAGACTTTAACCTTCGTTCTGACTTCGAAAAAGAGCAATACTACGAGGCAATCAACAAGGTAATCAACTATATTGTTGAAGGCGATATCTATATAGCCAATATGACCCGCCAAATCATCATGGAAAGTCAGGTACATCCCTATGAGGTGTTTTTACGGCTCCATAAGACCAACCCCGCACCGTTTAGCGGCTATTTGAATTTGGGGCATTTTAAGATTGTTTGTTGTTCACCGGAGCGGTTTTTAAAATTAGTTGACGGTATTGCGGAGACACGCCCCATAAAAGGTACCAGAAAAAGAGGTGAAACTCCGGAAGGGGACGATGCCCTGCGGACGGAGTTATTGCATTCATCTAAAGATCGAAGCGAATTATTGATGATCGTTGATTTGGAGCGGAACGACCTGAACAAAGTCTGCGAACCGGGTAGTGTTGTAGTCACCCAGTTGTTCGATGTTGAAGCCTATGCGACGGTATTCCACCTGGTGTCGACGATTGTCGGAAAACTAAAAGAAGGTATGACTGCGATGGATCTTTTGATGGCAATGTTCCCCGGCGGATCAATTACCGGGGCACCAAAACGGAGAGCAATGGAAATCATCGATGAAGTGGAACATTCACGCAGAGGGCTTTATACCGGGTCGATCGGTTATCTTTCTTTCGATAATAGCTGTGATTTTAATATTGTGATTCGTACCGTAGTTTATAAAGACGGGATGTACCACTTGGGGGTTGGCGGTGGGATCACCTGTGAATCCGAATTGGAATTTGAATTCGAAGAAACTGAACAAAAAGCTAAGGCCTTACTGGAGGCAATAAAATACAACCTGGATTAACTGTCTTTCCGAGGATGGAAGTGAAACACTTACCGTAAGATCATTTTTGCTGAAAGATCCTGAGCGAGAGATGCCGTCCCCGTTTACCGCGGGGGAATCACTGCCGATGTTCAATCGTGACCCAACTCTGGTAATGGCTGTACTTAAAAATTAAAGGCAGAATTGTTGAAACGGGTAAGCCATGCCGAGTTGATTAAATAAGAACAACAAACCCAAAAAGGAATAACGAATTCTCTGTCGAAACTAATAAATATACTTGTGAGAAAAGATTAAATACAGTAGGAGTGTCGAGAATAAATGAGAAAACGAAGTTTTTAGATTTAGTATTATCATTATGGTTCTCAGTCTAGCCATTATTGTTTCAGGTTGCGCAGCAACTAAGGCCCCATATAATAATCAACCTACGAAGAGTGCAGGGAAGACAGTTAAAAATGGGGTTTTTCCTAGAATGATGTAAAGTTTGAATTTTGAACTTCGAACCTCGAGCATGGCTTCTGACTTCTTAAATAGGAGGAAAATAACCTGTGATTGAAGTTTCTCATTGCAATTTAGCTTATGTTCAAGGAGCGTCACAGGTCAAGGTCTATGACGATTTCAGTTTAAAGGTTGAACCAGGAGAGAGCTTAGTATTAATCGGCCCTTCTGGCTGTGGGAAAAGCACTCTGCTCTATCTCTTAGCCGGGCTGTTACAACCAACTGGTGGAGAGATCACGATTTGGGGAGAGCGGGTGGTAGGTACCCGGCAAAAAACAGCCTTTATCTTGCAAGAATATGGGCTCTTTCCTTGGCTCAATGTGGAGCAAAATGTAAGTTTAGGTTTGCGAGTTCGCCATAAACCTAAACGAGTGTATCAGAGAACTGTCGAGGAAATGATCCACAAAATGGGCTTGTGGGAAGTGAAAGATCATTTTCCCAGTCAATTAAGTGGAGGACAAAGACAGCGAGTGGCTTTGGCTCGAGCGTTAACGTTACAACCGGATCTTCTTTTAATGGATGAACCATTGTCAGCTCTCGATGCCTTGACCCGCGAACGCCTGCAAAGACTTTTATTAGAGATCTGGCAGGAACAGAAGTTAACGACTGTGTTAGTAACTCACAGTATTGAAGAGGCGGTTTTTTTAGGGAGTCGTATTCTCGTGCTGGCAGATGGCCGCCCCACGGCTGTCATTGGAGAAGTCCTTAATCCTCTTGTCGGGCAAAGCGGTTATCGTCAGACGACAGAATTTTTCCAGAAGACAAGCTATGTACGTTCCCTCTTAGAAGGGGGGATGGTTAAATGACCCAGCCGGGTAAAGGTTTTCAAAGACATTTCTTAGGGTATTTGGGAGCGACAATAGTATTGTTGGTACTTTGGCAGTATGCAGCCTGGGCACTTAAGACTCCTATGTTGCCGACACCTCAGGCCGCAATAGGGGCTACTGCACGATTGCTGTTCGAAGCGAACTTAGGGAAACATCTTTGGGTCAGCACATATCGGGTTGTCTTATCGACGTTACTCTCGCTATTTCTCGGTCTTCCCCTGGGATTGATTATGGGCTATGAACGACGAATTGACCGATTTTTAGCACCTTTAGTTTACATCACCTATCCTATTCCAAAAATTGTCTTTCTACCTCTAATCCTCTTGTTTCTTGGATTAGGAGATGGTTCGAAAATTTTTCTGATTACGTTCATTGTATTTTTTCAAATACTCGTGACTACACGTGATGCTGTTCGTAAAGTACCGACAGAAACAGTGTCCTCCTTGCTTTCTCTTGGTGGTAAACGAGCGCAGGTTTACCGATATGTGCTCTTGCCTGCGAGCCTGCCCGATGTCTTAACATCTCTTCGCCTGAGCATGGGAACTGCGATTGCTGTTTTATTCTTTGCCGAGTCATTTGCAACAACAGAAGGATTAGGCTAC
>Ga0074193_1003328_pt1 | contig 12031 bp, 10 predicted proteins | sample EPASupsiteHSE605_FD_64523 | JGI IMG/M metagenome (GOLD analysis project Ga0074193, IMG submission 64523) | Bioremediated contaminated groundwater from EPA Superfund site, New Mexico - Sample HSE6-05 | ecosystem: Environmental > Aquatic > Deep subsurface > Groundwater > Contaminated ...
TGTCATCAATATATACGGTAATAGGAGAGTGGTCCCATGGATAGTCCATAATCCTTTCCGGATTTGCTTCAGATGCAGCTGAGACGGTCAGTAAGATAAATACCGAAAGTAACAGCAAATAGAATCTAACTCTGTACATATGGTCTCAACTTAATATAAATCAGCTTACCATGATAAAAATATTATTAACCCTGAAAACCCGACGTAAAACTATCGATCTCCCGCATACATTCTAATACCTCACACATATTCCATACGTCACATATATTCACATAAAATCCGGGCAAAAATAGACGGATCTGTATCGGTGGACGGTTATTAACGGAAGAACTTACAGAGACTAGCTTTTTGTCAAGTTTTGTCAGAGAATAAGTTTTTCAAAATTAAATGAGATCCTAATGAACTCGATTTATAAGATCGCAAAGACGAATTTGTATAGTGAACTCTGAGAGTTAGTTTTTATAATGAATTTATAATTGAATATCTGTCATAATCTAGAATCTATCTATTTACTTAAAAGTGGCCTTGGAGATATTACATATCTCACAATTTGAGTCACAACAGTGTTCTTCTTCATTTTTGTCATCCGGAAATTCGGATGCAAGCGCTCTTGTACTTTCAGCTAGTACTGCGGCATTGGATATAGATGCTCCTATCATAATTGCATAAAATATTTTTTCTTTGTTAATTCCTTTTCGTTTTGCGACTCTAATATGCATTTTCAGACAATGTTCGCAACGAAGGGCAGAAGCTACACCTATCGCAATAAGTTCGACTGTCTCTGGGTCGAGGTTCTTGAATCCCCTCATTATGGAGTTCTCATAAAGTGTTTTTGGAATGAAAATCTCCGGAAGGTCTTTCATGAAGTTCATTATGTAGGGGACTTCACCATACTGATTCCGGACATCTTCAAGGAGTTCAGGAACAGCTTTCTCAGGGTCCTTTTTCAGAATTTCCACAATATCCTCAAGTTCCATACGAAACCACCAGCATAGATTAACATGGAAAAAGGATTCCGACGCAGTTTTTTCTGTTTCAAACCTTACAATCTAAAGGATAAGTGAAAAGCACGAACCCAATAAAATGTAAAGCAAATAACTCTTAACGCAACAGAACCCGGGTCAAATTGCAAAACCAACGTCAGACTTAGATTTGATTTTTATCAATATATAATTTTTCATTTTTGATTTTGAAATATCTGCAAGCTCGGAAAGGGTGACCCCTTCATCAAATTCCAAATTTTCAATTTTTTCATGGAATTCATCATATGAGAGTTTGACCCTGACTCCATTAAGCTGGAGGGTAAGTGGAGCAGGCGAAAGTACAGTTCGGATTTCCGGAACCTGATTTTCTATCTCATTCATTACTCTGGCAGGAAGCACTGCAAGTGGGTCTTTTGCCTGCTGTTTACGAATATTATCAGCAATCTTTCCAACTCCCTCGTTGAGTTTATCAAGGGCACTAACCTCCTCGGCTTTCCTTAACCTGTGAGATGTTCTTCCGATATTCCCAACGTAGAGGTCTGCTCCGTGAACTTCCTCCGTTTTTAATTCAGGTCCACCTGTAACCACAATAGGGATTTCTATGCCTTCAAAGAGCTTTGGCTTCTTGTTTATTATGCAGTCGCTAAAAGATCCGAATGTGAAAACTGCAATATCGTGTTCATTGATAAGCTTCCTTTCGTAATCCATAGATAGAGACACCCTGCGCCCCATTCCTCTTGCAAGTCCTATCATGTTTGTATTAGCTCCGGGATGGCGAAGATATTCTGCTACATCACAAGCTGAATGTGGAAGGTGGTGAGAAGCAAGGGTCGGCGAAACGACTGCAATCTCAACTCCAGTTAGTGGAGCTTCTACCATCATCCCAAGTAGATCATCAGCTTGTTTTTTTACTATCGGGATGTCTTTTTCCGGAACAAGCATAATAAGATTGACTTCAGTCCCTGTAACTACTTTTTGGATTATGTAACCTCCAAGGTCTTCCAGCAGCTCAATTAAAAGTCCATGCTTGTGGACACCACCGGTATAAAGATAGGGTCGGAATACTGCCATCTTACTTTTTCCCTCCTTTCATGAGTCCCTCGAGCATCGCTTCCGTCTCTTTTATCCATTCACGTTTTAATGCTTCCTCGGATGCCACAAAAATAAACTGGGTACCTTTATACAGGTGATACCGAACCCTGAAACCCTCTGGAGTGACACGGATTGCAAAATCAACAAGGTTTTCATGAAGCCTGTGCCGGGGATCTGCAACCATCATATCTTTAAGAAAAGCTGCTTCTTGATCTGGCTTATCCGTACTTATGGTCACAGTCCAGCGGTCTGGTTGGCTGATGTTAGCTTTCCCATAGCGCTCCCAGAGTTTTCCCAGAAGTTCCGGAATGTACTGCTCTTTTTTTATAGAAATTATTATTTCGCCAGCAACCGGTTTTGCCTCCATATCGGCAATATCGGTTGTTGTAACTTTAGTGCCCACATCCCTCAGGATAATTGCCATTTGAAAAAGGGAATCTTCAGGTCTTAAAACCACCTTTATTCTCCCTATCGCCGGGGCAAGCTTGAGATTTGAAAGGTTGTCCTCTATAATCTTTCTGTAAAATTCTTGCTCCGAAGCAATTGCGGACTCGACATCAAAGACCTCAAGAGAATCCATTTTTTCCTCACTCCTCCACAAAGCCAGAAGCAAGCAAAGCTGCTCCTACTGCCCCTATAAGGTGTGAGTTCTCTGGCACAAGGACCTTGATCTTGAGAAGCTCTTCAAGAGCTTTTGGAACTCCTGCAATAAGTGAAGACCCACCCACAAGAATCAGTGGTTCTTTAACATCTACTTCCTGCAACTGCTGCTCGTATATCTGTTCTACCACACTATAACAGGCTGCAGCAGCTACATCTTCAGGAGTAGCCCCTTTTGCAAGGGAATTTACAAGGGATTGAGTTCCAAAAACTATGCAGTAGCTGTTCATGGATACATTTTCATGCATCCCTTTGACTGCCAGGGCTCCCAGTTCGGTAATATCTACACCAAGACGCTTTGAGATCATTTCAAAGAAACGTCCTGAAGCGCCTGCGCAAATACCACCCATTGTAAACATTCCCGGAATACCGTCCTGAACCGAGATTGCTTTGTTGTCCATACCGCCTATGTCAATAACTGTTGCACTGCCTTTTTGCTTGTTAGCAAGATAAACAGCTCCTTTTGAGTTGACAGTTATTTCTTCCTGAATAAGCTGGGCTTTAAGACTGTTACCAATAAGGAAACGACCGTATCCTGTAGTACCGAGAGCCTGAATTTCTTCCTTAGAGACCCCGGCTTCTTTTAGAGCCTGTGAGTATGCTTCTTCGGCGCTTTCAAGGACTTTCGTTGTGGGAACCCATCCCTTGCCTATTATTTTGTTGTCCCTCATTACCACGGCTTTTGTGGTTGTTGACCCTGAGTCTATTCCTGCAGTCAGTCCGGTCTGAACTTCCCTTGTAAGAAGGTGCCTGCGTCGTACAATTGTAGTAAGGGCTTCCAGGCGAGTAAGAAGCGTACCTGCACTGGTACTTTCAGTAAACGAATAACTGATTACCGGAATGTTAGAGTGCCCATGAATGTATCTTCGAATCTCATTTCGTACGATAGCTCCCTCAGCACAGCGGAAACAGGTGGTAATAAAAACCCCATCCGCGTTTGTTGTACCTTCAACAACAGCTTTTGCCCGGGCCATCATAAGCCTCAGGTCTCCACTAGCAACCTCAAGCCCGAAATCTCTACCTATAGTATCTATGGACGCAACATCAATTTCAGGATAGATAAATTTTGCATTTACTTTGGCTGCAGCTTCTTCAAACTCGGGCTGAACTCCGGCATACTCAGAGCCGCAGGATACCAGTGCAATCTTGACAAGTCCAGAATCTTCACCACTCATTTCTTGTCCTCCTTTTCAGCCGCTTCTTTATCTTTCGCCTTTTCATCTGCCCCAGGCTTTTCCTTAGGCAATGACTCCAGAAATGCAACGATTTTGTTTACAAAATCGCGAGCTTCCTCGTCGGATTCGGGGTACTTTACCTCGAGTACAGGGACACCTTTTGAGCGGACAAGATACTTAGTCAGCTCATTTGTACGGTTACAACCCACACAGCCAAAGTCCGTGGGTGGGTTTTCAACTATAATTGCAGCTTCTGTCTGTTCTATAAGGGGACCTATCAGCGCCATCCTTCCCCTTACTCCAGCCGGCACTTCAATTGCAGCATATTTAAGGCCCAATTTAGGGTCTTCGGGAGTAATATTTATAGGAGGAGAGTCAAGGCTGAGACTTGTAACTTTTTCTCGGATCTGGCTCATCATAGTAAGGGGTTTATGCCCGAAACGTTCAACCATATCAGCCAGAATAAGACTATTTATAGGATAAATGAAAACCTTTGCCAAAAAACTCACCTCGAAAGCTCCTCTTCAATAACTTTTTCCAGATCCGAAGTTTTAAGCCTGCATTTTGCTTTGCGTTTTTCTATTACACATTCCTTTGCTTCCAGTTCGTCAAGTGCAGCCCCTATCGCAGGAAGCATCTGCACTTCTTCCCTCAAAAAATGGAATCCTGGCCGCGGACCTCCGCCTCTGCTTGCACGGCAGCGTCTTTCGTCTCCTGGAGGAAATCCTCTGTCTTTTACAAAAATATGGTTTTTATCCAGCTGCCGGATTTGTTCAACCAGGGTCTCGACGTCGTCTCTGGCTCCTGATACAATAAGCCCAAAACAGGTCTCCTTTACCGTAACCGGAAACTCTGACTCATAAATCTTCATAGCTGCATCTGAAGGCAGCACTTTATCCGAACTGATTACAATATATTTTGTAATCTCTTCTTTTTTCATTTCCGTCATCTTTCGTCTCTCCTTAGTCTCGGGAGACTTCACCTTCGATAAATTGGTGTGAATCCGCTTAAATATCCAGATTCATTAAAGCTACCATTTTATAATGAGCTGACTTTTTTGTTATCAAGGTTCCTGATACTAACAGGTTTATTGTTAAGGTTTTAACCTGATACTAACAGGTTTATTATTAAGGTTTTAACCTGATACTAACAGGTTTATTGTTAAGGTTTTAACCTGATATTAACAACCTATTATTAATTTTAACCTGATATTAACAGCCTATTATTAATTTTAACCTGAAATCAGCAAGCCAATTTTCAGCTTGAGTTATTTATTGGCCTGGTACTACAAGGCTATTTACTTATTACTGTACTAAGGTATATTACTTTATATATATATTATTTTTATTATGTACCCCTGAGTAGTTATCCAATTTTTTTTGTTTATACTTTTTACTTACTTGCGTACAATTTCAGTTACGTATATCGCCTCTCCTTCTTTGACACCGAGGAGCTTTTCAGGGTTTATTATACGGCCGATAATATTAGTTGAGGAAAATCGTTCTCCTGTGGGGCCAAAAAGCTCATCGTCCCCAAGTTTCACACCTATAGTTCCCATTCTCTTTGCTGCCTGGCTCGTGATTCCTATTTCTCCTCCGAGCACTTTGTTCGTGGGAGTATTTTCTGGAAGGATTTCCTTATACTTCACGACTTCCTTTTCGGTCTTAAAAAGGTAAGTATCGTCATATATCATATAAACAGGCAGTTTTCCAACAGTTTTTGTCTTCAGCTCAAGAGCATGGCGGAAAAAGTCTACAGACTTCGGAGCTTTTTCAGGGTAAAGTTCGATTTCAATCAATTTTTCTCTGGATACCGCATATGCCGTTACTTTTGCTTCTCCAAGAATCTCGAGGGTTGTTGGCGGATCCTGCCTGACAATTATTGCATCTTCTCCAGTGTATCCGTCTTTTACCAGTTCAACACCTATAGAAGAAAGTACTGGATCTACTTCTTCAAAGCTATGCCCCAAAAGAACTATTTGAGGAGGAAGGCTTTCAATCGAGAGTTTCTGTCCTTCTTCTGCTAACTTGATAAGTTCAATGCCCTTTGTTACATGCCCTACAACCGAATGCACAAGGCTTGAAGGACGATCCTCTCTGGAGATATATGTTCTACCTAATCCATACCCGACTGTTCGAACAGAAATTGCACCTTCTCGTCTTGGCTCGAAATTTTCGTAAGGAACGGGCTCTCCTTTTAGGTCATCATCTGAGATGAAGGAACTGGTAGTAGTATCTACATGGAGAGTTCCCTCACGTGTAAGGGCATAGAAATTTTCTGCCCCTCTTGGAGCATTCCGGGAAAGTTCGACCTCAAAATAAGTAAATATGCTGTTACCGTCTTCAAGAAGAATAGAAAGATCAGTTGTGCAGGTCTTTTCTGAGATTTGTTCCCATTCTATAATTGGTTCAATACCAAGAATTGTATCCTCTCTTGAAAGCCTGAACAAAATATTTCTTCCGGCTATAACTTCTGCAAAAGATCTATCTTCAGGAGTCCCATATTCTGCAGTATGTCTCCTAAGTGAAAAAATAAGATGAGTATTATGAGGATCAAAACCTCCTGCTCCAAACATCACCTCAAACGCTTCAAAACCCCCGGTCTCACGCGAAGGCTTAATTTCAGCTTCAAATGGTCCAAAAGCCAGAGCTTCAGGACTTGCCCAGTGAACTGATTTCCCTTCGTACTCTTTAAAATGCTCAGCCCATAATTTTCCAGAAGATGATTCAGGATTTTTTATTTCAATCCTGAGTTCTCCTCTGGGAGTACTGATAGCGTATTCAGTGACTGTTTTTGTCTTTTCTTTAGCGGCCTCTTTAAGAATTCCGATCGCTGTACCGGCTATATATGGGGCTCTGGAAACTTTAAGGGCATCTCCAAGGGTAGAGCCTGCAGGTAAGGTATATTGTTGCCCGTTCACCTCTACGCTGATCTCATTACTCGTAATCTGCACCTCATTTAGTATTTTCCATACTAAGAGGTGGCAGCATATTTATATTTCTTCTGCAGCCTGGATCCTTTCGTCTTCAGTAAGTTGAGATAGTATATTCTTCGGCTCACCGATGTCAACAATTTTCCCGTTACGCATAAGTGCGACACGGTCACATATCTCGTTTACGAAATCGGTATCATGAGAAACTACAACAAATGTTTCTCCTATATCCTCTCTGGCCTTAAGGATGGAAGTCGTCACCGAAGCTTTGGTGATCGGATCCATAGTCCCTGTAGGTTCATCCATAATGACAATTCTTGGTTCCTTGATCAGAACCTGTGCAAGTGCAATCCTGTGCCTCTCCCCTTCACTCAGTTCATCAGTCATTTTGGGTAAAATAGCTTTTGCCTTATTCTCATCAAAGCCTGCAGCTTTGAGAGTAATTACGGCTTTTCTGACCCCGAGTTCAAAAGGCAAATCAAGGCTAATAGACTCAGTAAGGTTATCTATTACCGAGCTGTGAGTGTAAAGGCCGTATTCCTGGTGCAGGAACCCCATATATTTGGTTGCTCTTCCTTTATTTTCCACTCCTAGCTTTGTCATGTCAACCCATTCATCTCCCACGCGGACCTCAACCTCTCCAGATGTTGGGGGTAATATTCCCATTAGAATTTTTGAGGTTGTAGTCTTGCCTGCTCCGCTCACTCCGACTAACCCGAAGATTTCTCCTTCTTTTACATCAAAAGAGATGCCATCTACAGCTCTTACCACGCCTCGATCAACTGAAATATAACGCTTTGAAAGGTCTCTTACCCTGATTATGGGCTCTCCGACCATGACATTTTTTTCCTGCCTTACAATGGATACACTTTGCATAAAGATTGCAGAAACCTCAAGTGGGTCCCCTTCCATAACTACCTCTCCGTTTTCAAGCAGGATGGCTTTGTTCGCCAGCTGTTCAATAACTTCAGGCCAGTGTGAAGTCAAGACCATACTCATATTATAATTCTTAACTGCCCTGATCATAGCATCATGAACCAGTTTTGCAGTCATGGGATCGAGGGTACCTGTTGGCTCGTCGGCTAACAGGAGCAGAGGACTCCTCACAAGCTGCCTTGCAAGCACAACCCTCTGTTTTTCTCCACCTGAAAGTTCTCTTGCAACATGCATCATGCGGTGACTTAGATTAACTTCTTCCAGCAGTTCAACTGCTTTTCTCATGGAGTCTTTTCCAGTATATCCTATTTCATTCAGAGAGTTCATGACATTTACAAGAACCCTTTCGTCTCCATAAAGAGCAAAGGTCCGCTGAAGCATGATAGCTATGCGCTTTGTAAGATCTTTCCTTATCGGGTCATAAAGAGAAAGTTTTACAAAATCAGCTTCGAAAGCATCCAGTGTTTCTCCGCAGACCGGGCACCTCTGTCCTATTTTACTGGGGCGCTCTATGTATCCACATTTCGGACAACGGGATAGATGATAAATTACTTCACCTGAAATATTCTCAAAAGACTCTGTGCCGCGCAGTACATGCATCAGGATCGTTTTTCCGGAACCGCTTTTTCCCAGAATTCCAACTATTTCCCCTTCATTGATATTTAAGCTTACATTTTTCAGGGCTTTATGACCGTCGAAATCTACGGTTAGATTTTTGACTTCAATAAATACTGGCATGGATTTTCCTCCGCAATTATGAGCTGCAATAATTTCTGGTGGCTCTTGCCTGCCTGGGCATATCGCTCAAGAGTGAAAAGCAATTACTATAAATGATAATATAATAGCATAAATAATAAATTTCACAAGCTTAACGAATTTCACACATTTGGGCAACAACTACATAAGAGTAAAGATTACATAAACATAACGCATTATTTTTTCACTGTTAACATTTAAAGCACATTTAAAGTAATCTGCCGAATTTGTTTAATCCGTACTTTAGTTTCGTCCTGTTATACTGACTCGATGTATTATATTGATTTGTCTTAATTTGTCTTATTATATTGACCCGTCGTGTTATATTAATTCGTTTATATAATAATTCTCTTTACATCCTAACTACAGCGTTTTTACCACATCCACAACCTTTATAATATCGTCAATTATTACGTCTGCTGCTTCTCTTAGTTCTTTAGGTCTTTTGTCGCCTTGCTGTATTGTCATTACTCCTACATCTGCTGCCCTTAACGCCAGTATGTCATTAATTCCATCCCCTACCATGATTACTTTTTCATATCTTTGTTTTAGTTCGAGCACTACTTTTTCCTTCATAAGAGTGTTTGAAAAAGCAAAAACTCTTTCCTGAGGAATATTTATGAACTCAGCCAATTGCAGGAGAGCGAATAAACTGTCTCCGGACGCTATATAAGTGTCTACTTTCATAGAATGGAGAGCCTGGACCGTTTGTAATGTGGTACTGAATACATGCCCGCCTGTACTCAGTATATATGGAACACTTCTAGCCTGAGAGTCAACTATCAGACCTGCTGCCAGGTAAAAAACGTTAGGACAGTGGGATGTAACCGCTTTCAGCACTTCATGTACGTCACCCATTTTTGAGGATGTTCCTCTTATGATATCACACGCAATTTCCGGAGTAAAGTTTCCTTTTGAACAGCTTATACCTATTGAAACTCTGTACTCTTTTATAAACTCAAACAGAGGCATATCTTTTCTTGAGCGCAGGAGTATATCACTTTCAGCGTTTAGAACTACAAGCCCGCATCCGTTCTTTTGCGCGACAATAGCAGTGCTCTCTATGTTTTCAAGAATATTTCCGGTACTGACTTCTTTTGCTACCCTGTACATATGTAGAAGGGTCCCTGCGCTATCAAAGACCACTGCAATTCTTTTGGACATATCAGGTGATTAAGCTGTTAAATAAAAAAATCTTTGCGAAAATGTAAAAATAAAGTAAGAATTTATAAAAATGACAATATGTGAAGAAAAGATAACTTCACAGTACTGAGGCTCCTGATATCAGGACACCAGCAAAGAACCCCAGGATTACTCCGGAATTTAAAAAGGGAAGACCTGCCTGCGGTTTTCCTTTCATTACCTGGATGGAAAGAACTGCGTGCCCTATAAGCGTGCCCAGTATGGCGCCAAGTACCGGATAGAAGTTACTTTTCATGAAGACGTTTGCTGAGACTACCAGCAGGGTAGGCATAACTGCATCTCCGAGCCCCATAAAAAAAGCCTCATGCTTTTCTCCCTTTTTGAAATCTTCCTTTAAGAAAGAATATTTCAGGTGTTTTGGAATTACGAACATGATTGGAAGTTTCAGATCCATTATCCCCTCGGCCATATCTACCATATGCTTTGTCTTGTATACCGATATAGCATCATATATTGCAAGAAGCACCAGAAGCACTATTACGGGAACAACTGAGAGGGAAATTCCTATAAGGGCACTTACCCCTGCTGCAACACAAACTCCTACAGTGTCGACTATGTACCATTCTGGATGTTTATAGAGCAGCACTGTTATTCCTATAGATAGCACAACTGAGGCAATGGACTCAAATCCTGAAAGTGACGGAATGAGGGCAAACAAGGCGAAGACTACATAATAAATAGTGCTTATTATGGCCAAATAAATAGAGAGACTGATCACCCATTTCATATTTTTCTTTATTGCCGTAAGGACAAACAGGGTAAAAACCAGGATCATTACAATATAATATATAGAATTGGACACCTGGGTTGGGTCCTCAAAAGCCTGCATTCCACTAACTTCCATTGGAGTTGACAAAAAGAGTGCAAGAATCTGCACTATAAGGATTAGTCCTCCCATGGAAATAATAGGTAAATAATCTTTAATTGATTGTTCAATGGAACTCAATTGCTAAACTCCTTAGTTCTTAACAGTATGCCTTTTCTATTCCTTTATTATACTACTATATTTCCATCTTCGAGTTCTCTTGACTGTTTATATATAACTATCTGAGAATCTGTTTTTCCTCTTAATATTAAACAGAGATTTTATTAAATAGAGATTTTCCACTAAGTGCTTCCAAGATATGTCTCTGAGACACTTACTCTTTTTCAGGAGTATCAATAATAGAAAGTGACGAGATGAAACCATAGTTAAATAATTTGTGATAAAAACTATACTACATCTATTAAAGAATAGTGATATAGATAAAGAAAAGCAGTGAGTTATTTAACGGATAAATAATACCAGAAACATACATTTCCGTTTTTAAAGAAAAATATTTTGTAAATTTCAAATTAGAACTTATATATAACTCTTATTGTTTCTGCGGCAATAAACAAGTTTTTATCAATCAACTGCCTAATTTAGTTATTTTAACTATCGGAAGCGCAAGGGATCACTAATACCCAGTCTTTACAAACTGTCAAATAGTTACAAATAATTATCAAAATCTTGTTTTTCAATTTGAGAGATTTATATATTATTTTCAAATATTTGTACTCCTACATTAGATTCTTGGATAATCTCCTTAGAATGGAGAGCCCACACATAATTTGATTCACAAACTGAGTTTAGAAGAGTATTACTAAGGTACTCAATATTTATTTTATCCATATTTTATATAGAAAACATACATTAGGTCACCTATTTTTAGATATATATTTCAAATATTCTAAACTATAGAGTATGTCGATAAATAATATATACTTTTTTATTTTTGTATACGCCGTACAAGTAATCAATTGAATAAGGAAAAAGAAGAAGACTAGTGGGAATTTTGAGGAACCTCTGATTTCAATAAATGTTTATACATTCTTTATAAACACCCAGCCAAACATGGGGGTTTTCAAATTCTCTAGTATTATCGAAAGGAGCGACTTTAATATGACAAATAAATTAAAAACTTATGCAATTCTTACATTACTTATAATAGGATTTGTGTTTCTGGCTGGATGTGCTGGAAAAAATAGTGAAAGTTCATCTCCTGCTCAAGAAACGTCCTCAGAAGAGATTCCTGCAGAGAAAACTACTGTGTCCGAAGCACAGAGCATTACTCTGAAAGGCTCTGATACAGTTCTGCCTCTTGCACAGGCTGAAGCTGAAGAATTCATGGCTGAAAACTCTGGGAAAAGCGTAACAGTTACCGGAGGAGGATCCGGAGTTGGAATTGCTGCTCTTATTGACGGTGAAGTAAATATTGCTCCGGCATCCAGAGAAATGACAGATGATGAAATTAAATCTGCTGAAGCAAAAG
>Ga0074193_1003329_pt1 | contig 12026 bp, 16 predicted proteins | sample EPASupsiteHSE605_FD_64523 | JGI IMG/M metagenome (GOLD analysis project Ga0074193, IMG submission 64523) | Bioremediated contaminated groundwater from EPA Superfund site, New Mexico - Sample HSE6-05 | ecosystem: Environmental > Aquatic > Deep subsurface > Groundwater > Contaminated ...
ATTTGGTTTAGTAACTTCCGGTTTGGAATCGTAAATTCCGGAAAATCGCGGATTTTTAGATGACTAGAATTTACTCTTGCAACAGGTGTGCTGAACTAGAATTTACAAATGCAACTGGAAGTCAGGTTTCCAATTCACCTCAAACTACATTAAGAGCCGTCGCAGCGGCTTTGGTTATTTTTTCAAGAGATACAAACACTCATTTGTATGGAAAAAAATACTATATTATACATGAATTACTAAGTGAGGAGCTGTGTATTTTTGAATGACCAAAGAAGGAAAGTGTTATTGGAAGAAATAGAAAAGATACGGCATTCCAAAGTTATTGTCTATTTTTCTTATACACCTCTCGACGATGGAATCCTGGTTCCGTTGTATCAAGAATTGAATAAAATTGGAAGAACCCAAAAAATTGACCTTTTCTTGCACAGCTATGGCGGCGCGGTTGACACACCCTATAAGGTTGTCATGCTGATCAGGGAATTTTGTGAAGAGTTTTCAGTCATCGTTCCTTTTTCAGCGAAATCAGCAGCTTCAATGATTGTTCTGGGAGCGGATGAAGTTGTGATGGGCCCAATATCCGAGCTGGGACCGATAGACCCGCTGGTCAAGCATCCGTTGTATAAGGATTTCTGGATACCGGTGCAGGCCCTGCGCTGCTGCTTTGAATATATTGAAGAACTCATCGAAAACAACTCGAATACGGAGGTCTCTGAGATCATCGTCAATTCGGTTTTGAATAAACTTGATCCGTGGCTGATTGGGGATTATGAGAAAGCCTTAAAGGCTTCCAGACAATATGCCGAATCCCTGCTTTCCAAATATATGCTGAAAAATGATAAGGAAAAGGTGAAAGCGGTCACGCAAAACCTTACAAACGGTTATTTTTCGCACGGTTATCCGATAGGCCGGGCCGAAGCCAAAGAGATGGGCATTTGCGTAACTGAGGCTACAGGAGAACTGTGGGAATTAATCTGGGAATTATATCTTGTCTATCAATCCATGTTTTCTGGCGAAAATGCTTGTAATTTTTCTCTTTCTACGATAGGATGATGTAGGGTAAAGAAATTGGTTTTTTGTAGAGTTCATGATATAGTAATATGAAAAGGAGGGTGACAGAAGTGCAACCTATTTTTGGAATGATTGCTCCCATGACATTAGTCATCGTTTTAGTCGTTGTGTTGATCATTTTTGGCCCGGGGAAACTTCCTGAATTGGGTAAAGCTATGGGCAAAGGCATTAAAGAGTTTAAGTCTGCGACCGATGATCTGGAAGACAGCGTCAAAGGAACCAAGGATTCGTCTGAAGAGAAGAAAGAAGTATAAGAGTCCATCCAACCATCATATGATCCATATAGAAATGTTTAGGACGTTACCGCGTTGCTATAGCTGGCAAGGAGCGGCAACGTCCTTAAATTATTTCCTGGATTATATGATTCTAAGATTATTTTCATTTAGTAGCTTGGCACAATATTCGATAATTTCGCGGCGTCGGACGATCCCAATAAAAATTCCCTGATCGTCAATCACGGGAACAAAATTCTGCTGGATCGCCCTGGAAATAAGATCATTGATCTGTGCATTGATCGAAACGGCTGCATTCTGGGTGCGTTGTTCAATCTCATCGAGGTGTATTTTTTCCGTGTTGCTGAACGTCAGATCAGGGGTATTTTTCAGCTTCCAGAGGAGGTCGCCCTCTGTTACAGTTCCTGCGTAATGCCCTTTGGAATCCACCAGAGGAATTGCTGCATATCCGTGGTACTCCATACGCTCAAGCGCTTGACGCATCGTAGCATTTTTTTTAAGAAAGATAACATCTTTTTTCGGGATAAGAAAAAATGCAACATTCTTCATAGCAAAACCTCTGACACTTTTATTATGATGACCGTTTATTTAAATTATTCCATAGAAACTGCGGAATTCCTTCCCGGTTCCAAAAGCTTTTTGACGGTAGATTAAGTATCGCGGCTTAGGGGAACAAAGGGACGTATTATTTATTTCCAATCAAAAAGGGGGACAAAAGATACGTTCCTTTGTCCCTCTTTTATTAGTTTTGCCAATTTTTTAGAAGATTACACCCAGAGCAATAAGGATAAGAATCGCGATCGCGATAATACCTACACCTACACCGCCAGATATCGGAGCCATCGGGGCAACCGGAGCCACCGGGGCAGTTCTGCAGCAGCATCCATAATTGTACATCAATTTTCACCTCTTTTACAGTCAGATCAAATAATAAGATTTTAAATCCTTAGAACAAAATACCCATCGCAATCAAGAGCAGAATAATCACTGTTACAATAGCAATTCCGCAAAAATTAGGCGTACAGCAACAACCACCAACTGCGCCTTCTGTTACAACACCACCGGCAACTGCACCTTCGTAAGCCATAATCGCAAGACACCCCCTGTATAATTGGTATGAATTGGTACTCGATGCAATATATGTAAAGGTACTTGCAATGGTGTATTTTCTAATGGTCAAAAATAATCGAATAAAATAATAGAAGCTCCCGCGTCCGGGAGCTTCTTGCGCAAAGTCCAAAGACAACTGCGGCTAGATTTTATACCTAGACATCAATTATCTAGAGACTCTTCAATAAAAAATTAACATGGAAAAGCCTTAAAGTCAACGATTATAAACAAAAATCTAGTAGTTAAGTTTTGGTTATTTTGTTATTCAACGAACGGAATAAACACAGCCGCAATATTTTTGCCGGTAGAAATTTTGGGATCGGGCGATCTCCATCGTCTTTTTATAGCCATCCTGTTTCTTGAAATTTCTGGCCAGGAATTTGAGGCAGTTTTCATCAGCAATCTTTTGACCTATCTCCAGAATGTGTTGGCTGCTTTTATGAGGGCTGATGGTCAGAGTGGTTGTAAAGATGCTAATATTATTTCTCGAAGCATACGCGGCCGTTTTTTGAAGTCTCAGAGCAAAGCAGCGGTCACAGCGGAGTCCTTTCTCCGGTTCATTCTCCAAACCTTCCACTTGTGCCAGCCACTGCCGGGGGTCATAAGGATCCTCAATAAAAGATATGTTTTGGGCAGCGGCATATTTCTGCAGTTCACTACTCCGGAGCACGTATTCTTCCTCCGGATGAATGTTAGGATTGCAATAGTAGATGACCGGAGTAAAATCCGCAGAAAGCTGCTCCAGGACATAACCTGCACAGGTGGCGCAGCAGGCATGAATCAAGATCTTTTCTTTGGCCATCGTTTCAACCTCCCAATCATGATGCTAAAACATATTTCTAGGGGAATAAGTCTTACTGGCAAAATTATAGGCCTGCTGCAGCCTGAATGCAAGATGGGAAAGTTGTTCAAAATAACTGAAGGACAATGAAGGAGGTAAATTTGATGAAAAAAAATATAGTCAATCGGAATGTTATCATTCCTGTTCTAGGGTCGTTATTTTTGTTGTGTGGCCCTGGACAAGTTTTTGCTCAATCGACCCAGTATAGCGTTCAGGCCGGAGACAGCATGTGGAAAATTGCAGTACGGTATGAAATTGGATTAAGCGAATTAGCCAAGGCCAACCCGCAAATCCAAAATCTGAGATTGATCTACCCCGGACAGAAGGTTTTTATCCCGAATATTGACAGCATTAAAGCCCTGGAGACGGAAGTAATCCGGCTTGTCAATGTTGAACGGTCTAAAAAAGGATTGCAGCAACTGAAACAAAAATGGGAAGTATGCAGGGTCGCAAGATACAAATCACAAGATATGATCGACAAAGGATACTTTGCCCACGAGTCTCCGACCTACGGGTCTCCTTTTAAAATGATGGAGTCTTTTGGCATCAGATTTTCAGCTGCAGCGGAGAATATCGCTTATGGTCAGCAAACACCGCAGGAAGTCATGAACAGCTGGATGAATTCTGCCGGCCATCGCAGTAATATCCTAAGCCCGTCCTATCTGGAAATAGGTGTTGGAGCTGCAAAGGATAGTGAAGGCAATATTCACTGGACCCAAATGTTTATAAAGCCGCTGTAATAAGCATTGTCGGATATGTACTTGCTTGAAAATGCGGACACGGTAGCCTTTAATAAAATGCTGGTTCATCGTTTAGGACTGTGATAGACTAGTACTGTTGTTAGTCCCAGTCACATATCCGGTGACAAGGGACGATATTCAGCTGAAGGATGATTTGATGACAGTGCAGGGAATTACCGCGGAAAAAAATGATAACCGGATCATTTGGCTGGATGTGATGAAAGGAATCGGAATACTGAGCGTCGTCTGGGGACATGCCGGTCATCCGTATTCTTTTTTGATGTTCTTCTTTCATATGCCTTTGTTTTTCTTTATCAGCGGCTATCTGTATCGATCTGCCGGGACTGGGACACCATTGCAATATCTCGTCCGGCGGTCAAAACAGCTTCTGGTTCCTTATGTATTCTATATAGTTCTGATTACGGTATTCCTGGCCGTTTTAAGTGCGCTTAAAGGCCAATCGGCCGATATCAACTGGACAGCCTTGGTTCTGGGCGGAAGCAAGCTGGAAGGCGCTTACGGAACCTTCTGGTTTGTGACCTGCTTATTCTTTGTCCAAATATTCTTTGACTTCGTCATCCGGAAGATTCGTCCAAGGTGGCTTGTCGTGTTGGTGATCGCAGCATGTTTTGTTTTTGCCTTCTGGGAATCACGCTTTCACCAAGATTTCTTTGTTCCCTGGAATATGGATGTAGCCCTTTTTGGAATCGTATTCTATGCGCTGGGTTTCCTTTTTAAACAAAAAAAATGGCTGGTAAATACCCAGCTAAACAAAATCATTCTTTTATTTTCAGCAGTCTTTCTTGTCCTGTTCTTTTACGCCTATTTTCAGGATTACCTGAGGTTTGGTCTGGACTTTAAGCACCGTCAGTATTACTTTTTCGGTATGAACATCCTTGTGCCGATGGCTGCAATTCTGTTGATCTCCGGCCTAAGCAGGATGCTCGCCAATTGGACGTTTTGCAGAAGGGTATTAAGTTCCCTGGGCCAAAGCTCGATGGCAATCATGTTTCTTCATTTGTTTGTGAATTCAGTGATAGGTGGTTTTATTACGATGAGTCCTTGGCGTTTTCTTATTATCGGAATATTATTCCCTTGGCTGTGGTTTGAATTTGCTTCGCGGATACCTGGTCTGCGGTTTCTGGCCTTGGGAATAAATCCCAAAAGACCGGCCATTGGTATTGGAATCTCAGGCAGATCGGATAGAAGCATCTGAGAAACTGCAGTAACATTGTTGTTTATGATCATTCCTGATTGATCTTCTTTAGAAGCCAGGCCATATTTTTGCCAAGTGTCTGAAATGTCCGGATGCCTTCCTCATCCTGCTGGACATTCCCAGGTTTATGGGCAAGTGTCATATTCCAGTAGCTGGAACCTACGGTGATCATTTCGGTGATGCCAAAGAATAGATTGATCGAAGAAAAAACGAAATTTGTGCCGGCTCTCCGGGCAGCCACAACGGTGGCACCAACTTTTCTGGTCAATAAACGGCCATTGGCCCCGTTAACGATGCCGCAGCGGTCAATAAAGGCTTTGACTTCGGGGGTCATATTGCTGAAATAGCTTGGGGAACCGATCAGAATGCCGTCAGCTTCAAAGACTCTTTGCAGAATCGGATTCAATTCGTCGTCATGGCCCGGGCAGCTTCTGTCTTTGCTTTGAGCGCATTTTCCGCAGACCTTACAGCCAAAAATCGGTTTTCCGCCTAATTGCAGCAGTTCGGTCTGAATGCCCTCCTTTTCTAATTCCTGAAGAACGATTTTAAGACTTTGAGCCGTATTTCCATTGGGTTTTGGGCTCCCATTAAGTGCAATAACCAACATGGCATCTTCCTCCTGATTTTGGGTGTTTTTTGCTTAAGAATTGAAAATGTATCTCATTTTGTATATAATGGCAGTTAGCGCTTTGGGTCTTGTACAATCAAAACCGGCTGGAACTTATATCCGCGGAACTGCAGCCCGGAGGGACTATAATATTCTAGCATATTCGAAAGGAACGAAAAAAGTGAAGATTTTACGTTACATGCTCATATTTGTGCCGATCACTTTTGTAGGTGAATTTCTGCACTGGACACCAACCCTGATGTTTGTCTTGACAGCACTGGCCATTATCCCTTTGGCTGCGCTGATGGGTGAAGCGACAGAGGAAATTTCCTTCTATTCAGGGGCCAAGATAGGTGGGTTTCTGAATGCAACGTTTGGCAATGCGACAGAACTGATTATTTCTTTCTTTGCGTTAAAAGCAGGTCTTTTTGAGGTTGTCAAAGCATCCATTGCCGGATCGGTCATTGGTAATATTTTACTCGTGCTGGGTGCCAGCATGCTCTTGGGCGGAATCAAATACAAGTCCCAGCATTTTAACCAAAAGGTTATTGACAACAGTGCCAGCATGCTGTTATTTGCAGTTATTGGTTTAACGATTCCAGCTATTTTTATGCATACGCTGGATCCGGCACTCCTGAGTACGCGTTATGAGGGACTCAGTGTCATTGTCGCAGTCATCATGATTCTCATCTACATTTTGAGCTTAGTCTTTTCTTTTTACACGCACAAAGATATTTATTCGGTCGACCACTCCCAGGAAAGCTCTCCAAAGTGGTCCATCAAAAAAGCAATTACCGTTTTGGTCGGAGCCACTGTGCTGATCGGACTGGAGAGCGAGTTCCTGGTCAGTGCTGTTGAGCCAATGTCGGAAGCGATCGGGCTAAGCGAATTTTTCGTCGGTATTATCCTTATTCCGATTATTGGTAATGCTGCTGAACACAGCACGGCGATTGTCATGGCAATGAAAAATAAAATGGATGTCGCTGTTGAGATTGCAATCGGGTCAAGCCTGCAGATCATCTTGTTTGTAACGCCTGTATTGATTTTCCTGAGTTTGCTGTTTACACCGATGAGTATTGTTTTTAATGAATTTGAACTTGTAGCCCTTGTCTTTTCGGTTCTGATTGCCAACAGGGTAGCGACAGATGGCGAATCAAACTGGATGGAAGGGGTTCAGCTGCTAGCAGTATATTTGATTATTGCTGTGGCGTTCTTTGTTTTGTAGAATCCAGCTTCTTGATCCTATAGATTTAGGTTTGCAGATTCTGTGAGGGTACGTAATGTGCCCTCATTTTTTGTAACTGGCTTATACTGCTTAATTGCTTAAGTTGCTTAAGTGCGTGCTAAAAGGCTTTTGGGCTTGTCTGCGTGCCACAATACCACTTTCGGCCGTTGCGTCCTCCTTGACGCAAAAGGCCGCGCTACGCAATCCTTGCTCCGCTTGTCATGGAACTGTGCCACGCAGACTAATCGATAGTAATTGGGGCTTGTCTGCATGAAAAACTTGTACTCCATATAATATTTTCACTGAAATCAGAATAAATCAAAATTAAAAAATACAGACATTGATAATAAGCGCTAAGAGTTAATGGTGATTCATATATTTCATCTTCGTCTGATATTGTATCAGGGAATGGAATAATGCTATGATAAAGCTGATTCCGGAAGGAAGGGGAGGGGTTACTATGAAACGATTTGGTTTCTATTTACTGATTTTGATTTTGGGGCTGGGAGTTTTGACGGCTGGCTGTGCAAACAACGATCAAATGAATGGTACGAATCAGGAAACAAATCAGACAGGTCAGACGAACGGCTCAAACGGATCAAACGAGGCAAACGAAGACAACAATCCGGTGATCTATCAGAACACGGTGTATGGCTTTAATTTTACGTTGCCGGACAGTTGGAAGGGCTACTCAATTGTAACTGAGCAATGGGAAGGTATTGCTGTGGATGGTCCGCAAAGCGGTCAAGTGATTGAAACGGGTCAGCTAATTCGGATTCGTCATCCGCTATGGAATCCGGAACAGCCTCGTCAGGATGTTCTGATTATGATATTTACGTTAAACCAATGGACAGACTTACTGAATGAAAAATTCAGTGTTGGTGCGGCACCAATGCCGCCAAGCGAGCTTGGCCGAAATTCCAGATATGTATTGGCGCTTCCTGCGCGTTACAATTATGCTTTCCCCGAAGGATTCGAGGAAGTGGAGGATATCCTCGCAAACAGTCCTTTGGAAGCAACTGAAAACTTTAAGTAGGGAATGTCGAATTTCTTGCTTGAATTTTTTGGGAGGGTATCATGAAAATTGTTGTCGCACCTGACTCTTATAAAGGCAGTATGAACGCGTTGAGCGCTGCCAGGGCGATCGAAAGAGGCATTCGGAACGTTGAACGGGATACTGCTGTAAAATTGATCCCGATGGCTGATGGCGGCGAAGGTACCGTAGAGGCGATAATTGCGGCTTTGGGTGGTGAGATCATACCTGCCAGGGTAAAAGGGCCTCTGGGTGAAACGACGGATGCTTTTTTTGGCTTGTTAGAAGACCGAACAACAGCTGTGATCGAACTGGCAGCGGCGGCAGGCTTAAATCTAATTCCTGCAAAGCTTAGAAACCCTCTGCTGACGACATCCTATGGTGTTGGAGAGCTAATAAAGCATGCCTTGGACACTGGAGCTAAAAAGTTAATTTTGGGTATCGGCGGGAGCGGCACGAATGACGGAGGAGCCGGAATGGCCACGGCCTTAGGGGTAAGACTCCTGGACCGGCATGGTCAGGAAATTCGTTTTGGAGGCGGCCATCTGACTGAAATAACGGATATAGATTTTTCTGGCTTTGACCCCAGACTGAACGATATGGAAATAATGGCTGCATGTGACGTGACCAATCCGCTATGCGGACCGCAGGGGGCCTCGGCAGTCTATGGCCCGCAAAAAGGAGCAACACCGGAGATGGCTGCCCTATTGGACAAGAATCTCCGGCATTATGCTGAAATCATTCAGAAAAGCACCGGCCTTCAGGTGCGGGATATACCCGGTGCCGGAGCTGCAGGAGGCGTTGGAGCGGCTCTGATTGCTTTTCTGAAGGCGGATCTGCAACCCGGTGCGCAGCTCATAATGAGGGCGGCAGATATGGACAAAGTTCTAACCGATGCGGATTTAGTCATAACAGGTGAGGGTTTGACCGATTACCAGACGCTCTTTGGCAAAGTGCCGCTGGCCGTAGCTGAAAAAGCTGTAAAACATCAAGTCCCAGTCGTCTGTTTGTCCGGCGGGCTGACGGAAGATGCCCAACAGCTTTACAAACATGGTTTTTCCGGTGTATTTAGTATTACGGAAGGACCTGTTAGCCTGGCAGACGCAATCCGGAATGCGGAAGCGCTGCTGGAGAGGGCTGCTGAAAGGATCCTGCGTCTATACCTGGCTGGACGATCATTCCAGCATGGACGGTCATACGCAAAAGATCATTAACGCTCAAAATCGTACAGGGAGGACACTATGAAGATCGTCATTTTGGATGGATATACGCTTAATCCCGGAGATATATCATGGAGCGGGCTGGAAAGGCTTGGGGAGCTTACCGTCTATGACCGCACCGCCTATCATGCCGGCAATGAAGATTTGATCATGGAAAGGATTGACAGGGCGGAGATTGTCTTTACCAATAAAACACCTTTATCCAGAACAGTGCTGGAAAACGCACCTGATTTAAAATTTATCGGGGTTCTCGCAACAGGCTATAATATTGTCGATGTTGAGGCAGCCAAAGAAAGAGGAATTGTCGTAACGAATATTCCAGCCTACGGGACGAATTTTGTCGCGCAGATGGCAATTGCGCTGCTACTTGAAATGTGCTGCCATGTCTGGCCGCACAGCGAATCGGTTCGGAGAGGAGAATGGTCCGGCAATCCGGACTGGTGTTACTGGAACTACCCGCTCATAGAACTGGCGGGAAAGACCATGGGAATCATCGGTTACGGCAGAATTGGCCAGGCAACTGGAAGAATAGCTCAGGCTTTAGGGATGAGGATACTGGCTGTTGACAGTAATCCCGATCCGTCCTTGGAAAGCCCTGATATGAAATATGCCGATATGGATACACTACTTGCTAAATCCGACGCAATCATGCTGCACTGCCCGTTGTTTGATAATACCAAAGGAATCATTAACAAGCAGAGTATTGCCAAAATGAAGCCCGGTGTGATGATCGTGAACAACGCAAGAGGCCCTTTAATCGTTGAGGAGGATTTAGCCGAGGCCCTGAACAGCGGAAAAGTTGCCGGAGCCGCGCTGGATGTTGTGTCGACAGAACCGATTCAAATGGGTAATCCGCTGCTCCAGGCCAAAAACTGTATTATTACGCCCCATATTTCCTGGGCCTCGCTGGAGGCGAGAATCCGGCTGATGGATCTGGCTGTGCGCAATCTGGAACAGTTTCTGGCAGGGGTTCCTGAGAACGTGGTCAGTTGAACCGGTAACCGTTTAATCATAAAGTCACACAATTGTCACAATTGAATTGTATAGTAACGATGTAAACTTTTTCTTTTCATTTTTCTATCCCATTTTGACCCGGCTCTGGTCGGGTTGTTTTTTTTATATATGAAGCAAAAAAGATTTTGCATTTTTCTGGAAAATTAATGACAAACTTAATTAATTCCTTTATTATGTAAGATATGTAAAATATTCTGTGGTTTAAGGTGGATACGTTGTATGGCTAGAGTTAACGTCCCATATATTATGGCGTGTGAAGATGTCATTAATGAAAATGAATCCTTAACTTATAAAAACATTCTTTTCACAAAAACAATCAAAGCTTTGTTAGAAAAAATATCTCTTAATATTATCGTCGGGGTTCAAGTTTTTGAGTCGGAAGATGCTGAAGAAAATGAGGGTGACATCATACTTGAAATGACAGTAAAAGATGATAAAGATGAGTATGTCACCAAACTGCCGTTAAAAATTGAAATACCAAAAGGAACAAAAGATATCTCGGTAAAGATCGTATTTAACGATATACTCATAAAATCACTCGGATCATACAAGTTTGTTGTCAGTAAAGGGAGGAAGAAACTCAACGAATATCGAATACTAATAACGATGGGAGAGGGAGAAAAAGAATGAATACGCTCACGATGGATGTAGACTTTAATAAAATATCAAAAGCTAAAGCTTCCCCTGAGAGTAATCATTCGGATTTTATATCAGCTATAAAAAGCTTTACATCACCAAATAATATAGAATTAACATCTAGCGCGGGAATTCATGGGCTGAATGTTGATGTTTATGAAAAACATGAGGTTTTATTTGCCGAATATACAGTGATTTTTACGGATGAAAAAAGTTTTGAAATAAGGTCAGGGTATAAAGAACCAAAGTCATTGAATAAACATAATAGTGTTCTATCAAGGATTGGTGGTGCTATTATGGGATGGCTTGCTTGTTCTCCAATTGAATCTTTCGCTGAAGAGATTAAAAATTCTTATACGCAGCATGTCGGCTTAATTGCCTCTCTAGCGGCTCTATGTTCTGCTTTTGCGGCTTGGACTGGTATTCCTATTTTTAGTATTATTGGTGGGTTTATTGGACTTGCCGTTTTTGACGCATTAATAAGCTTATTACCTGGAGCAGTTAAAGAAGGGAAGGAGAAAGATCATAGCTTACAAGCCAAGCTATGTGCTTTTTGCGTAAACTTAGCAGCAATTATGGTTGGCGTTATTGCCCATAATTACTTTGTCGACTTGACTTCCGGGCTAAGTAGTATTGAATATTTTCCTGCCAAAGTCGTATCCAATGTTCATTATTTAATTGTCTTTTGGGTAGGGCTGATCTATGTTACAAGAGTCATCGGATATGCAGCAAAAATTAATAAGGTACCCATTCCATGGTTTGTGAAAGTATTGAAAGGAATTGGCTCAAATAACGAAAAAGGGAAAAAGGGAAATAAAGAGTTATAATCTTTTTATAAATGGATATTTATTTTGGCAAATCAAAAAACCACTAAAATAGTGGTTTTTTTAGTGCCCGCATTAGCGAGTTTTCGGACGAATGTTGGTCAGACCGTCCGAAAAGTCGCCCTAATGCACCAATATTTACCATAAACATGGTATAATATTTATAGAAGTGGATTGAATTTGAAAGTGGGGCTGGACTATGGGTTACATACTTGGAGAAGACCGGAACCAAATCAACTTTTATACAAATACCATG
>Ga0074193_1003330_pt1 | contig 12023 bp, 10 predicted proteins | sample EPASupsiteHSE605_FD_64523 | JGI IMG/M metagenome (GOLD analysis project Ga0074193, IMG submission 64523) | Bioremediated contaminated groundwater from EPA Superfund site, New Mexico - Sample HSE6-05 | ecosystem: Environmental > Aquatic > Deep subsurface > Groundwater > Contaminated ...
CTTGAAACTTTTTATCTCAAGCATCCTGTCGATATCTGGGAATTCGTTGACCCAAGCTCTATAGATATTATGTGCGGGGGGCCTTTCTACATTAATATGATCATGGTAGATATTGAAAACATTCCGGGCTGTTCCCTGCTCTTTTCCGAACTTCTGCAGGAAGATGAGTCCACACCTTCTCTTTGAGTATATTTGGGAAAAAATAGTTATATACCTGCAACTTCTGATAATTTTAAATGAAAATGCTAACCGAATACGCAGAAGTAAAACCCTATACCACAAAAGACGGTTCAATTATCTGTGAATTGATGCATCCCTGCGTGCACGCCAACTCAAACCAGAGCCTTGCCGAGGCCACAGTGCCAGCCGGCGGAAAAACTCTTCTTCACAAACACCGGAAAACCGAAGAAATCTATCACATTACAGAAGGCAGCGGGATAATGACTCTCGGCTCTGAAGAATTCGAGGTTAAAAAAGGAGATACGGTTTGTATTTCACCGGGAGTCCAGCACAGGATTCAAAACACAGGAAAGGAGGAACTCAAAATTCTCTGCTGCTGTGCACCGGCTTATTCGCATGAGGATACGGAATTGCTGGAATGATCTTCAGGAATTCCTTCGTTTGCCTGTACTTATACACTTTAAGCAACTATTCTTATAGTTAATTAATGCATCAATAGCTTTAGTATGAGAATTATAGCCTGGAACTGTAATATGGCTTTTCGGAAGAAGTACGAACAACTTCTTACCTATGAGCCTGATTTGCTAGTAGTTTCAGAATGTGAGCATCCAGATAAATTCAGCAATAAGTTCTACGATGATGTTTTATGGATAGGTGATAACAGAAACAAGGGCCTGGGTGTTTTCAGTTTCAATGATTTTGAAATTTCAATCCATGAATCTTATTGTGAAAATTACAGGTATGTCCTTCCTGTCACAGTGAATGGCAGTGAAGCCATGAATCTTATTGCTGTCTGGTCGCAGAATAATATAGAGGACCCAGGAAGGAGATACATTGGAGAAGTTTGGAAGTCATTGAATTACTATAAAGAGCTGTTCAGATTTCCAACGGTTATTGCAGGTGATTTTAACTGGAACGTTATCTGGGATCAGGGGAATGAGAAGTATCCTCTTTACGGAACACTCACTGATGTAATTAATTTATTAGAGCAATTTGATATTTTCAGTATGTATCATACCTTTAAAAATGCAGAGTTCGGGATTGAAAGGGAACCGACACTGTATTTCAGGAAAAACAAGAAGACTCCTTATCATATAGACTACATTTTTGCGCTTTCAGATCTTGTTGCTCGCGAAAAATTGTTTTCAGTTGGTAAATATGAAGATTGGATCTCTCTAAGTGATCATATGCCTTTAATAGCAGAATTAGAGTGAATTAATTCGTGTTTTGGAATTTTCATATGAAAGTCTTGCAGTATCTTCTTTTTAATCTTGTAGCTTCTCTTTTGATCTGTCCTCTCTTTTTATCTGTGTAAGGCAGCTCTCCTGCGTCGAGCGTAACAATATCGACTAAAATACTGCTTAGTACGGTTATTCTGTCTTATTTTTCTCATTTTCTCTTCTTTTCCCTATTTTTTCCTTTTCTCTTTCTTTTCTCTATTTTCTTTTTCTCTGTCTATTTGGTTGAAATGAAGCAATTTTTTTCTTCATTTGGCTTTGTCAAAGCTTTCTGATTCATTCCCAATCTAAAAACAGCCTGGCTTTTAAGGTTTCCTCCATTTCGATGCTTTCCAGGATTTCAAAAGCGAGGTTTGCCGTAAATTCGTTTTCCGAGTCAAGTAAAGCCTGCAAACATTGTCTGTTCTCTTCAGTACAGATCTTTTTGAGAGCTCCGGCAGCTTCGGCTTTTACGAAGCGATTCCAGTCATACAGGCTGTTGATCAGGGGCTCGATGGCTTTTTTCGTCTTTATTCGGCCTAGGGCTTTTGCAGCGGCCAGCCGCGTGAAATCATCCGTATCCGTAAGGGCGGAAATAAGGTGATCGACTGCGTTTTCAGCTTTAATCCGGCCAAGAGCTTCGGCTGCTCCTGATCTTCCTTCATTATTCTTGTCCATTAGCGCATCAATAAGAGGTTCTATGGTCCGTGTGGACTTTATTTTTCCAAGCGCTTTTGCAGCTTCTTCTCTTACGGAGCCACTGTTGTCAAAAACCAGAATATCTATCAGAGGCTGTAGGGCTTCTTTTGACCTTATCCGGCCGAGGGCATTGGCTGCAAATCGGCGCACGGTTGCATCTCTGGACTTTAGGGCACTGACCAGTGGAGGGATAGCTTTTTCACAATCAAAAAGTCCCAGGGACTCGGCTGCAAGCCTCCTGACCTCATCATCTTCATTATCCAGGGCTCTGATCAGGGATTCAAACGCTCTTTCACGCCTGCTTTCGGATAGGCTTTGCAGGGCTTTTGCGGTTTCCTTTCGCACAAACTTATCTTTGTCCTTCAGGGCATTATCAGTAAAATCAAAGATTCGGTCCGATATGCAGTCCGGAACTCCATCCAGATTTATCTGGCCAAGAGCTCTTACTGCCCCTTGCCTTGTAAGAGGGTCTTCGGACTTGAAAATACGAATAAGTGGCTCAAGAACTTTTTCCGATTCAAGCTGTCCGAGTGCATTAGCAGCTTCCTTCCTGACAAAACGGTTTTCATCCCCCAGTGCAAAAAGCAGCGGAGCAATAGCTTTCCTGACTTTTATCATTCCCAGGGCTTTTGCAGCTTCCAGTCTGACTAAATGGCTGTCGTCGTGGAGTTTATTTATCAGGGTTTTAGCAGCTTTTTCGGACTTTATTTCTCCAAGGGATTCTACTGCTGTTTTTCTTACAAATTCATCCTCATCCGAAAGTGCGGAAACAAGTGGGTCAAGAGTTTTTTCTGACCCTACAACCCCAAGCCCTTTTGCAGCTTCCCTTCGAACAAAGCGGCTTTTATCCCCCAGCATATCGATAAATGTGCCTGAAGTTTTGTCCGATTTGATTTCTCCAAGCGCTTTTGTAGCAATCCAGCGCACAAACTCATCTTTATCTTCAAGTGCATCTACAAACGATTCAACAGCCTTTTCCGATCTCATCCGGCCCAGGGCTTCAGCTGCTCCCAACCTGACAAGTTTGTCTTCTTCCTGAAATGCTTTTATAAGAGCTTCTGCTACTTGCCTGGAGTTTGTTCTTCCAAGAGCCCCTACGGCTCCAATTCGAACAAAATCATCGTTGGCCCCAAGTGCTGAAATAAGGACTTCCAGAGCTTTTTCAGATCCTATCTGCATTAGTGCATCTGCAGCCTCAAGTCGGACAGCTCGATTCTTATCTTTGAATGTGTCCCTGAGCAATTCGATTGCTCTTTCGGATCCTATTAAGCCAAGAGACTTTACGGCTTCTATCCGCACAGAATAATCTTCGTCTCCAATTGCAGCCTCAAGGGGAACAAGTGCCATCTCTGACCTGGTTTCCCCAAGCACTTTCGTAGTTTCTCTTTTTACTCTTATATCTTTATCCTTAAGTGCTCCAATATTGGCCTTGATCCCCCAGGCTCCGAGTCTTCCAAGGCTTTGAATAGCTCTTACTTTTTCTACAGTATACCTGCTGTCAAGTTTCCTGGCAAGTAAAGTACATAGTTTTCCTTTTGTTTCGGGGCTGGCTCTCAAAGCGCACTTTGAAGCCAGATATAAGTTTTCGCTTGAAACAATCGAATTTACAAGTTCTTCTCCTGATTCCAGTAAATCCGAGGTGAGCATTATCACATTCTCCCATCTCGGGTTTATGAAGGCTTTTGAAATATCCATACCGCTTTCAAAGTATGTTTTCAGTTTTAAAGCCGCAAAATATTCCTGAAAAGCTCGATCTATTCCGAACCTTACTTCGGACCTCGTTCTTATCAGGAGTCCAAGCCTTAGGCAGGCCTGAAGTAATTTCTTTGCTCTTACTCTATCAGACCTGCTGTATTCTGTAGTCCTTCCAGATCTTCTGGATTTTATGTATGCTTCTGCTACTTCAAGGGCACAGCTATACTTACATGAAATCTTATTCCTACACTGGAGTTTGAAGGCCAAATTCATCAGGAAATCTTCAATTTCTACTGTTTCGGTATTCAGCTCCTGAGGATCTATTCTTCCTTTACTTGGTCCCTGAGGGTTTATTCTCTCTTTAATCAGCTCCTGAGCATCTTTTCTTTCTGTAATTAGCTCTTGAGCGTCTTTTATTTCTGTAATTAGCTCCTGGTCGCCTACTAATGCTATAATCACGTTTTGAGGGTCTATTAATTCTGTACTTAGTTCCTGAGAGTTTGTTTTTTCTTTACTCAGCTCTTGAGGGTCTGTTCTTTCTGTACTTTGTTTCTGAGAATCCGTTTTCTCATATGTTATTGTTTCAGAGTCTGTTCTCTCGAAACACATCTTTGGAGGCAGTTGGTTCTGGGATCTAAAATACTCCTCTCTTTTCCTGTAATCTTTAAAAAGTTCCGAAACAAAAGCCTGATATATTTCTGCCCGGCTGGAAGGAATAGAATCACAAGAGGTAAAGTGCTGGATATCTTCCTGTTTTCCTCTTCTTCCCATGTGCGCAGTTGAAAGTTTGATCCAGAGGCAAAGCAGCAGAGGGTTCTTGAGAATAGGTTTTGACTGAGTCTCCTCCAGGATTCTGGCTTTTAAAAGCTTCACCTGTCTCTTATTTGGAACATTTTTTTCTATAAACAGCCTGACTTTTTCATCGGTCAACTTCTCAAGTTCGGAGAGTGCAAATGTACTTTTTAAGCTATCAGAAGGCTCGGGTCTTGAAGCAATAACATATCTACAGGTTTCATATTCGGAAATAAAATCGGATATTTCATCAAAGGGAGAGAATTTTTCAGAAGGTGTGAGCAGGTCAAGCCCATCCAGTAACAACAAAGCTTTTCCTTCAATCAGTTTCTTAAAATCTGTCTCAGAAATACCTTTTTTCGTTACCTGTGCTTTTAAATAATTATAAAAAGAACCTTTAACATATGAACTAAGTTCTATATATATCGGAACAAACTCCTCTCTTTTCAGTATATATTCCCTGGCATAGACAGTTCTCAACCACTTAAGGGTGCTTGTTTTTCCCGAACTTGCTTCCCCGTAAATTATCAGGTGCCTTTCTTTTTCCACGATCTGTGAGATCTTGAAGTCGTAAGCAAGAGAAACCCTTTCTTCGAATAGCCTGCGCGTAATTGGCAATATTTCTCTGGCCGATAATTCTACGTAGTTACAGACTTTATCTCTATCTTCCAGTATTACATTTTTCAGGTACGTTTCCAGGTTCACGTTTGAGTTACCCTCAGTTACGGACTCAGACATAACGGCCCCCCACAATCTATAAACGGTGTTTCTATAAATGGTGTTTCCTTTCCGGATTTTATTCTTTTTGTCAGGGGACCTTTTTTAGGTTTACTGTTTTCGTATGTATTTTCAATATGTATCCCGGACTTTTTCCACAACTTTCTTGTTATATGCATTTACGATGTCGCTTCGGGTAATAAGACCGAGGAGTCTGGTTTTATCCTCTCTGTCCACAACAGGAAGCCTACCGATTTGCTTTGAAGCAAAGCGTTTGAGGACCACATCCAGGGTTTCATCAGGGTAGGCAACTTCCAGACGTCGGGTAGTTATATCCTTTACTTTTTTGTCGACGTCTTCGGACTTTACTTTGCTCCGGAGGTCAGAAAGGGTCACTATACCTGAAAGTTTGCCTCTGGAATCAAGGACTGGAAAACCGACGTGGCGGCTTACCTGCATCAGGGTCGTAAGAGCCTCAATGCTCTTCTCCTCAGAAACTGTTTGGACATTTGTGGTCATGGCATCTTTTACAAACATAGAGCTCATGATGTCAACTTCCCTGCCTTTTCGGATCTTGAACCCTTTTCTGCGAAGACCTTCCGTGAAAATGGACTCAGGATAAAGGGCATTTGACATCACATTGCTGAGGACACAGGCAAACATGAGAGGAAGAATCATATTATAATTTCTTGTAATTTCAAATAGGATCAGGATGGCAGTAAGGGGAGCCCTGGCAGTTCCGGCAAGGACCGCCCCCATCCCAACCATAGCATATGCCCCTTGCTCAGCTATAGTCCCTGGAAAAAACAAGTTTGCAGCTGTCCAGAAAGCTCCTCCTAGCATTGCACCTGTAAAAAGGGAAGGGACAATAGTTCCTCCTGAGCCTCCAGAGCCCAGGCTCAGGGAAAAGGCAAGGATTTTTAAAAAAAGCAGGATTAGCAGGAGCTTAAAAGTAAACTGGTTGTTGAGGGCATCCGTTATTACATCATAGCCCATTCCGAGAACCCTGGGGTAAAAAAGGCCTATTGCACCTACTGCGAGCCCCCCCCAGGGCAGGCTTGAGAACGGGATGGAGAGATTTCCAAAAAATATCTTTTGTGTAGTAAAGCGTCCTGATAAGTAGTGTGGAGATGAACCCTGCAAGAAGTCTGAGCACAAGGTAGAGTCCGAGTTCTTTGTAGGGACTTACCAGCTGGTAGGAAGAGATCTCTATAGGTTTAATTCCGAAAAGTGTGCTTGAGACGAGAGTTGCAAAGACAGAGGAGATAACTATCGGAATAAAGGTTCTGGTTTCAAGTTCCCCATAAATTACCTCTACTACAAAGACTACCCCTGCAAGAGGTGCGTTAAAGGCAGCTGCAATTCCGCCTGCAGCTCCGCAGCCTAGAAGAACCTGAAGTTGCTTTTCCGTACTTTTCAGGACTCTCCCCACAAAAGCCCCAGTCCCGGCGCCTGCAAGGATTCCGGGTGCCTCCTTTCCCAGTGAACCTCCTGAGCTGATTGTGATTACTGAAGTAAAAACTTCCAGAAAAACATCCCTGAGAGTAAGCCTTGCACCACGGAGGGTTACGGTTTCTATAAGCCCATCAACGCCGTACTTCTTTTTCATCAAAAAATGGGAGATTATTCCTACCAGCAGCCCTCCCAGGGCAGGCACGAATAATACATAATAGTGTGGGAACTCGTGTAATTGGAACCCTTGCTGCATACCCAGAAATGTGTTGCTGTACCTGAGAGTCCGGTCATAAACTCCTATCACGAACCCTGTAAGGAGCCCGATTATAATGGCAATTGAATTGATTCTGGCAGTTTCGGTATCAAACCGGGTAATATACTCTGTTATTCTGAAATATTCTCTTACATTGTGAAATACCAATTTGTGCTCTGAACTAACTTCCAAAAACTCGTGCCTCTTAAATCCTTTTGTGTCTTCCTTTTTTTGAAAAAAAGGTAAGTTTCAGGTTTATTTTCACCTGAATATTTTTCACTCGAAGGATTTCAATCATTTATTTAAAGGTATCATTATATTATATTATACAATGTATACCCAGAGATTAGCCTGTGAAAATCGGGGGTTCTTTCTTCTATTTATTTTCTCTATTTTCAACCTGCTCTGCTCTCATAATTTTCAACTTTCTCTACTCTCGTAATTTTCAACTTTCTCTACTTTCATAATTTTCAATTCTCTCTGTTCTCGTTATTTTCAATTCTCTCTGCTTTCGTTATTTTCAACTTTCCCTGTTCTCGTTATTTTTAATTCTCTCTGTTTTCATTATTCTCAGCCTTTTCTACTTACAATTTTTCATTCAATCCTTATCTCTGTTATTCTGGATAAGTTCCAGAACCTCACAGAGTTTTTTTGCAGTTTCGGAAACAGTCTGCATACCAATGGAGTCCTCTTCTACCGGGTTCAAGGTTATTCCACCGAAATGAGAATTATCGCCAACTGCAATCATACCGTGAATATGCATCCAATCGTGGATTGACTGAATGGTTTTTTCCTGACCCCCGTTTCTTGAACCTCCAACTGAAAGAGCTGCTCCAACTTTGTTTTTAAGTGTAAAGTTATTGCGGCGAAGAAGGACACTTCTGTCAAATAGGGCTTTAAGCTGGGCAGGATAATTCCCCATATATACCGGCGATGCAACAATTATACCGTCTGAAGCTCTCATTTTCTCATAAACCTCCTCCATATTGTCATCAATAACGCAGGAAGCTTTCTCTATGCAAGCTCCGCATACTTTACAGGGGGCAATTTTTTCTTTTGAGAGAAAAACAGTATCGGTTTCAAAGCCTCTCTCTTTTGCAATTTCGAGAGCAACTGCAATCATTTTCTCACAGTTCTGACCTTTTCGAGGGCTACCTGAAATTCCAAGTATCTTCATTGAAATCATTCCGGAACTCTTTTATATTAATTTATCATTGATATTCAGTAATATTGTCTTAAGTCTTACGGATCTGATATAAAATTAGTCCAGATCATTAAATATCTCAAGATAAAACTTGCACTTAAAACGGCGCTGGGTGTTCTAAATATATATTTTTCATTTTTATATATATCTCTATCCATTTTACGTAAATTTATATATTAAGACCCAGCTAACTTAAGCTACTCTAATTATATAGGAGGTTGGTTGATTGGTAACATTTCTAGAAAAGATCAGTGAAAGAGCAAAGAAACTCGACAAAACAATTGCTTTACCTGAAACTGAAGATATAAGAACCCTCCAGGCAGCTGCCAAGATTCTCGAAAGAGGTATTGCAAAGGTCGTCCTTGTCGGTAAGGAGGAGGACATCAAGGCCCTTGCTGGAAATCTTGACCTCTCAAAAGCAAGAATTGTAAATCCTGAGACGTATGAGAGAAAAGATGAATATATTCAGACTTTCTATGAGCTGAGAAAGCATAAAGGTGTTACACTCGAAAGCGCAGCCGAAATTATGAAGGACTACGTTTACTTCGCTGTTATGATGGCCAAGCTCGGTGAAGTCGACGGAGTAGTTTCGGGTGCTGCTCACTCTTCCTCTGATACACTTAGACCCGCTGTCCAGATCGTTAAAACTGCTCCTGGTGCAGCTCTAGCATCTGCTTTTTTCATCATTGCCGTACCGGACTGTGAATACGGGTCAGATGGGACATTCCTCTTTGCTGACTCGGGTATGGTCGAAATGCCCAGTGTGGAAGATGTTGCAAACATTGCTGTTATTTCTGCAAAAACCTTTGAATTGCTGGTTCAGGATACGCCATATGTTGCGATGCTTTCTTACTCCACCAAGGGAAGCGCACACAGCAAACTGACCGAGGCGACAGTTGCTGCCACAAAGCTTGCACAGGAACTCGCCCCTGATATCGCAATCGATGGAGAACTCCAGGTAGATGCAGCAATTGTTCCCAAAGTTGCAGCTTCAAAGGCTCCAGGAAGCCCTGTTGCAGGCAAGGCCAATGTTTTTATATACCCCGACCTCAATGCTGGAAACATCGCATACAAGATTGCCCAGAGGCTTGCAAAGGCCGAAGCTTATGGCCCTATAACTCAGGGACTTGCCAAGCCAATTAATGACCTGTCCAGAGGCTGCAGTGACGAAGACATTGTAGGTGCCGTTGCAATTACCTGCGTCCAGGCTGCAGCACAGGAGAAATAAATAATCTCAAACGTTTCTATATTTATGAACGTTTTAGGAAGCTTTTTATTGACTTTCATATATAAAATATTTTATTGTATATATAAAACGTAAATTAAAAGCAATCTATGAATTGGGGTTTAGACATGAAGGTATTGGTAATAAACGCAGGAAGCTCATCCCTGAAATATCAATTAATTGATATGACCAATGAGTCCCCTCTTGCAGTCGGTCTCTGCGAAAGGGTTGGAATCGATAACTCGATCATTACTCAGAAGAGGTTTGATGGCAAGAAGCTGGAAAAGCAGATTGACCTGCCAACCCACAAGGTAGCTCTTGAAGAAGTTGTCAAGGCTCTTACGGACCCGGAATTTGGTGTCATCGAAGATATGGGTGAAATCAACGCAGTCGGGCACAGGGTTGTGCACGGTGGAGAGAAGTTCACAACATCTGCTTTGTTTGATGCGAGTGTAGAAACGGCTATTAAAGATTGTTTTGAACTGGCACCCCTTCACAATCCTCCAAACATGATGGGAATCTCAGCCTGTGCAGAAATTATGCCTGGAACGCCTATGGTTATTGTTTTTGACACTGCATTCCATCAAACCATGCCTGCATATGCATACATGTATGCTTTGCCATATGATCTGTATGAAAAGCACGCAATACGAAAATACGGTTTCCACGGGACTTCTCACAAGTACGTTGCCGGAAGAGCTGCTCTTATGCTCGGAAAGCCTATAGAAGATACTAAAGTTATCACCTGTCACCTTGGAAATGGTTCAAGTATTGCAGCAGTGGAAGGCGGAAAATCTGTTGATACAAGCATGGGCTTTACTCCTCTTGAAGGGGTTGCAATGGGTACCAGATGCGGTTCCATTGACCCGGCAGTCGTTCCCTTCGTTATGGATAAAGAAGGCCTCTCAAGCAGAGAAGTTGACACTCTCATGAACAAGAAGTCCGGTGTACTTGGAGTTTCCGGGATCAGCAATGACTTCAGGGATCTTGATGAGGCAGCATCTCACGGTAACGAGAGGGCCGAGCTTGCCCTTGAAGTTTTTGCATATAAGGTTAAGAAGGTTATTGGTGAGTATTTGGCTGCCCTCAATGGTGCAGATGCGGTGGTCTTTACTGCTGGTATCGGAGAAAACAGCGCAAGCATTAGAAAGAGAATCCTTGCCGGCCTTGATGGTCTTGGTATAAAAATCGATGAGGAAAAGAACAAGATCAGAGGCCAGGAAATCGATATCAGTACCCCTGATTCAAAGGTAAGGGTCTTTGTCATCCCAACCAATGAAGAACTTGCCATTGCAAGGGAAACAAAGGAAATTGTTGAGACCGAAACTAAACTGCGTAGTTCGGTACCTGTTTGATAGTAAAGGGGAACTCTCCTTTACTTTTTCTATTTTTAACTTTTAGTCTCATTGAAAAGGTTAAGTTGTACTTTTTTGTTGAACTTGCTTTGATATAGGGTTTGCTGTTACGAACTCAATTTCTACTGTTTTTGTTCTTCCGTTTCTACTGCTTTTGTTCTTCTGTTTCCACTGTTTTTGTTCTTCTGCTTCCACTGATTTTGTTCTTCTTTCACTGTTTTTTCTTCTACCACTTTTTCTGATTTTTGAAAAATAATTTTTTACCTTCGAGAGTGTAGTTTTTATTGTCATAATTTTATACCCCAGAGAATAACTGTCCTTGAGCTGTCATATCATTATGAAACAGGTGGATCCTTTTTCCTCAAGCACCCAAACCAGATCGGATATTGTTAGCCAGGATTTTTGAGGCTGCCAGAGAAAAGAACCGGTACATACTGGGCCTTGAAGCTTTTGACATTCTGAAAGCTTACGGCATTCCTGTAGTAAATACTATATTTGCAAAAACTGTAGAAGAAACTGTAATTGCCGCAGAAGAGATAGATTATCCGCTTATAATGAAGGTTGTTTCTCCGCAAATTTCTCATAAATCCGATATTGGAGGAATCAAACTTTTCCTTAGAAATGCTGCTGAAGTAAAAGCTGCCTATCAGGACATAATGGATAGCATCTCAAAGAAATTACCGGATGCATCCCTTAAAGGTATACAGCTTCAGCCAATGTTCTCAGGCGGCAAAGAAGTAATTCTAGGGATGGTTCATGATCCCACATTTGGGCCAATGCTAATGTTCGGTCTTGGTGGAATATATATAGAAATTCTCAAAGATATCCGGTTTGCGATAGCCCCTGTTGACGAAAGAGAAGCCAGAGATATGATCACAGGGATTAAAACCTATCCACTCCTTGCCGGAATCAGAGGGGAAAAGCCTTCTGACATTGATGCGCTTGTAGACATAATTCTCAGAGTTTCAAGCCTGGTTTGCGATTTTCCGGAGATTGAAGAGTTTGAGATAAACCCTATAATGGTTTTTGAAAAAGGAAAAGGCGCACTTTCTGTAGACTTGAGGTTAATACTCAAGAATGACCTGTGACTTTTCTAGGTCAACCGTTGACCCGAAACCGTTGACCCGAAACCGTTGACCCGAAACCGTTGACCCGAAACCGTTGACCCGAAACCGTTGACCCGGTTTATCACGCCTCTAGGGTTAGGGGATAAGTTTTTCAAATCTAACCG
>Ga0074193_1003332_pt1 | contig 12014 bp, 11 predicted proteins | sample EPASupsiteHSE605_FD_64523 | JGI IMG/M metagenome (GOLD analysis project Ga0074193, IMG submission 64523) | Bioremediated contaminated groundwater from EPA Superfund site, New Mexico - Sample HSE6-05 | ecosystem: Environmental > Aquatic > Deep subsurface > Groundwater > Contaminated ...
GCAGCAGGTAGACAGAGGAAGCAGCCCCTGGCAGCTTGAGCCCTTACAAGTATCACTTACCTTCGTCAACTTAAAGGTATCGCCGGAAGGAATTATCGGCGAACCAGAGATACCGGAGTCATCTTTTGATCTGATAGCCAACAACGGCGCTGAGGCACTGGTGGCGGTGGCCAGCGGCCCGGTTAAACAGGTCTATCTGCAACGCCTTGTCCGGCAGGACGAGACAGGTATCTGGTCGGTTGTCGGGTACGATCCCCGTTAGGTAGTTTTATACAATGAACCATTTTCACTCTGTAAAGCGTCTTAATATGAAAAGGGGGACACACCTCCTGCGGAGGAATCTCCCCGATGGAATGACCCTTTATTTTTCAAAAACAAAGGAGATAATGAATTGTTAAAAAAACTCGCTCTCCTAATTCTTTGCTTAAGCCTGGTTGTAGCTGCCGGTTGTACCACGAAAAAGCAGGCTGGGTTTGGCACGCCAGAAGAACCAATGGCCAATACGGTAATGAATGATTTTCATAGCCTAACTCAGAAGGATTCCAGCGTAGAAGAAGTTGCCAACTTCATAAAAAACAACATTGCCAACGTCTCAAAAGAAGATGCTTCTAAGATGGTGGATGAGTTTGAAAAAATACAGAAAAATAAGCTACCGCAGTTTGAAAATATGTTCAATGAAGATGTTATGCAAAATAAAATGAATAGTGAATACAAAGCTATCGCAGCTCAGTCAGACATTAAAGATACCCAACTAAAAGAACTGTTAGTCAAAACAAAGAACAGTGGCTACAAGGTGGAGACTGCTGAAGGGATGTTCTTCCCTATTATTGATTACGGATTCTATAAAAATTTCAGTTCCCAGGTAACGCCCGATATGAAAGACTATATTGACATAATGGCCGTAGAGTCTGATAAAGTCCCTGCAAAAGACGCGGCAATTGTAATCGGTTGGGATGAGGTCCTAAAGAGGGCATTGAACCAGGAGAAGTTCATTAACACCCACAGGGTTTCCGTAAAGGTCGGTGAAGTAAAGCAGTTGTATAAAAAGTACTTTACCTTTACCCTGTATGGTGCTAACAACACGCCACTCTTCAGCTACGATACCAAAACTTTAAACCCCAAAGCCAAAGAGGCTTATTTAAGCGCGGTCGCAAATACTGGTGACAGCGAGTTGCTTAAAACATTAAGCGAGTATTTGGATTTAGTTAAGGATAATAGCGATAAGCTGACAAATCAAGTTGAGGAATACCGGGATAATGTTATTAAGAATTTAGGTTAATGTTCAGTTCTACCACTCGCTGCAGCATAGTAGAATACACACACCATGTGGAGATGGTCTTAAGAATATATAGACGATTTGCTGGAGAGAAAGGTATAATAGTTTCCATAAGGCCATGTAATAATAAATGGTTATGAGATGAGGTATATTGCTATAAACGGTACAGAAAGAAAAAATATCAAGCCTGGCTGCCTAGTTAAAATTATACAAAAGCAGCATCAACGTACTGGGGAGTTAACGGAAGGAAGGGTAAAAGATATTCTTACTAAAAGCGCCGTTCATCCCCATGGCATTAAAGTTCGCCTGGATAACGGCATTGTAGGTAGAGTTCAGGAAGTTATGGAGTGAAATAAAGCTGCCAATATAAGTGAATTATCTTGCATATCTGTAGGGACGTATCATTAATTAAATAAATATTGCATAAATACTGGTAATGGAGTAAAATAGAAGTTGTCTCAATGGGTTCTAATCTTTTCTCCGCCAAAAACTATGGCTTTAAGGGATTATTGCTTTGGAATAGCGATAATCTCTTTATTTTTGTTGTTGGTATGAAGACGCTTGGTTCCGCAGGAAAGGAAAGAACTAAAATGGGCATGCTATAAGTAAAGACCTGTGGGCGGTATAATTTTATGGTGGACATTACTGTTAACACCGGCGAAAAACGGCTGGGACGGTATTTTAGCATGAAAAACAAAAACCAAATTACAAAAGCAAAGGGGAAGAAAAAAGATTGGCTACATTCAATGATTTTGGTTTGACCGAGCCGGTAATTCGGTCCATTAATAACATGGGTTTTGAAGAAGCTACACCCATCCAGGAGCAGGCTATACCTATAGGTTTAAGTGGACAGGACCTAATTGGTCAGGCGCACACCGGGACTGGCAAAACAGCGGCCTTCGGTATCCCAATGGTGGAGTTCTTTGATATTAACCGCGATCAGATCCAGGGAATGGTTTTAACCCCAACCCGTGAACTGGCCATCCAGGTGGCCGAGGAATTAAACAAAATCGGACAGTTTAAGGGTATCCGTACTCTGCCGATCTACGGGGGGCAGGATATCCTCCGGCAGATTAGAGCTCTCAAGAATAGGCCCCACATTATCGTGGGTACACCGGGCCGTCTGATGGATCATATGAGGAGGAAGACGGTTCGTCTAAACCAGGTCAGAATGGTGGTTCTGGACGAGGCGGATGAGATGCTCAATATGGGCTTTATAGAAGATATTGAGACCATCCTCACTGAAGTACCTGAAGAGCGCCAGACCTTGCTTTTTTCTGCGACCATGCCCGGTCCGATCCTGACGCTGGCTCGTAGGTTCATGAAGAGCCCGGAAATAATCAGGATTGAAGGCAAGCAGGTCACTGTAGCAAACACCGAGCAAAGCTATATTGAAGTGGAAGAGAGACAGAAATTTGATGTTTTCTGTCGCCTGCTGGATATCCAGTCGCCTGACCGTTCTATTGTCTTTGGTCGCACCAAGCGCCGGGTAGACGAGCTTTTTGAGGCTTTAACCAAACGAGGCTATTCAGCCGAAGCGCTGCACGGGGACTTGGCCCAGTCCAAGCGGGACCTGGTTATGCGGCGGTTTAAGGAAGGGACTATTGAGGTGCTGGTGGCCACCGATGTCGCTGCGAGGGGTCTGGATATCAGTGACGTGACCCACATCTATAACTTCGATATCCCCCAGGACTCAGAAAGCTATGTCCACCGCATCGGACGTACCGGTCGTGCCGGTAAAACTGGTGTGGCCGTTACTTTTGTTACGCCCAGGGAGATTTATCAATTAAGGGCCATTGAGAACATGACCAAGGGGAAAATAGCGCGCATGCCAGTTCCAACGATTAAAGAAGCCATTGAAGGGCAGCAGCGCCTGGCAGTGGATCAACTCCTGCTCGCCTTGGAAAATGGGGGGGGGATAAATAACTATAAGAGCTTGGCCGAGGGGTTGCTGGAGGATAATGACGCGGTTACCCTTCTTGCAGCAGCATTAAAGGTGCTGACCAAAGAACCCGTGCAGGTCCCGATCACCTTGACTGAGGAGAGGCCGCTCAGAAGCAGACAGGATAAATACTTATCCTCTGGGAAGAGGGGTTACGCAAGAAATGCAAGTGGCAACAAAGGCCCCTCCCGTGGTAGTAGTCAGCAATCACCAAGGGGGAAAAGCAGGTTTGGCAGCAGCCGTTCCTACTAGAAGCTAAAAGCTCTGAAAATTACCAAGCAATATCTAATAAATGTAGATGCGAATTCATTAGCGCAGTCCCCAAAGGAATGCAGGATAAGCATTAGCAGAGGCAAAGGAGTTATCCTCGTTTAGTTGATAACTCCTTTGCCTTCTTGTCTATGACCGAGCGGGATTTATCCAACACTGCCGTCTCCGTATTATGTAACTGCGTCGTAGTTATTAAATTGGCGCTTGATTATATTACGGTCAATAGTGTGGGTGGTAGGGAATGTTAACAGAATATAACATTAGCTTGACAGTTATTAGCAGTTACTATATTATGCTAATTAATTAATTTCACATTATTTTACAGGTGCCCGTAAGGGAGAATAGGGAACCAGGTGAGATGCCTGGACGGACCCGCCACTGTAAAGGGAAGCTGTTGCAAATTCCACTCCGTTTAGGGGGAAGGGGCAATGAAGCGATGAACCTGAGTCAGGAGACCTGCCTGTAAACTTACTGCGCTGCCTCGAGTATAGGTTAGCTTAGGTGAGGATGATGGAAAAATCCACACCCGTAATTGGGTTGTGGTTTTTTTGTTTTTATAAAAAAGGGGTGAACTCATGAGGGCAGCACTGTTAGAAGGAATTAAAAACCTGAGGATTACGGAAGTAGGTATTCCTAAGTGCAAAAAAGGCGAAGTCTTAATCAAAGTCGGAGCTTGTGGCCTATGCCGGACCGATATGAAGGGATATTACCAGGGGCAACGCGACTTGCACTTACCCAGAATACTGGGACACGAAATAACTGGTAACGTTGTAGAGACAGGTGAAGGGGTTTTACATATCAAACCGGGTGACCGGGTACAGGTAGCGCCGGGTCTTCCCTGTGGCTGTTGTTCTTATTGTCTTAGCGGAATGAGCCAGATGTGTGACTTTATTCAAATTATGGGGTTTCACTATGACGGGGGCTTTGCCGAGTATGTGCTTGTTCCCGCCAATGGGGTCAATCATGGAGTACTAAATAAAATTCCAGATCAACTGTCACTTCAGGAAGCCACTCTTACGGAACCGTTGGCATGCAGTGTTAATATGCAGGAAACCACGCAGGTTGGTCTTGGAGATGTTGTTGTTATTTTCGGTGCGGGGCCGCTGGGTATTTTGAATGCCAGGCTGGCCAGGGCAAGGGGCGCTGGTTTTATATTCCTTGTCGAGATTAATGAAGGGAGGTTAGCTTCAGCACCGAACCGTGATTTTGATTGCTGTATCAACCCTTTGGAAGCGAGCCCGGTAAAAAAGGTTTTGGAAATTACGGATGGAAGAGGTGCTGACGTGGTAATTCCCTGTTGTCCAAGTCTGGGAACTATTGGCGCCGGGTTGATCATGCTGGCCAAAAGAGGCCGATTTGGCTTTTTCAGCGGGTTATTACAGGAAAACCAGGTGATAAAAGCAGATTTAAATATGATTCATTATAAAGAACTTAGCGTTTACGGAGCGTACGGCTGTTCCTCTCGTCATAACAGAGCTGCCTTGGAATTGTTGGCCTCTGGGGTAATCAAAGTGAGGGATATGATAACACGTACAATTGTACTGGATGAAGTATTATCGGGTCTGGAAATGGTTGCCGCCATGAAAGAAATAAAAATTGTAATGGGCTTTGTTTAAGAAGATGTAAAAGTAGACAGTACTTATGTTAAGCAAAATTGTAATTTTGAAGGAGGTTCAGATGTGATTAATGAAAATGTAAAGAGGTTTGGGGCTTGTATTACTAAACTAATTAACAAGGAAGATTTGCTCCGTGAAGAGGCAAAAGAAATGTTTTATCAGGTTTTACTTAATGAACAACCAGAAATACAGCAGGGCGCTTTTTTGGCAGCGCTTACAGCGAAAGGGGAAACAGCCGAAGAGATTGCCGGAAGCTGGGAGGCTATCTATGAACTTGATACTGTAAAGGTTATACTTGACCTTTCCTGCCCGATCGTGGAAAACAGCGGAACGGGGATGGACACGGTAAAGACCTTCAATATCAGTACAGCCGCTTCGATTATTGCCGCAGCCGCCGGCATTACAATGGCCAAACACGGAGCCAGGGCGATCACCAGTGCATGTGGAACGATTGATATTTTGGAAGAACTAGGTGTGGCTGTAGAGTGTTCGCCGGAAATTGTCAAAAGGAGTATCGAAAAAGCCGGTATTGGTATTTTTAACGGGATGAGTTCCAAAATCCACCCGCGGGCTTTGGGACGGATACTCTCGCAAATTTCTTTTGGGACTACTTTGAATATTGCAGCTTCCCTGTCCAACCCCGCTTTACCCCGTTATGGTGTGCGGGGCGTGTATGCAAAAGAACTGGTGGAACCTGTGGCACTGGTTATGCGTGAGATAGGCTATAATAGAGCCATTGTTATCCATGGTTTAGCAGAAGATGGAATTCAAGGTATGGATGAAGCTTCCACGCTTGGAGAGACCATTGTTGCTGAACTTCACGAAAGTGGTGAAATCATCAAATACTCTTTCATGCCGGAGGAATTTGGAATCCAGCGAACCCAAAAACATTTGCTTGCTTCTTACGGTAATAGGGAAGAGGAGGCGCTTCGCTTAATTGCTGTGTTAAACGGACAGGAAAAAGGTGCATGTTCCGATATCGTTTGTCTGAATGCAGCATTAATATTGTACATGATGAATTTAAGCTCCGGCATTCAAGAAGGTTACCACCAGGCAAAAGAAATTATACGCGACGGTAAAGCAATTAAAAAGCTTAAGGAATGGGTCAGGGAGCAAAACCCGGAGACCGAAAAAGGTATAAGGAAACTTGACCAGTTATTGAATAAGTCACTAAACTGATTGATACAATGTCAGCGGAGATAAGATGATAAATATTGGATAAATAAAAAGCGTCTTTATTAATAACAATGGCATATTACTACATTTTTGTCTTACTAAACACCTTTTGCGTCAGCGCTATTAATCTGTTTTTTTGGTAAATAGATTGAGGGCTTGTCGACATAAAATATTCGGTAAGGTGATAGATCTTTTTTGTACAAGGATGAACTTAATTGTGGTAAACTGATATTATAGTCAATAGTATTTGCTGACATTTGCTTAACAAAAATTGATAATGTTATTAGTGAACAAATGCATAATCTTATATGATATACAAATAATAAGTAATTAACTAATTATTTCTCAAATAAGTAAAACCTTATTTGATTATGGGAGTGGTTTGATGCTTACTATACAGGTTTGTGTTGGCAGTTCCTGTTTTCTACGCGGCTCCAAAAAAGTTATAGCAGAAATAGAGGGCCTGATTAAGCATTACCAGCTTGAAGACCTGGTTACGCTAAAGGGTAATTTTTGTTTGGAACGCTGCAATGAAGGTTCTACCGTAATGATCGGGGATAAGGTTTTTACAGGGGTAGCAATTGATAAGGTAACCGAATTGTTTGAAAAGGAAGTTTTTGCACAACTATACGGGGTGGAGAACACATGAACATAATCAAAACTAACGATGCCAAGTGCCGTGACTGTTACAAATGTGTGCGCCACTGTCCGGTTAAGGCCATTTCCATTAAAACCAATGAGGATGAATCCCAGGTACATGTCAAGGTTTTAGAGGATAGTTGCATTCATGACGGTCTATGTACCTCAATTTGCCCGCAAAAGGCCAAAGTAGTCATAAGTTCGCTTGAGGAAGTCAAGGAACTACTTAAAAGCAAGTCCGGATCTGTTGTTGCCAGTGTGGCGCCTTCTTTCCCAGCTGCCATACCGCTGGATGAGCCTGGCCTGTTTCCTGCCTTGCTCAAACGGCTGGGTTTTTCTTATGTCGGACAAACAGCTGTGGGCGCTGAGTTGATTTCCCTTGAGCACTGGCGGGTAAATGCACCGGGGCCGATTATCTCCAGCGCCTGCCCGGTTATGGTCAACCTGGTGGAGCAATACTATCCACACCTTATTTCGTATCTCTCCCCGCTGGTATCTCCCATGATTGCTCACGGACGTCTCCTGAAACGCCAGTTTCCTGATTGTACGGTGGTTTTCATTGGGCCGTGCATAGCTAAAATAGGGGAAGCAATGGCTGAAGAAGTCAAGGAATCAGTTGATTATGTCCTGGGTTTTAATGAGGTATGGGACTGGCTCCAGCAGGAAAACATTGACATGAAGGAGATTTCGAAATCAGAATTCGATGGGTATACACCCGGCCCGGCCCGCTTGTTTCCTGTTGAGGGTGGACAGCTTCTGGCCAGTTACATGAGCACTGATATTATAGATAGAGACATCCAGGCTGTAGCCGGCATGGACAACTGTATTGAACTTTTTAAAGATTTTTTTGCCACGACAATGGATAAAAGGCCTAATTTTATTGAGCTGCTGGCCTGCAGCGGGGGTTGTTTGGGGGGGCCTAATGTGGCGTCTGCGGACGATGTTTATTTGAAAAGAGTAAAGCTGTTAGACTACTACGACTATTACAGACAGTGGGAACAGCCACTAAACCATAAGATTGCCAAACCTTCAATACCTACGGACTTATTGTACAGGAAATACCAGGACAGAAAAGTAAATCTGCCCGTTCCAACCGAGCAGCAAGTAATAGATATTCTGGCCATGTCCGACAAGTTTAAGCCTGAGGATGAATTAAATTGCAGCGCCTGCGGGTTTGACACCTGCCGGGAGAAGGCTGCGGCAGTTTTTCAGGGCAAGGCCGAACCACAGATGTGCATACCTTTTATGAGGAAAAGGGCCGAATCACTTTCAAGCATGGTTTTACACGCTCTTTCTGACGGGGTAATTATTGTTGGTGAGGACCTTACCATTCAGGCGGTCAACCCGGCGGCTGAGAAAATATTCGACTGCACCAGTAGTATTGTTGGCGAGAAACTCGATAAATTGATTGATCCTTCAGAATTCATAAGGGTTTTCAAGGAAATGACCATCATCAAATCATCTATTTGCTATTTACACAAAAACAGAATGACTACCAGGCAGATTATCTTTCCTCTTGGCAACAGGGCCGTGGGTATATTTACAGACATTACCGCTGAATTGAGGAAACAGAAAGAACTGCAGTTAGTTAAAACTCAAACGATCCAGAGGGCACAGGACGTAATTAAAAAACAAATGACCGTTGCCCAGGTTATCGCCGGTCTTTTAGGAGAAACCACAGCCGAGACCAAGGTCCAGCTTAATCAGTTAATTAATCTCATGAAAGAAGATGACGTTGACCAAAAGGAAAGGAAGGATTAACGAATGTCCTTCTATCTGGATATAGGGTACTCCCAACTAAATAAAAAGGGGGAGGAGCTTTGCGGGGATTCCGTAGAGACACTCCGCTCGGATGATGTAACGGTAATTGTCCTTGCTGATGGTCTGGGAAGCGGCGTAAAAGCCAATATTCTTTCCGGGATTACTGCTAAAACAGCTGCCACGATGCTTAAGATGGGATGCAGTGTAGACGAGGTTCTGGAAACGATAGCTGAAACCCTGCCGTTATGCAGCGTCAGGAAGCTGGCCTATAGCACTTTTTCAATACTGCAGATTGACCACAAAGGACAGGCTTACCTGGCTGAGTTTGACAACCCGCGGGCTTACTTGGGGCGGAAAGCCTCTCTCTACTACCTTAATAGAGCCCAGCGCAGGATCGGGGATAAAGAAATTGCTGAAGCCCGTTTCGAGCTTAAAGAAGACAACTGGCTGGTAATGATCAGCGATGGTGTGCTCCATGCTGGTCTTGGGGAGGTGTTGAACCTCGGATGGGGTGAATTTGAGGTTGGCAAGTATATTAAAGACCTGGCCGCAAAGGGTTATGACGCCTCAGATTTGGCCTTAGAGGTTACTAAAAAGTGCAATGAGCTTTATGGAGGCAAACCGGGTGACGATGTGAGCGTGGTGGCTGTCAAGTATAGAAAATTGCGTACTGTTACGGCGCTTGTCGGGCCTCCGCGCAATCCGTCCGACGATCGTAAAGCGCTTGGGAAGCTTTTATCAGCAGGTGGCAATAAGGTGGTATGCGGTGGGACCACCAGTAAGATAGTCAGTCGTATAACACGCAAAAAAATAGAGGTTAACATTGATAGTAATACCGAGGAAGTTCCTCCTACCGGTTTTATTGAAGGGATAGATCTGGTCACCGAGGGCGCCATCACATTGTATTATGCATTGCAATTTTTAAAGAAAGGAGTCAAGTTAAGAGATGTAAATCAAGCAATGGACGGCGCCAGCCGGCTGGTATCCGAATTTTTGCAGGCGGATGAAGTGCATTTCATTGTCGGACTGGCAGTAAACCAGGCCATGCATTATCCCGGCTTTCCTCTGTCCTGTGTGATGAAAAACCAGACGGTCAGGGATGTGGCCGAAATGCTGTTGAGTTTGGGCAAAAAAGTCACTATAGAGTATTATTAAAACATAAAGGGAAAAAGAGTATTGATAAAAAAGATGTATTTTTTGTGGTTTGGGGGGTAGACTTTGTTTGTACGTGATTATATGGTAGCATCACTTATTACAGTCGGTATGGATAGCTCTGTTGCTGAAGCGCTGGAGATTATGGATGCCAAAAAAATTAGACAGTTGCCTGTGGTCTCTGGGGACAAGCTGGTTGGCATGGTGACAGAAAAGCAAATTCTCAAAGTGTCTCCCTCGCCGGTCAGCTCGCTTAATGTTTTTGAAACCAGGTATTTTATGGAAAAATTAAAGGTATCAGAGATTATGTCCGGGTTTCCCCTTGCTTTGACACCGGACACGACCATTGAGGAAGCTGCCGTATATTTAAGAGAGCACAAACTCGGGAGCGTTCCGGTGTTAGATGGGGACCGTTTAGCGGGTATTATCTCTATTACCAATATATTTGACGCCATGGTCAAGTGTCGTGAATACGATCTGACGGGGACTATACTGGTTATTGAAACCATGGACCGGCCTGGTCTGCTGACAGATATTCACCAACTGCTTGACAACTCCGGGGTACGGGTCAAAGAAACCATATATCATGTCAAAGAAAGTAAACAAGCTAAAATTAAGCTGCGGCTGGCCACGACTGTTGGCAGGCAATTGGTGGACAGTCTGGAAAGTATGGGCTTAAATGTAACCTCTGATTAAGCAATAGCAGGCCTCAAACTAGAACCGGTCTCCTTTAGCTAACTGCCAGGCATTGTTGAGTGGTCAGTTCATTAACAGTCTCCAGCACCTTAAAAAGGTCGAAGGGTTTGGTTATTAACGTCCGGTAGCTGTTGGCAGGCGGGAAGTTTTTGGAATCGGGAATGGAGCCGGACATAATTACCACCGGAATTTCTTTGTACTTTTGGGTTTTATGCATAGTCTCCACCACTGTGCGGCCGCTAACCCGGGGCATGCAGAGATCTACAAGCACGATGTCGGGGAGAGGGCCTTTTTCGAGTTGCTGTAATCCGCACAAGCCGTCCTGGCTGGTTAAAACCTCATGTCCCTCTTCACTCATGGCTATCTTGAGTACAAAAGCAATATTGGGTTCATCCTCCATTATCAAAACACGGGCCATTTTGGTGTCTGCCTCCTTGGGAAAAATCACGTTAAATTGAGTATTTTATTTATTTAAGGAAAAAAGAGCTGGTGTTATCGATTTTGACCTCTGTGTCAAATATTCGCTTGAGCCCCGTCCATTTTTAACGTAAGGGGAGAGATTTAGGGGGAGCTTGGACTTTTATCACGAATCTAGTATACTACCCCTTGTGAGTGAAACTTGTCAGTATCTGTCATCCGCGAAACTTTCTTTCGTAAATTTGAATTCCTTTAAACATCTGTATTTTTTATGTAAAAGGTCCTTTGTGGGAATTTTTTTGTCGCAATTTGAACGTAACTATGAAGGAAAAACATGGTATCTGTCGCAATGTTGGTAGATATGGATTAAATTATTTATTATTTTTGCCCAAATAATTTTCGTAATAGCCTTGAATAAAAAAGCGTTTTGTGCTATCCTCTAATTAAGCACCATCCTTACAGTGACTCAGGTTGCACGGTATTGCAAGAGCGTCGGAAAGTATTTCGAGTGTTTGTTGCAAGCAGTAGACCAGTCTCAGGGTAGTGTTTTTTAGTATCAATTCAAGGGTTTTTTGGGATTTTGAAGAAAGGTTGACCTGTTGTATTCAGCTTCAAGGAGGATTTAGATCGTAACCTATCACAGTCGTTCCAGTAGTAAGTCGGGTTTGAAGAGTATCTCCAAAAGATCGGTATTCAGACTGGGAAGCGGGAACAGTAAACTGTAAGGATGGTTGCTTTATTTTGGGAGAAGGCTCGAGCCTTCTCCCTTTAAATTTAGCTGGAATAATCAAAAGTACTGCAGTAAAGGTTAATAAATACATAGTCGTAGGTCGCAAGTCGTAGGGAGTAGGTATACTGCATTCCTTGCAGGTCTTTTTCGAGTCGTCACATCACTCGAATCAATGTAATTGAGTAACAAGATGATCTTTTTTACGCCTTAAGCCCTACGACCTGCGACCAAGTTAGGGGGGTTGAAGTCTGCCGCGCTTAAATCATATCTGGCTGGCTCTGATTTTACTGGCTGGGGTTTTATGCCTCCTTTATATCTGGTATTCCCTCTTTCCCGGAC
>Ga0074193_1003333_pt1 | contig 12011 bp, 10 predicted proteins | sample EPASupsiteHSE605_FD_64523 | JGI IMG/M metagenome (GOLD analysis project Ga0074193, IMG submission 64523) | Bioremediated contaminated groundwater from EPA Superfund site, New Mexico - Sample HSE6-05 | ecosystem: Environmental > Aquatic > Deep subsurface > Groundwater > Contaminated ...
AGGCAGGAGCACTATGATAAAAACGATACCCATACTGATCCACTGAGGTGTCGCCCTTTTTGGGGGGAGTACCGTATGCATTTTTATAGTTTCTGATAAAATGTAATTTTCCCTGGGTCAATTGCTGCTTCAGGGTGTTTACGGCAGCTTGCATTTTGTCAAAGCGAAAGACTCTGGGTGTCCCCGTGGTTGAGTGGAGATAACCAACATCGGTTTTATTGTCATGACTGCAGGCTACCCGGTACCAGATATTAGAACCTTGCACCACTTCACCTTCAACCCGTTGCAGCAGTGAAATCTTATCCAAATTATTTACCTTGCAGACAACCGAGGCACCAGAAGTAGGGTCTTTCCTTAGTTCCGCACCATTGGCAGCGGTTATCAGGAAATAATCATAGGATATTTTATAATCAAAATATTGCACTTTGTTTGTAATTGTCTTAGGCAGGGTTGTGTTATACTCCTGCGGAACAGCATTCTTCTGATTAGAACTAATCTTTTCTAGCATTTGAGCCTGCTGCTGCTGACTAAGGCTCAAGTTTTTCTTCTCTTCAGCTTTTTGGGTTTCTTTGGTAATATTTAGATCTTCCTCAATGTCGATACCGTTTATATTTTCCTCTACATCCTTTTGGTCAGATTTGGTTAATCGGTCCTCTTTGGGTAAAGTCGGAATGGGACTTGATTGAGGCGAGGGCACACCCCTTAGATATACATAGCTTGAAACTCCAACAATGGCTACCAACAATAATAGTATCGTAATTTTCTTCATATGTATCTCCAATCTTCTGTTTTTACAGCTATTCAATATCTATATTTTTCTCAATAAATTTTGCTTTATGTATTTTCGGGTTGACTAAACAAACCTAGCTAATTCTATTTTGACTTTTTCAAATCCCTGCCAAGACTGCATTGAAAATAAAACCCGATACAACCGTACCGGGTTTAGCATCATCCTATTTCAATGTGCGATACATCTCATCAACCACGACCACAATTCGCAGTTGATATATTAAGAAAAAATTTCTATTCCTTCCCATTCCAGCAGTACGTGCAGATTTTATCCTTGTCTATTCCAATTGCATCAAGCATGTCATGAATGTTTTGGTATTTTAGGGTTGAAAAGTTTAGTCGTTTGCAGATGCAATTAACCATACAATTGTACTTTTCACTTGCCGGATCACAATACTCTTCAAGAGAATCTGGTTCTTTTCCTTCAAGTTCGATGATAGCCTGTCTTGCAGCAAGATCCATCTCTGACCGTGAAGTTGAAAAGTTTAGGTATTTGCAACCGAATACCAGAGGCGGGCAAGCTGATCGAATATGAACTTCACGGGCATTGCATTTATATAGCAAATCCACCGTTTCTCTTAACTGTGTGCCGCGAACAATTGAATCATCGCAGAAGAGCAGGCGTTTACCAGAAACTAGTTCCGGAATGGGCATCAGTTTCATTCTGGCCACAAGATTTCTGATAGTTTGATCCTGCGGCATAAAGCTCCTAGCCCAGGTTGGGGTGTATTTTATGAAAGGACGTCCAAAGGGTACTTTAGATTGGTTTGAGTAACCGATGGCATGTCCGACACCCGAGTCCGGTATCCCGGCAACCATATCGATTTCTACATTGTCATTTTTGGCCATGGCTGCACCATTTCTATATCGCATAATCTCCACGTTCATACCCTCGTATGTTGACGATGGGTAACCATAATAGACCCATAGAAAAGCACAAATTTTCATTTTATCCCTGGGTGGTGCAAGTTGCTCAATTCCATCCGGGGTCATAAAAATGATTTCACCTGGGCCAAGTTCATAGTTGAAGCTATATCCGAGGTTTGCAAAAGTACTGGATTCAAAGGAAACACAGTATGAACCTTCTTTCACACCTACTATTAAGGGCGTTCTGCCCATTTTATCCCTTGAAGCATAAATTCCTTTCGGGGTTAAAATCAAAATCGAACAGGATCCCTTAATCAACTCCTGCGCTTTTAATAAGCCCTCCTTGAAAGAGTTTTCCTGATCTATAATCACCGACACCAGCTCGGTAGGGTAAATAGCACCCCGGTTAGTCTCTAAAAAGTGGGTATGTTGATTGGTAAACGCTTGATCGGCTATTTCATATAAATTATTTATTATTCCTACGGTACTGATGGCATATTGACCAAGACGCGAACGTACAGTCAAAGGCTGAGGTTCTGTATCGCTTATGCATCCTATACCCATATTACCGCTTAATTTTGGTAACTCAGATTCAAATTTTGCTCTGAACTGAGTATTCTCGATGTTATGGATTGATCTATTAAAACTGCTTCCGCTCCAAACCGCCATCCCGCCCATACTCGTTCCCAGGTGTGAATGGTAATCCGTACCAAAATACACATCCTTGACGCAATCTTCCTTTGAAACAACCCCAAAAAATCCACCCAAAACAACTACACCCCTTAAAATGTATTTTTAAACGATATGTTTTTGCGTATCTAGAATTACACTTTTAATGTAATATTGCAACACTATTTTATAATACCATAAAAATAGGAACGAATCAGTACCTAATACATCCCAAGTCAACCCGCACTCCGCTAACCGCGATCTATTCTCTGAGATCAAAGTTTGAGCGCGTGCTACTAGGCACGCGCTTCTGTTATAATAACGTCTATTATTTTGCGTTAAAAAAAGGATACCTCGCCGGAAGCCAGTTTATACTTGGCACTAACGATTTTAACTTTACCGCTTTCAACCAGATGTTTTACTATCGGGCTTTTTTCAATAGCGACTACGCTAGCAGCTATATTTTCATCTTCGCTTTTGGCAGATAATTGATCGGCTGGAACACCGGCTTTTTTAGCTTTCTCAACCGATGGTTTAATTTTGTCAACAATAGCACCGATACTACCGGGAGCTTCCCCACCTTCAACCGTTGCCTTAACCGCTCCACAGCTATCATGTCCCATAACCACGATTAGAGGAGAACCAAGATGTTCAATGCCATATTCAATACTACCCAAGGCCACCGGATCAACGACATTCCCAGCTACCCGAACTACAAAAATATCCCCCAGACCCTGGTCAAATAATAACTCCGCCGGTACCCTTGAATCGGAACAGGTCAAAACAACTGCAAATGGTTTTTGACCCTTGGTAGCCAGATCACTGCGCTTCTGAGTTCCTAAATCTTGTTTTAAAAGAGTCCCGCTAACATAACGCTTATTACCATCAATTAGCAATTGTTTAGCTTGATCAGAATTTGTAACCTCAGGATGCTGGTACACAACTGGTTGTTCCACTGTGGTCTTGTTCTCGATCGCGGTGTCATTTCCGCTGCAACCAGCTAATGACAGTAGCAAACATACCGTTAATAATACCACGACCAACTTAAGATTCTTCTTAAACATAACCCACCTCCGTTAATTCTCTTTTTAGTCTTAATATGTATAACCATCAAACTATATTCGACATGAATCGCCATTTTCCTCCATTTGTCTCATTTATCAAGAGAGTATTTTATTATCCCATTTTCTTCATATACAATTTTTCTAATGAATAGATCTTCAATTATATTATCGATATCCTGCTTAGGTGTACCTTTGTATTGGGCACTTATGAATCCAGTTAAACTGCTTTTCTTTTTGGGTCGTTTGTTAGCTGCAATTTTTATTAAACTCTCTTTAACTTTTTCTATCCCAGCTTCATTTACCTTTATCGCTTTGTTCTGGCATAATTCCTGAAAGCTTACAATTCTCTTAGCTTTGATTCCAATCTTCTTTAAATAATTTATTAACGGATCGTATCCAGTATCCTTAGAATAGATGATGAATAATTTATTTCTATCTGTAGCAACATCCTTTCCCAGAAAGAAAGCGATGAAAAAGTCTAATGCGTTTCTGCCTTTTCCATTTACTCGAATCCATTCAACTGCACTTCCAAACGGCTGGGTCTTTTGAACTATATCAATTGGCACCTTTGTTTGATCTTCCCCTACAATAATCATGACTTTAATTGTCTTCTTAAATACATCTAATTTTATATCCTGAACATTTTCATAATCAATATACAAGTATTCTTCAAAAGTAGACATAAGCCCCTCCAACCGCCAATCATTTTTGAACCTGACGAATAATTGCCGCTGCAAGAGTGGCTACGCCAAAACCGTTGTCAATATTATAATAACATAAGAATAGGATCAGATCAGCACCTCATCCTATCTTGCATGATTTCCACCTCGCATCATCAGATAACATTCTTAAAAAATTATAAAATATAACACCTTGTTTTCAATTTGCTACCTGTTCCAGCAGCTCAATAATCGCTCTAGATTTATCTTTCTCCCCGAGTTCCATATGAATCGCATTGGCCAAAAATGGTAGCAGTTCCCCGTTTATTAAATACTCAAGTATTTTTTGCTCAGGTTCCGTGAGGCCTATGATGACGTTTTCCATTTTTTCTCTCATGCGGTTACCATTATAAATTTTTGCCTCTTGTATGAGAAACAGTGCCGCCGCTTTAAGAAGTCGGTCGTCCTCCCCCGTAGTCAAAAGGGCGATGCCAGCCTTTTGTATCTGGATCCGGTAAGGATAACAGTCAGTTTTTAATGACAGCATCCCAATAATAAAAGATGCCGTTTTGCGGTTGATATCTTCTCCAATTCCAAATGTTCCATCGGCATTTTGCTTTTCTGCAGCTCTTCTCATTATTTCGTGAATTACTCCCTTTTTATTGACATCCATAGAACTCATATCCTCAGATGAGATAAATTCCGACCTCTCTAACATTGCTATGGGGGACGAATGACAATAATTCATAACATCATCTTGACACACTCTCATTGTCTTAAAACAACTAAAACTAACAATCGGTTGATCGAACATCTCCCAATTTCTAGGTAGACAAACTGGGACAATAATTGTTTCCGTCTGGCCTGTTTCCTTAACCATCTTTTTATGGACAGCGACAAATGATGTCCGGGTTGAAAGCAACTTGAAACGAAGGGACAAATCAATTATTTCTTGTTCGATGGCCAGGTCACTCCGGGTGTTGACACTGCCCAACTGGTTTTCTAACCGTTTAATTTGCTCTTTCGCCCACCTGAGTGCGAGAAGTCGTTCATTGCCCTGAACAGTAAAACTTACATGTTGCTCAAATTGTTCTCCTGCCAGTTTCCCACAGATCGTTAGACTCTCAAGCTGTTTAAAATCATTCACTCTAATGGCAAAACTATAACTTTCGAAAGCGTGCAACTTGCTCGGCAACTTGGGAACAACTTCAAGTTCGCATCCATCCTGGCCTTTAATTTCGGGGGAAGCGATATATGGTTGATGGATTCTGGAAAACTGTCTGAGCACCTTATCCTCAATCCGTTCTCCCGTATATATATACTCCGGCATGCCATTCCCGGCTTCAGCCAAGGTATCGATAAAATATTTGTTCACCGCGGTATCAATACCGAAAGGATAGAGGCTTAACGACTGATTATGGTTGCGGACAAGGCGGATTATTTCTTCCTCATTTCCCACCTGTCCATCCGTAAACAAAAGTAGGATTCGATCATATCCTTCTAGAGATCCACAGCCGTTTAACACATACTCCAACGGATCATATATTTGGGTTCCGCCCAAATCAGTAAGCACTTTTATCCACTGATCTGCCTTATCCAGACTAGCTTGATTATAAGGAACCGGATCCTTGGAGAAACATTGAAATTCGCTTTCAAACGCGATGATATTGAAACGGTCACCCGCCATTAGGTTTCTTAGAGCAAGCCGCAAAGCTCTTTTCGCCTGGGTTAGTTTTTCACCGCACATAGAACCCGAAACATCAATGAGAAAAGTATATTCATAGTTTTCATTACCTGAAGGGGTGACGTCCAACTCAGGCACGAGCTCCAGAAGGCCAAAGGCACCAAATTCAGGATGCTTACCCACCGTTAGTCTGCACCTGGACTCCTCTTCAAGGCTGGCCACCAGCACAAAGTCGCTGTCTAAAAGCTCATTTTCCCCATTTTCCCTAGTCAGGTTAACAACCACCTTATCCTTACCCAAGAAAACCTCGACCGGATGGGATGGTGAGGACACCTTTTTTATTCGAACTGGATTAGACAATACGGCCTCTATCCGCAGGGTGTAGGCGGTTTCTTTAATCAGTGGTGTATTATTATCAGTATTTGGAATTAGATTTTTCAGCCCTAGGGTCTCTCTCCCCTTTTTTCCGCCCGTCTTTTTAATAGGAGTATAGCGAGGAGCAACCACCGTGGGTAAAATCCATCTTAGTTCATTGTCGGTGATTTCCACCTCTTGCAAATAGGAAATGGTTACCGCGGCCGTTTCTCCGGCGGTCAGGTTACCCAGCGATACCTGAAAAATGTCCGGCCGGTGGCTGTCTAATAAGAATGCGCTGTCTCCTTTACTTATGCATCATTATATTGTTTAAAAGCTGCTTCTTTTTCCATGATTTCACCGGTTACTTCGCATTCATTTATCTTCGCCTTGAAGCTATTGACCTGAGCATTATGCGGGATAGGAAAAGTGTACAACGCCTCGATATTTCTACCACTCAAATTGGCATAATTTTGTATCACCGTTACTTCAGCCAGTCCTTCGCCAATAAGCGCTCGGACCTCCACATTTTGTAGCGGACAAACGCTTTTCCCTGTTTTCCTTTCAAGGATACTACTCATCCCCATTATTGCTTCAACCCTCTTTCCTTGTTTTCTCGACAAAGTTTAGGATACTATCCACCAGTTCCTCCGCCTTACGATTTCCGACCGGAATATGCAATTCCACTCCAAATGCCAGATTAACTCTGGAATAGGTAATACCCAGGCTTTTTGCCGAGGCATAGATTTCGGTAGTTTCCTCCAACTTGAAAGATGATAATTCCTGTTTGATTTCATTCTTAACTTCCTCTAAGGTCAAATGAGTTATCCTTTTTTTGATTTCATCCAGCGGTAGGAAAGTATCCTGCATCTTCCGAATCAGCACGATCCGGTATAGGTGTTCGTCACTGTAAGTTGTGCCCAGTCCCGCACCTTCAGACGGGGGAATAAGACCCCTACTCAAATAGTAATGAATGGTTCTTCTTGTAACCCCCGCCTTTTCGGCAAGTTCTCCAATTCGATATTGGTTGATGTCCATAAAAACCACCTCTAATATGCTGCTTTAAACTTATTGTATTGCCATACGTAATGGTGTCAAGTTAAAGATAAAAAAATTTACCATTCCTTTTTATATGGCTCGGTTTAGGTCCGATAAACGGTTATATATTCTCGGAGGTTAAATAATGATGGGGAGTGGAACTTTTGCATTTAGTAAACAAGATTGTACATATTTACTATTTGTTTACTTCCAAGAGCAACAGTATACTAAAAATTATTTCATATACCAACATAACTCCAGCAACAACAGACCCGCTAAAATTACATCCGATTATTAGAATTGAAACAGGTATTAGAATGGCAAAAGCAATGTAGCTTTTTGATTTGTAAAGCCATCCATACGGCAATAAATGTGCACCAAAAATCATCGCCAAGACCATTATCATTTTCTCTGGAACAGTTGGGTAAACCCACATCGCAATAAGTAAATATAGAATTTGATTAAACGACAAAAGAATTCCTAAACCTGTTAAAGGATTATCCTTATTAGTAAAATCCACTTTAATTATCTTTGAAATGAAATACGCTAATGGGACAAGTGGAGTAGTTAAACAAAATGTAAACAGATTTTTTGTAAGTATCGGCAACGATGTTAATTGAACGATAAGTATTGCACCCCATATTAAAATGGAGGCCAGGATAAAATGAAGTCCTTTTTTCTGCTTAATTGAAATATCTAATCTCAATTCATCTAAAGTCATAGTTTTGACCCCTCAAGCGCCTCTCTTCCCCATTTTAAAAGGTTAGAATTGGTTAAGTTCCAATACCCAACAAAAACTTTATAACTACGCAGATCCAAAGTATGGCAAGAGTTGTTCTCCTCTAAGCTCTGACATTCTAAAAACCTTTGGGCAGTATATCATGTTCATTCAGCCACATTATATTGAACAATGGTATCATGTCCTCGAAGTAAATAAGGTCACCCTCTTACAGAACGCAACAATTTAATATTGAAGTACAATGCAAATATCGCCAGGAGCACAAAGATACCCACCTTGCTAATCAACACTGGCAAAGGCAAGTCGATTCCGGCCAATACCTGAAAGGCTGTTTGGATAGGAAGCATAATACCAATAATGGCACAAATGGTTAACAGGATTGACAATAAGACATATCCCATCCCCCTCCGACTATTCAGCAGATATATTGTAATGAAGGCTGCCGGACTGATGATGCCCATATCTAAAACATAGGTTATCTCCGTAGTATAAACCTCAATTAAGCTTAATGAATGCTGGGCCAATAGCGCACTGATTATATCGGGTAGCCAGGCAACAAATAAAGCAACTCCGGTTAGCGCTAGGAAGATGTAGAATCCCCGGTGCGTTTCAATTTTTATTACCTGTTTAACTTGGTTATAGTCAATCCTAATCATGGCCAGGATAAAGCCGAAGAGACTAGCTGAAAAAAGGGCGATGTAGATTAATAGCAATGAGTTGTAAGTTGCCCCGAAAGCAATACTGGTCGCATAGTACAGAAACAGGGCTAGTAATGAGGTTAACAACAAGCTGGTTTTTAAAGAGCGGTTTCTGATATCCAAAATGGTCGCCGTTAACAACAAGGGAACTCCCACCATCAGCACCACTAAATCAGTACCCCGAAAGATAGGGGCTTTGAAATAAGAATCATGAGCATAGATGCCGTCTCCATAAATTTTAATCGTTTCCCCATACTGGTTTACGACTTCAAAGGGCGCACCGCCTGTGGTATAGAAAACCCCAGTGGCAGCGGCAACTACACTTAGTGCGGCCACCATGAAAACCAGACAATATAAAACTTTACTTTTGCCTGCCAACACCAATTATCACCTTCGCTTGGTTAGAATTTTGCCGTTTCTTAACTCTATCGTCTCCTATTATTAAAATCTATCTCAGAAAAATTCTTTGGTTACCTTAAATTAGCCATTCTGAACGCTGGCTATTCAGAAAAAGTTGATTGATTATTCTTATGATCTGGTGGTGAGGAGGCTGAGCAAGGCGGAGAGGGAAACTTTGAGTAATGTAGACAAGTAGGTAAAGGTTTGTTATAACCATACTGGTTTTTCAATTTATCAACAAGATATTGCGGTTTTTTAGCACATTTCATTCAATAAGGATGATTACTGTTTTATATCCATCCAGTATGCTGGTTTAAAACCAAACCCTCTTGCATACCGTTTGGATTCCGTTCTCGGGAACAAGCTTCTTGCGACAATGATATTTCCAAATAAGTCTGCGCTTCCTGAGAGGAGCGTTTTTTACGTTCTTCTTCCTTTATTTCGATCGCGGTTCAACTCTGTATCGTTGGAAGCACTCCAACCATTTAGAAGGGTATCTCTTAGTTTGTCAAGAGCGTCATTATGATCTATAGATTTTAAACCCGGAAATGCCTTCAAAAGCCTTTTGTGTCCAAAATGAGCAGCTTCCAAAAGTTCTCTTTTGGTATTATGCAAATCACTAAGCAGTTTTTGTTGCGCATTTATCATTTCAGCTATATCGTCTTCAAATAATTCTTTTGTAGCTTCATATCTTTCTTCTAAATCGTCCATTTTCTGCACAATATCAATAGCCGCAGTTGCAAGATTTTCGCCTATAAATTCTGACGTTTCTCTAATTTTTAATGAAATCTCTTCAATTATCTCAAGTCTATTTTTTAATTTCAAAATGGATTTAACCGTGGAAATGAAATCAACAATCATAAGGCAAGCCAATATTATCAGTAAAACCTTGCTCGCTGTCTGAGGAATCCAATTACTAAAAGAAGAAATGAGTGGGTGAATTCTATCTACGACAACAAGGCATGCTAATCCCCACGCGAATGAAAACATCAGGCATATGTATCCGCCAATATTAAAAGGCCTATCTGAATAATCCCACCATTTTTTATGAAAGAATTTTAAAAGTAAAAATCCCACCATCAGCTCTATGGTGCTTGTAATCAGTACAGAACCTAAAAACATATACAATAAATTATCCTTAACCGGATTTAACAAATATAGAACGAGTAGGACTCCCACTCCATAAATTGGACAATAAGGACCATTTAAAAAGCCTCGATTTACGAATTTACCTATTTTTACGGCTGCATAAATGACCTCAATACACCATCCTAAAAATGCATAAATGAAAAAGTACCAAAATATATTAAGCATCAGCATCAGAATTTATCACCAACCTAATTGGAAATTACATAATTCAAAATAATACAAGTCGCATTAAGTACTGTTTCGCTTCTTTCAACATCATAACATCTTTTAAAGAATGTTTACCGAAAAGGTATCAGAAAAGCACCCTTGCAGGTGCTCAACTTGAAACCTTCGTCATGTTTATTTGTTTATAATAATTAGAAAAATACAATTGATAAATGGTTTCTAAATCCTTATCAACAGCATTAAAAAAAGGATACTTCACCGGAAGCCAGTTTATACTTGGCACTGACGATTTTTACTTTACCGCTTTCGACCAGATGTTTTCTATCAGGCTCTTTTCAATAGCGACTACGCTAGTAGCTATATTTTCATCTTCGCTTTTGGCAGATAATTGATCGGCTGGAACACCGGCAGGCATACCTATCGTTGTGTTATAACAATTTATACGACCCCCATAAAGCGTTTTTTTCGATTTTGAACTATTGCGCATGTGAATAATTCAATCAGATTCTCTACAATCCAGAATCCTTAAATATTTTTACATATTCTTTCCCCGACTGTTTCCAGAGATCTTTAATATTTAGACCACCGTAAGAAAACACATTGAAATAAATTGTATAAGTTTGCAATAAAATGTACATCGTATTCGAAATTGCTGTGCTTATTCCACCTTTGTAATAATCGACATGTTTTTCATGCAAATCATTAATTTCTTCAGACATGTAGTCATTAAATGACATATTAATACCCACTGCTGAACCATGGATAGATTGTGAAATTAATTTATATAAAACAAGTGATTTTTCCTTAAACTTCGCATCAATTTCATATGTATTTTCCATCAGCATTTTTATACTAATCTGTTTTTGTCCATTTAAGCAATCAGCTGCCTTGGCCCATGCAAAATTTGTTCTTAGTAGTAATCGATCTTCTAATGACCTAAAGAGATTATTAGTATAATACGCATCAGCCACCACTTCACCCTGCTGCAAAATGAACATTATGATTACCGAATATTCAAAAAAGGTTCTCCATCGTTGCATTGCACCATCTGTATGACCGTTCTCTACCAAGCAAATTATTTCATCAAAAATGTCTCTATATTTAATCATCATTGGTTTCAACGCCTGATATCTTTTGATACATTTACTGAAATCGCCCTCATTTTTTCTGACTAACAAATCAACATTCTGAACTCCTACTACGCTTAACTCTTTTAGGTTTTCTATGATTGCAAATAAATCGGCATATCTGCGTAATATTTCTTTGTGAACTCTTTTACGGTCACACTGGTACCTTTTGCTTAGCTGCAAAAAGTTTTTATTATCCCCGGTTGATTCAAACTCTTGAATGCTATGACTTAAGATTTTTATCTGTTTCTGCATTTTTTTCTGTTCGTTAATCAAAATCAAACCTTCCTCCTTACCACGACCGTAACTCTGGCAGCCAAGTAACCCAACGATAACTGATAAATTTCCGGCCGGTGGCAGTCTAATATGAATGCGCTGTATTCTTCACTGATGGCATCTATATATTGTTTAAAGACCGCTTCCTTATCTATGATTTCACCGTTACTTCGCATTCATTTATCTTCGTCTTGAAGCTATTGATCACCGAACCGCGAATATGTGACTTAAACCATTCTTATTTAAAACAATTCCGAGCTACAATTTGCGCAAAAATTATTTTTGTCCAAATCTGCATGCCCACAACTGGAACATAAGTATTTTAGTCCTCACT
>Ga0074193_1003334_pt1 | contig 12007 bp, 7 predicted proteins | sample EPASupsiteHSE605_FD_64523 | JGI IMG/M metagenome (GOLD analysis project Ga0074193, IMG submission 64523) | Bioremediated contaminated groundwater from EPA Superfund site, New Mexico - Sample HSE6-05 | ecosystem: Environmental > Aquatic > Deep subsurface > Groundwater > Contaminated ...
ATGCCCTTGATCGCAAATTCAATTCAAAAGGAATTAGGCTTATGGGCGCAGTGAGCACCCTTTCGGTTTCAGTAGTTTATTTGATACCTCAAATGGTTGGTGCAGGAATATTGGTAACTCCTTTGCTCGGGTTGCCTCATGAAGCAGGGGTCATCATCGTTGGATTCATTGTTATTGCGATCGTGGCGACTGCTGGTATGGCATCAACCACCTACGTTCAATTCTTCAAAGGCGCTTTGTTAATTATATTTTCGTTAATCTTGGTATGCCTTGTGTTTTCACGCGGGCTGTCAACTTCACCGGAAAAAGCGGACGTCGCGAATCATAAACTTAAAGAACTAAAGGTCACAAGTATAGGTGACACTACGGTAACAATTGAGGATCCTTCCTATAAAGTAATAAATATCATCAAATCGGAAACTCAGAGTTATGTAAAGCTCTCTAAGGACAGTGTTGAGAGTCTATGGACCCTACATGCAACTCATAATATATTGGAAGAAACAGAAATAATCACTCAGCTTCCTAATAGAGCCACTCTTTACAATGGAGAGCCAAAAGCAAATAACAAATTTTTTCAGGTTGGTACAATGAGTGAGATTGACGGGCAAAAAGCTACCGGAGACACCACTCTATCAACGGGTTCTTTGAATCCTTTCTCCTTAGTAACGAAGATCAGTAATGGCGTAGTAGTGCGTTGGGGTCATGAAACAATTAAGGATGGGGCCAATCAAATAACAGTTTATTATCAAATTCCTACGTCAGGTAAGGATATCTTAAGTCCCGGTCTTAAGTTCAAAGTTGATCCTGCCAAAGGTGCAACATTAGCTGATAGGTTTAATTTTGTTTCCTTAATGCTGGCGTTATTTTTAGGTACAGTGTCCTTGCCTCATATTCTTATTCGTTATTACACTGTTCCAAGTCCTTCGGCTGCCAGGAAATCTACCCTTGTTGCCATCGCTGCCATATCCTTGTTCTATATTCTTACCCTCTATATGGGCTTAGGTGCCATGACTGGTGGAGTTCTTGATCTTACCAATGACAATATGGCAGCGCCATTATTGGCAAAATCCATTGGGATCGCGATTTTCGCCATTATTTCAGCGATTGCCTTTTCTACCGTACTTGGCACTGTCAGTGGACTTATTGTTGCCGCTTCCGGGGCTATTGCTCATGATTTGATGGATCGGTTCTTCGATATGAAATTAAACGCCAGGAGCAAGGTTTTTGCTGGGAAAGTTACCGCGATCGTGGTAGGGGCTATCGCCATGATATTAGGAATTGTATTTAAAAATATGAATGTCGCTGCTCTGGTAGGGTGGGCATTTGCTGTTGCCGCTGCAGCTAACTTTCCCTCAATTATTATGATCCTTTTCTGGAAGAGAACAACTGCCCAGGGAGTAATAGGGTCTATAGTGGTGGGATTAGTGTCTTCTTTTGTGATAATCCTCTTATCACAAGACACATACACTAACGTATACCATATAACCACTGTCAAAGCTCCCATATCATTTAGTAATCCAGCACTAATAGGTGTCCCTTTGAGTTTTATCACTCTGATTGTTTTCTCATTGTTTCAACCAAGTAGTGATCTCAAAGCGGGTAAGCGGATTGTATCTTAAGACCATCTTTAAAATCTGTACGAGGACAAGTCTCACTTTCCATTAAATGCGCATTTTCGCGCAGAAACGATTATATGAACTGGAGTGTTTTATTACACGACAAAATAAGTATTGTCTGTACTAAATACACCTGTTATAATTTTAGAATATCCATAGTCCTTGCAGTATTCACTGCAAGGATTAATTGGTTAGCTGAACACCTTAAAAGAATCTCATAAGGAAAGGAAGTATGGTAGAACGGTAAGAAAAACTTGAGTGTAGGAACCCCGATCACAAAAATTGGATGGAGGAAAATAGAATGGTTAGGATGGTAGACAAAATTGAATCAAACACTGTCGTTAAGCTAGGATCAAAGCTTATAATTACAGCGTTTTAGTTACAGGTGTGGTAATAGTCCCACTGCGCTACGGCCAAAAAGAACATGAGGATTTAATAAACGCAGGAACGGGGTGAATTTATGTTAGGGTTAACTGACCCGGGAGTCATAGCTGCATTTCTCTTATCCATCGGCGGTGCCCTTCTATGTGTTGTCTATGGTGTAATTAACTGGAATAATGAATGAATGCTAAATATCGAATTTAGAAGGGTGGATTAGTGATGGGTGTCTTTATTGTTATCCTAGGGATTTATCTGGTAATCACCGCATTCCTTGGTTATTTAGGTTATAAACACACAAAATCTTCTAAGGATTATATGGTGGCCGGGGGAAATATTCATCCTTATGTCATGGGCATGGCTTATGGGGCGACTTTCATATCCACTTCGGCAATTGTTGGCTTTGGTGGCGTTGCCGGGTTTTATGGTTTGAGTATGTTATGGTTAACCTTTGCTAATATTTTTGTCGGAATTTTTATTGCTTTTGTATTCTTTGGCAAAAAGACACGCGCTTTAGGTCAGAAATACGGAGCTTTTACTTTTCCGCACCTTTTGGGAGCACATTATAATTCTTCATTCATTCGTAGTTGGTCAGCAGCACTTATGAGTATCGTTCTACCCTTATATGCCGCCGCAGTTATGATTGGCGGGGCAAGATTCCTTGAACAATCCTTAAAAATGAACTATACTACCGCCCTCTGGGTTCTTTCGCTAGTTGTTTTAGCTTACGTCTTTTTTGGTGGCCTGAGAGGGGTAGTCTACACCGATGCCTTCCAGGGTACCCTGATGTTTGTAATGATGTTCATTATAATCGTTTTCACGTACATTAAGTTAGGCGGTGTCACGGTAGCACATACCAAGTTAGCCGCCATGAATAGCTTAGTTCCTGCGGCATTTTTAAAACAAGGAATGACCGGTTTTGCTTCAATGCCCGTTTTCTTAAGCCAAAACTGGTACTTAGTCATTTCAACTTTAGTACTAGGGGTTGGCATCGGCGTTTTAGCCCAACCTCAACTTATTGTACGATATTTGACGGTCAAATCCAGTAAAGAATTGAACAGGGCCTTAATTTTCGGGGGCGTTTTCATTCTGTTCATGACTGGCGTTGCGTTTACGGTGGGTGCTCTTTCCAATGTATTTTTCTACGAAACAAGCCAGAAAATAGCCTTGACGGCTTCGATCGTCGGAAGTGCCGGTCCCAACACTGACCTAGTTATCCCTATGTTTCTAACTCAGGCTTTTCCATCCTGGCTCTATTACTTTTTCCTATTAGGTCTTTTGGCCGCGGCTATGTCTACTATGAGTGGCCAGCTCCACTTCATCTCAACCTCACTGAGTTATGATCTACTAGGTAAAACCAGTAAAGATGACTCCGCCAAGACCTTGTGGTTAGCCCGTTTAGGTTTGATAGTAGGCTTTGTAGTCACAGTTTTTGTGGCCTATCGCTTACCAGGAAACATCATAGCTCTAGCAACGTCTATTTTCTTTGGTCTTTGCGCTGCGTCATTTCTCCCTATGTATGCAGGAGCCCTTTGGTGGCGACGTAGTAGCAAAGCTGCCGCAATATTGAGTATGTTAGTTGGTTCCCTACTGTATCTCTTCCTGTGTCTCTTTGTTTATACAAAAGATTCTTCAATCTTCGGAGTGGCTAAAGCAATAGTTGGTCGGGATTCACTTGCTGGAACAGGCTCTTTCAGTTATATGGATCCTCTCTTATTTGCTCTACCCGCAAGCATCATTGTTTTTATTGTAGTATCTTTATGCACCAAACCATTAGATTCTGCGGCAAATAACACCTTGAAAACGGGCAATTAGAAACATTCAAAGAAATTAACGTCCTCGTCTGGGTATACTTATGGCAGAGTTCATCCAACATAGAGAAACAAGGTTACTAGCTTTTTGCTTCTGCCTTGTTTCTCTTCCTTTATACGATTATCCCATCGTTCTGCTGAAAGGAACACTCAGTTAAAGAAGTTAGTGTCTAGGAATAGATAAAAGTAGAGGAAATAATCATTTTAGTGTAGAATTTAGTTACTTAATCTATATCACAGAAATATAATAAGAAAATGCTATTAGATTAAGCAATTTGAAGTTTATATATTATAGCTATAATTGATCTATTACTTCTAGCAACTAGTTTGAACTAAGAAAGGGAGAACGACTAATGAATGAGCTTGCTCAAGACTTAAATGTCCAGATACAACAGGAAAATCCTCATGTGTATGAATTATTATCCAATCTAGGAAAGAACATGTATTTTCCCAAGGGAATTTTAACTCAAACTGCAGATGCTAAGCAGAAGGCTTTTCGTTATAATGCGACAATAGGAATTGCAACTGAACAGGACCAACCTATGTTTTTACCCATAATCCAGGAAACATTAGCTAATTACAATCCTAAAGACCTATATCCCTATGCTCCTCCTGCTGGGAAACCTGAGTTGAGACAGCTTTGGCGAGAGAAAATCTTAAATGAAAGTCCCTCACTACAAGACAAATCCTTTAGTATGCCAATCGTTACCTCTGCGTTGACGCATGGTTTAAGTATTGTAGCTGATCTATTTCTTGATGAAAACGACCCTTTGGTTTTGCCTGATAAATTATGGGGAAATTATAACCTCATCTTCGGAGTTCGGAGAGGGGCCAAAAACGTCACATTTCCTTTCTATACTGAGCAAGGAACCTTTAATACGCAAGGTATGAAAGAAGCCTTACTTTCTAAGCTAGACTATGGAAAGGCAATTGTTTTACTTAATTTCCCGAATAACCCAACAGGGTATACACCCAATGAACAAGAAGCCGAGGAGATCGTTATGGCACTCCAAGAAGTCGCCCAACAAGGCATGAACTTGGCAGTGATTACCGATGATGCTTATTTCGGCTTATTTTTCGAGGACTCAATCAAAGAATCTTTATTTGCCCGGATTGCCAATATTCACCCCAGAATATTAGCGATTAAGGTTGATGGTGCTACGAAAGAGAACTATCTGTGGGGTTTTCGGGTTGGATTTCTCACTTACGCTTCTAAGTATCCTGCAGTATTAAATGCCTTGGAAAAAAAGACTTTAGGTATTATTCGAGGAACGATTTCGAGCGCTTCTCACCCGGCACAAACGTTTGTCATAAATGCACTTCGATCAACAGATTTCCAGATTCAGAAACAAGAAAAATTTGAAATATTAAAGAAACGAGCTTGTAAGGTTAAACAAATACTTGACCATGGAGACTTTTACGATGCCTGGGACTACTATCCCTTTAATTCCGGATACTTTATGTGTCTGAAACTTAAAGGAGTAAAAGCAGAAGCTTTGCGCCTCCACCTGCTCGAACAATATGGTGTCGGAGTTATTTCGCTTGGGGAAAACGATTTGCGCGTTGCTTTTTCATGCGTCGAAGAACAGGAACTCAAACAGCTTTTTGACCTTATTTATCAAGGATACCAAGACTTATCAGACAAAAGGATCTGATTATAGGATGATCTTTCACGGCATCCCTTCTTAAGTATTATTTCAATTTTAAATACTAATGACATGACACTACATTGTTTCGGTTTTACAAATGCACAACAGTCAGAAGTTAATTGCAATCTTAGCTTCTGACTGTCTTTTAATTTTAAATCTTAATTATTCCTATTGGGATAAGCGGCTCGGCGATAATAATCCTCAGCGCGTTAGTGTTCGTTGATGGCCATGCGCATTCGGCGACACTCTCCACTGGAGACTATCGTCACTGGAGATTATCGTTACCGAAGCCCCGATGTTCAGCTTTAGCGTGCGGGTTCACTATTTGACTATTTGACAGTAATGCAGTGTGCCGGGCAGCCCTCAGCCGCTTCTTTAGCTGCTGCCTCATATTCACTAGGGACGGGATTTGTATAAGCGACTGCCAATCCGTCAGTATCCATCTTGAAAACCTCCGGACAAAACTCCGGGCATGATTCACACCCAATGCACTCATCTTTGTTTACTTCAGCTATCATAATGTAACCTCCCTTAAACTTCTTCGTTCCTTGATCTAAGGTAAATATTTGCGATCAGTGTATCATATCAAAAGGTTTTTGAATAGTTGCGGCCTGCCGCTACTTTGATATCGTCTTTGATAATTCTTTTGACTTAAATACGGTGCTCGCGGTTAAGTTAATTTATGTTACTTTAACTTTAACTGTAGTAGTTTTAGAACCATAAACATACTTAACAATACAACTTCCTGGTGCCTGAGCGATAATTTTCCCTTCGGAGACTATAGCCACACTCTCTTTATTAGACGATGCCTCGCATTTTACTACTACATCTTCTGAGTCTTCACTCAGGTAATCCGCCATAATTTTTGGTGTAAACTCCTCTTGAGAAGCTAACTTTACACTATCCGGGTCCGCCTTTATCCGTTTGAGTTGTGGAATTACTGAAACTGATATGGTGAAAGTTTGATCTTGGTATGCTACATTTATCTGAGTCGTTCCTGTGCTTAACCCTGTGATCTTACCATTAGAAATGGAAATATATTTTTCACCATCAGGGTCAATCGTCCAAGAGGCCTTTTTGGTAACGTCCTCTGTTTTACCATTACTGTAATAGGCCTTAAGCTTGATTGTCACTTGTTTCTTCTCTTCGATCGTCAGAGACGATTTATCAGCTTCTAATTTAGTTAATTTCGGACTCACGGTGACCTTTATCGTCGCTTCTTTAGAGCCATAGATATAGGTAATCACGGCCGTTCCGGGCGACATCCCTGTGATCACACCATTGGTTACAGTTGCCACACTTAATTTACTGGAAACCGCAGTGCAGGTTGTGGTCACATCTTCAAACTGTTTGCCGTATGTTGCAATTACTTGGGGAGTGCTCTGATCACCACTAGCGATAGCTAAAGTACTAGGGGTTACAGTTAAGGCAGTCAACTGCTCGACTACTTTCACTGGCAGACATATACTCTTGCCTAGGTACGATGCGGTAACCTTAGTTTCACCCACAATCAGTCCCATTAAAGTCCCTTTCTTCACGGACACATTCTGGGTATCAAAAGGATTAACGGCCCACGACGTCACTTTGCTTGTAATGTCTTCACTTTTCCCCGTTGAATAAGTTGCTATAATTTTAACTTTAACGCTCTTATCTTTTTCAACTACTATAGGGTTTAGACTTGCATGCAATTCGAAGGATGCTGTTACTACAACCTTGATCGTAACCTTTTTACTCAAATAGGTTAAGGTTATGGTTGCTTTTCCTGGGCTGATGGCTTCAATTTTCCCACTGCTTACATTCGCAACATTGGAATTAGAAGAGGTAGCTTCTACTAATGATGTAACATCCTCGGTTACGCCTTCGCTATCCACGGCTTGTACTGTTATCGACTGACTATCCCCCTGGAGAATGGTTATCGAACTCGGATCTACTGTTAAGGATTTGATCGACTTCGAGGAGGTAAATGCTTTTAAGCAAACGTTCGCGTCTGAATGGTCCGTGTCTTTCATGTCGGTCCAGGCAACACCGTCTCCGCTAACAAAGCTCTGTCCCTCTTCTGATTCTGCCAGACTCGAGTAGCCCGCCACTGGTTCCTCTATGGCTAGTGGCTTGATATCATCACCAAGTGTTGTTAGTTTCACAGCAACTGCAAATTTGCTCCCTGAAGTAAGGGCAACGCTATTAGCTATTTGAACAGTGTGATAACCAGCGTACTCTATGGTCCCACTAGTTAACCGTTTATTTTTAGAAAGTGTTCCTTGGCCATAATCATAAAGCCATACTTCGTACTTTGAATCAGGTCCATTGGTATAGAAACTAACTGCGCTTAAGGCGTCATTGGAGTTAGCTGTGAACACATTAGCAAACCATGCTGTTTCAGGATTACTTGGAAAGAAGACAGCGTTTGTTTGCCCTAATGTATCATATTGATACACAGAAGTATAATTACTTATTGGCTCGGCGTTGTTAAACACTACGTTTTCTGATCCTATGATTGTGTCATAATATGAGACATAGAAATACCCTTTATCACCCCAGTCAGATCCCCAACTATTGCGAACGATAAAAGCCCCGTTTATTGGGGGAACGCTAGAACTAGCATTAGAAAACTTGTTCTTATCATAATTATCGTCCCACCCCACGATAACTACTGCGTGATTAGCTGCCTCACTGCCAGGATAATAATACGTCGCATTTTTACTGTCGTAATAATCATCTTGGTAATACATTGCTGTGAAAACTGCACCATTTTTCATAAGGGCTTGTTTAAGATCTGTGTAGTTATTATCAGCACCAAACATCAGGGCTTCCTGGACATGCTTTTGAGCCGATTCTTTTGGAGAAGTTGTGGAATCGTCGTTATAGGGATCATCTTTCTCTGAGACAGGTCCCTCCCAGCGGGCTAGATAAGCTATTGACATATACTCATTTCCACCACCGTCAGGAGCCCAATCAAATCCAGACCGATTCTTAAGGTTATTCTCTGAAAAATCATTCGTCTCAGCCGTCTTCAGATTTGACTCAAGTGAACCATACGTTGCAAATGCCCAACAACTATTCGCGCCCCCTTGATTTCTTACAGCCGTGAGCTTATTCTTCGTTCGCAAATCGTAGCTTGTTGGAATCTGTGACGATTTAAGTAACGCTCTCTCAGCAGTAATTTGCTTTTCTCCAAAAGGGCTGAAAGGAGAAGGCACATACCCAAATTTATTGCTATTGGACGTCAATAGATTTGAGTTTTTCAAATTATTGGAGGATGCTTTATTCATGAATTCGGTGTAGGCCGGATTAATAGGGGCTTCTCCAAGCGTCATTTTCGGGGAGGCAAGAACCTTTGTTGGGAAATTCATAATGGTAATCACAGAGAATAATAATGCCATGGCAACTAAATATGTTTTTCTAATCAAATTCTCTCTTTTCATATCCCTCTCTCTTTCTTTGCAAAATTAAATATAGATAATGTAGTGAATATAAATGATATTTCATAAACCATTTAGTAATATGAGGTGATATTACTGTCCTTGTACTGTACAGAGTAAAGTTCTCTATGCCTGATTCTAAATCCTGCCTTGAAGAGGTTGGCATACACACTTTTTAAATTTTACTATTACCTATAGCGTACATTTTTAAGTGACAATATGTTTACATGACTATTCAGAGCCTTGGGGAATTCTGAACGGGGAACCACAGATTACACAGATTAAGAACGATTAGATAGAAATACACAGACAAAGGATAAACGGGGATGAAGAATGTGGAACAGGACTCTCAGACCTATGGTCTTATTGGGTGCCTTATAACAGGAGGTACACCGGACATTTCTCATAAAAAAGGAGGCCGTCTTATATGAGCAAGACAACCTCAAATCGGCTAAACATCAAAAATTCTTTGGTATGCGTTTGATCCAAAACCCTCCTTTAAAATTTTTCGGCTCGTACGAGATCACAAAGGCCTTGGGAGAGAGTTGCGCTAGGATGTCTAACAACTTGCGCTCATTACATCTCTTCGCTAAAACCTGCATAACCAGCCTGGGCCCATCTTTACCATCAGCTAACCAGGAAGTGACACCATATCCGTAATCCCGTAATTTTGTCGATAGTTCAAGTTCAAAACAATCCACAGTAACTTGAACTGTCACATAACCCAATGCCAAATATTCCTCGATACGACCACCTATATAGACACCTAAGCCAAAGCCGATACAATAAGCTGCTAAATTCCAAGGGTTATCCAGATTTTTCAGAACAATCCCTAACCCTGACATGTAAACAAATACTTCAAATACGGAAAGAATAGCCGCCAGGACTTTCTTTCCTTTAATGACAAAAATCATGCGTAGTGTATACATCGATACATAGACTACGTTAATTCCAATAATGGTAAGAATAAGTTGCATCTTATGATCCCCAGATCTAATAATTATTTTCTTTTAAGATAACATCATGAGCTCCGCCTTCAATAATGCTCGTTGAAGAAACACGGGTCATTCTGGCAGTCCTCTGTAATTCTTCAATAGATATTGCTCCACAGCTACACATGGTTGATCTGATTTTACTCAAAGTCAATTCTAAATTATCCTTTAATCTGCCTGCATAGGGAACATAACTGTCTACGCCTTCTTCAAAGCTGAGTTTTGATCCTTCGCCAAAATCATACCGCTGCCAGTTCCGCGCCCGGTTTGACCCTTCGCCCCAATATTCCTTAACATAATTGTTTCCTAATTTTATTTTCTTACCTGGGCTTTCATCAAACCGTGCAAAATACCTTCCCATCATAATAAAGTCGGCACCCATAGCTATTGCTAAGACAGTATGATAATCATGTACGATTCCGCCGTCCGAACATATGGGAACATAAATGCCGGTTTTTTCATAATATTCATCTCTGGCCTTAGCGACTTCGATAACCGCTGTGGCTTGGCCTCTGCCAATTCCTTTCTGTTCTCTAGTTACACAGATTGACCCTCCACCTATTCCTACTTTGACAAAATCGGCTCCCGCTTCAACTAAATATAAGAAACCTTCTTTATCAACAACGTTTCCTCCGCCAACTTTTACTTGATCATTATATTCTTTTTTAATATATTCAATCGTTTCCTTCTGCCATTCACTATACCCATCTGAGGAATCAACACATAAAATATCTGCGCCTGCTTTCACTAATTCAGGAACTCTTTCCTTATAATCTCTGGTATTTATTCCTGCTCCAACGATAAATCTCTTGTCAGAGTCCAATAATTCAAGAGGATTATTCTTATGTTCATCATAGTCTTTCCTAAAGACAAAGTAACAGAGATTTTGGTTATTATCGATGATTGGCAAACAGTTCAGCTTATGTTCCCATATTAAATCATTAGCTTCGCTAAGACTGATCCCTTCATTTCCCATAATGAGTTTTGAGAAAGGAGTCATGAATTCTTTTACTTTTTTGTTCAGATTGTCCCTGCTAATTCTATAATCTCTCGTCGTTACAAGGCCAACCAATTTGTTCACAGGTGACCCATCTTCTGTTATGGCGATCGTTGAATAACCTGTCTCTTTTTTCAAGGCAATGACATCTTCTAAGGTATGTTCCGGCGTCAGGTTTGCGTGGCTAACTACAAAACCCGCTTTGAATTTTTTTACTTTTTTTATCATCTCAACCTGTTCCACAATTGGCTGTGACGAAAAAATGAACGACAAACCGCCGCACTTAGCCATAGCGATCGCTAAAGTGTCATTAGAAACAGATTGCATGATAGCAGAGACAAACGGGGTCTTCAATTTCAGCGAAGATTCTTTCCCTTTTTCAAATTTAACCATCGGTGTTATCAGACTAACATTACTAGGAATGCAGTCCTTTCTTGTCAAATTGGGAATTAATAAATATTCACTGAATGTTCTTGAAATATCATCATAATAATATGCCACTTTGTTTTCCTCACTCTACATTTTTAATCTTATTATACTAAACTTATAGAATTTTAATTATCCCGTTAAATTTTTATATACATAGTTTCTCCTTGCTATTGATAAATCCCTCCTTTTTGCTCTCTACGACAATCCCATTCCCTTAAACCTATTAAAAAATAGCGATAAAAATGCTTCCCTCTGCTGAGATTGCTTAACCCTTCCTGTTATCATTCGGTAAAATCCAATAGATTCCTCTTATTTTACAAACATTAAGCTAAAACAGAAACAAGGCTGGAAGTATTTTTTACTTCCAGCCTTTAATACTTCTCGAATACTTAATCCTTACTCGTTAAGCAGAAGCGCCTTGCTCGGGTGCTTGTAAAATGGCGTCTTCCTGTGCTTGAGTCAGCGTGCCATCCTTAACTAGACCATCTAAAATGGTTTTAAGTAGACCGCTTTTCCCTCTTCCGATTTGGCCTTTAGCTTCCCTTGATTTCCCAGCTGTCGAAAGAGCGCTTTGAATTGCCTCTTCTTGAGCCTGAGTCAGCGTATCTGCTGCCACAAGACCATCCAAAACGGCCTTGAATCCGTCGTTAGCTCCCCTCTTAAACTCGCCTTTGGCAACACCAGACTTCATGGCTGTGGTGATGGCACTCTGAATT
>Ga0074193_1003336_pt1 | contig 11999 bp, 9 predicted proteins | sample EPASupsiteHSE605_FD_64523 | JGI IMG/M metagenome (GOLD analysis project Ga0074193, IMG submission 64523) | Bioremediated contaminated groundwater from EPA Superfund site, New Mexico - Sample HSE6-05 | ecosystem: Environmental > Aquatic > Deep subsurface > Groundwater > Contaminated ...
CCCGAATCATTGCGCATGTTTGCCGAAAAAGTTGGAATCGCAAAACGTGATAATGTGATCGAAGTTTCATTCCTTGAATGGTGTATCCGCGAAGATTTAAACAAACGCGCACAACGTGTGATGGTAGTTCAAAATCCGCTGAAAGTGGTGATTACCAATTACCCGGAAGGAGTGAAAGAAGAGCTTGACGCAATCAACAATCCGGAAGACGAAAGCATGGGTGTACGTAAAGTTCCGTTTTCACGCGAACTATATATAGAACGTGACGACTTCATGGAAAATCCACCAAAGAAATTTTTCCGTTTATCACCTGGAACAGAAGTGCGTTTGCGTTATGCATACTTTATTACCTGCCAGGAAGTGATTAAAGATGAAAATGGCGAAGTTGTAGAACTACGTTGCACCTATGATCCTGCCTCACGCGGAGGAAATTCACCAGATGGCCGCAAAGTAAAAAGTACAATTCATTGGGTATCAGCTCAGCATTCGCTTGATGTGAAAGTTCGTTTATTCGAACGCTTATTCCTTAAACACGACCCGGAAGAGACCGAAGAGGGAGAAGATTTCCGTGCAAATATTAATCCCGATTCATTCACCATATTAAGTCATTGTAAAGCAGAACCTTTCCTGAAAAGCAGCAAACCTCTCGATCATTTTCAATTTGAACGTCTGGGATACTTTACCACCGATTACGACAGCGAAAAAGAAAATCGTTTAATTTTCAATCGTACCGTATCGTTGAAAGACTCCTTTGCAAAAGGCTGATCTGAAAAATAAATTGACATTAAACACTATATTTCCTTCCTTTTCTTTTTGTGGGGGAAGAAAAATGATTAATTTTGCAGCGTCAATTGATTGTCCGATGGTGTAATTGGCAACACGTCTGTCTCTGGAACAGAAGAGTTCAGGTTCGAAACCTGATCGGACAACAATAAAAACAATAAATAAAAAGCTACAACCTTTAAACGTTGTAGCTTTTTTTACATCCGGGGTACAAATATTTTCTTCTTTATTCACTCCTATCCCTTAAAATATCTTTTATTATTTAGACATAGACTAAATAAACAAAAGCATTTCTACATTGTTATACTAGTCAGACTTGGAGTATTGAAAATGCAAAAGCATTCAAAAAAAAGAGTTTGTTTTCAGGTCATATCTTTTCTTGGTTTTTTTTATTTTCATAGGTGGGTGAAATGGGGAAGCGATTAGTTTCCCCATTTTTTATGACAGAAGGCGAATGTCTAAAAAAAGAAAGAAGAAATAGAGAATGTTTTTTTCTTCATCTATTACATTACTGTACTATCATTGTGTGGCTTTAAACCAATGTATTGAAACAGATTTTTGATTTAACGCTATGATTATAAAAGATTTTTGTATATTTGCACCGCAGTTTCAAGGGGCTTACCCCGGAAAAACGCTTCTTTTCGAAGCACACTCATCAAAGCAAAAGATACTTCGAGGGGACTTCAGTCCCCTCTTTTATTAAATATTAATCAATGATAACCAAAGAGTTAATAGAAAATCTGGTTCAGGAAGCAATTAAGGAAACAACACTTTTCCCGATAGAGATTACTGTGAATCCCGACAATAAGATTCTCATTTTTCTTGATTCGGAAACGAATGTTTCTATTGACGATTGTATTAAAGTGAGCCGGTTTGTAGAACATTCTCTTGACCGTGAAGAAGAAGATTTTGCACTTCAGGTTTCTTCGGCGGGGTTGGATGCACCTTTTAAAATAATGAGACAATATCAGAAAAATATTGGCCACGATGTTGAAATTACGAAAGCAGATGGTGAAAAACTAATTGCTACTTTGCTGGAAGTTTCAGAAAATGCAATCAAAGTGAAACCTCTTCTTCCTGTTTCGCGTAAGAAAACCAAAAACTTACCCGAATTACCTTCTGAAGTTGAACTTAACTTTGACGCAATCAAGCAAACAAAGATTGTTATATCATTTAAATAATCAGCACGTTAAAAAGAATATATATGGAAAATATCAATCTCGTTGAATCGTTTTCCGAGTTTAAGGAGTTTAAAAATATCGACCGTGAAACCATGATGCGCATCCTTGAGGATGTTTTTCGCAGCATGCTGATTAAAAAATACGGTACCGATAGCAATATCGATATTATTGTGAATATTGATAAAGGAGACCTTGAAATCTGGCGAAACCGCGAAATTGTTGATGATAATCAGGTTGACGACCCGAGTACTCAAATTGCTTATTCAGAAGCAATTAAAATTGAACCTGACTTTGAAGTAGGCGAAGAAGTTTCCGAACCTATCCGCATGTTCGACTTTGGCAGAAGAGAAATCTTAACGATTCGTCAAAACCTGATCTCAAAGATTCAGGAATATGAGAAGAATAACGTTTACAAGAAGTACAAAGAACGTATTGGCGAAATCATTGTAGGTGAAGTATATCAGGTTTGGAAAAAGGAGATTCTGATTCTGGACGATGAAGGAATTGAGCTTTCCTTACCAAAACAAGAGCAAATTCCATCTGATTTCTACCGTAAGGGTGATGCAATCAAGGCTGTTGTTCTGAAAGTGGAAATGAAAAATAACAATCCGTCAATAATCCTTTCGCGTACTTCCCCTATTTTTCTCGAACGTCTTTTCGAACAAGAAGTTCCGGAAGTATATGATGGTTTGATTACGATCAAAAATATTGTACGTGTTCCGGGTGAGCGTGCCAAAATTGCAGTAGAATCATACGATGACCGTATCGACCCGGTTGGTGCTTGTGTTGGAATGAAAGGATCTCGTATTCACGGAATTGTGCGTGAGCTACGAAATGAAAATATCGACGTTATAAACTACACCAACAATGCTGAGTTATATATTCAGCGTTCGTTGAGTCCTGCAAAAATATCTTCTATAAAACTAAATGAAGCATCCAAACATGCCGAAGTTTACATGAAGCCAGATCAGGTTTCATTGGCAATTGGAAAAGGCGGATTTAATATTAAATTAGCCGGAAAATTAACCGGTTACGAAATTGATGTTTATCGCGAATCAGATTACGACTTCGAAGACGTAGATCTACAGGAATTCAGCGATGAAATTGATCAATGGATTATCGATATCTTTAAATCAATAGGATTGGATACTGCACACAGCGTATTGAACCTAACGGTTGAAGAATTACTGCAACGTACTGATTTGGAAGAAGAAACAGTTCAGGATGTATTGCGTATTTTAAAATCTGAGTTTGAATAAACCTGATAATATTCGGTAAAGCGAAAGATTATCAGCATATTATATAAACCCGGCAATATTACGACAGGTTAAAGTTTAAAAAGATTTATGTCAGAGGAATTAAAAATTATCAGGCTCAGCAAAGCAGCAAAAGAATTCAATATAGGGCTTCATACGCTCGTTGAATTCCTTGCCAAAAAAGGTCATAAGGTTGAAAACAATCCAAATGCCAAGCTTACCCCCGAAATGTACGACATGGTTGTTCGGGAATTTCATTCAGAAAAAACAGTGAAAGAGCAAGCATCTAAAATCGGACTTGAGTTTACTGGAAAGAAAAAAACTGAAGAAGACAACGATTCTACAGTTTTGACTATTGACGAAGAACCCGAGCACGAAGAACTGATTATTAAAAATACGCTCCTTAGCTATGAACCTAAGGAAAATACTGCATTCCAGCCTAAAGAGACGTTGGAAAAGCATGCAGTACGCGAAGAAAATACTGAAGAGATTCAGCAAGTTACGGTTGAAGAAAAAACAGAAGAAAAACACATTGAGCCTGAAGTTATTTCTACTGTTACCGAAGTATCTGTACCGGAAACTACTTACATTCCGATTGAATCTATTCCTGAATCGGAAGAGGTTCAGCATGACGAAAATGATGAAAACTCGCCTCAGGTAAAAGTGATTGGACGGGTAAACCTCGACATGTTGAATTTGAAGACTAAGCCTGACCGTAAATCAAAGGAAGAAAAGAAAAAGGAACGCGACGATCAGCGTAAACGCGAAAAAGATGAAAAATCTAGTCGCAAACAACCCGAAGTTTCTCAGGAAAAACCTGTCAAAAAACAGCACGAAAAACAAGGAGAGAAAAAACAACACGAGAATAAGCAACAAGGAGGAAAGCATCCTGAAAAAGTTGCTCATAAAGAGCAAAAACCTGTTCAGACACCTGCCATACCAAAGGTTGTTGAAACTACTGATGGTCAGGATGATTCAAAAAAACCTGATGATAATTTCATTGCAACAAAATATCAAAAGCTCGAAGGTCCAAAGATTGTTAACAAAATTGACCTGAGCGAATTCCAGAAACCTGCTAAAAAGCCGCAACCAGTTGCATCTTCTTCTGACGAATCACGTTCAGCTAAGAAAAAGCGTAAACGTATCAAAAAAGATACAAAGCCGACTGGTGAAGCCGGAGCTGCAACTCCTCAACAAAAACCTGCTCCTACCCCGGGTCAGGAAGTAAAAAAGGAGAAAAAAGAAGGTGGAATGAAGTATAAAGCTCATCCACGTATTGATAAGTTAGCTCCGAAAGCAGAAGTTAGTGACGAGGAAATCCAAAAACAGATTAAAGAAACATTGGCTCGTTTAAGCCCAATGGGAAAATCGAAAGCTTCGAAACACCGTCGTGAAAAACGCCAGTCTGTCAGCCAACAAATGCAGGAAGAACAAATGCGTCAGGAAGCTGACAAAAGAGTTCTGAAAGTAACTGAATTCGTTACTGCTAACGAATTAGCAACCATGATGAATGTTCAGGTTACACAGGTTATTTCCATGTGCATGTCACTAGGCATCTTTGTTTCTATTAATCAACGTCTGGATGCTGAAACACTTGTTCTGGTAGCAGAAGAATTTGGCTACAAAATTGAATTTGTAAGCTATGACTTGCTGGAAGCAATTAAAGAAGTGGAAGAAGAACAGGAAAATCCTGAAGATCTAATCCCTCGTCATCCTATTGTTACCGTAATGGGTCACGTTGACCACGGTAAAACTTCGTTGCTCGACTATATCCGTCACGCAAATGTAATTGCCGGTGAAGCGGGTGGTATCACTCAACACATTGGTTCTTACCTTGTAAAACTTGAAAACGGAAAGAAAATTACCTTCCTCGATACACCAGGACACGAAGCATTTACAGCAATGCGTGCCCGCGGTGCCCAGGTTACTGATATTGCAATTATCGTAATTGCTGCCGACGATAAAATAATGCCTCAAACTATTGAAGCAATTAATCATGCTCAGGCTGCCGGCGTTCCGCTTGTGTTTGCAATCAATAAAATAGATAAACCGGGGGCTGATCCCGAAAGAATCAAAAACGAACTCGCTCAAATGAACCTTTTGGTTGAAGAGTGGGGTGGAAAATATCAGAGCCAGGATATTTCTGCGAAAAAAGGACTGAATGTTGAACTCTTACTTGAAAAAGTATTGCTCGAAGCAGAACTTCTTGAGTTGAAAGCCAATCCGAAAAAACGTGCTCATGGTACCGTAATTGAATCTTCTCTGGATAAAGGGAGAGGATATGTAGCAAAAATCCTTGTTCAGGATGGAACAATGGCTATCGGTGATATGGTTTTAGCCGGAAGTACTTACGGTAAGGTTAAAGCAATGTACAACGAACGTAACCAACCCGTTAAAGAAGCGGGTCCATCAACACCACTTTTATTACTCGGTTTGAATGGTGCTCCTCAGGCTGGCGATGTATTCAATGTAATGCCTAGCGAACGCGAAGCAAAAGACATTGCAACCAAACGTCAGCAATTACAACGTGAACAAGGCTTACGTACACAAAAACATATTACACTCGACGAAATTGGCCGTCGTATTGCAATCGGTGACTTTAAAGAGCTTAACATCATCGTTAAAGGGGATGTGGATGGTTCAGTGGAAGCATTGTCCGATTCATTACTCAAGCTCTCCAATCCTCAGGTTCAGGTAAGTGTTATTCACAAATCAGTGGGTGCGATTACCGAATCGGATGTATTGCTGGCATCGGCTTCCGAGGCAATCATTGTCGGCTTCCAGGTTCGTCCTTCCGTAAGTGCTCGCAAACTTGCCGAATCAGAACAAATAGACATCCGTCTTTACTCTATCATCTACAACGCAATCAACGAAATTAAAGATGCAATTGAAGGGATGCTCTCACCCGAAATTCAGGAAAAAATTATTTGTAATCTCGAAATCAGAGAAACATTTAAAATTACCAAGGTGGGAACCATTGCAGGTTGTATGTGCTTAGACGGACGTATGAACAGACAAACTAAAGTACGCGTAATTCGTGACGGTATCGTTGTTTACACAGGTAAACTCGAATCTCTCAAACGTTTCAAGGATGATGTGAAAGAGGTTGTAGCCGGACAGGATTGCGGTTTAAATATTGAAAACTTCAATGATATTAAAGTAGGGGACATCATTGAAGGGTATGAAGAATTTGAAGTAAAACGTAAACTGTAAAACCCGGCATTCATGCCTGTGAAATCATCGGAATCAGTGCAAACTGCATTCCGACACATAAAAGTTGAACGGTTTGCCTTAATTAACTCTACATATATGAAAAACCCTGCGTAAAAGAGTTTCGATTCAATTACACAGGGTTTTATTTTTATAATACACGTGAGACCAGAAACCTGATTACTGAATTGGAATATAAATATTGGTTTTCAGATTTTCGGGTTTGTGGCGATTAGGGCTATTGAGATATTTCTCGAAACAAGGAGCTTCGCGAAGCTTATAATTACATCCAGGTAACCATTCCCGATAAATTTGATTGTACGCATCGCCTAACTGCTGGTAAGGTCCAACATGTTTAAAGATGGCATACTTTCCTCCTTCAATGGTTTTCACTCCAATTTCACCAATCGGTTTTACCTCTTTTTTTATGGTAAGACAAGCTTCATAGCGACACTTATCTGCTTCGGTAATATTTGGATCATCGTGACTTAATCCGATTGCTTCCATACCAAAACTGAAAAGTTTTTCTTCCTTTACAAATGCCCAAATTTTCCGCCAGGCTTCCGCGGTTTTTGGACCTCCATACGCCTCAATACATTGAATATAGATGACGTTTTTGGGTTTTACTTCTTTGATTTTGGGTTTCAATTCCATGATCTTTTTGTTTACGGTGTGAGTAAAATTTTGAAATACGATATGTTGATTTACAGCGCTGTTACGAAATTCAGTAGGGTTAATACCAAAACGGGTTTTGAAAGCATTGGTAAAAGATGAAGGCGTATCAAACCCACACTTCCAGGCAATATCCTGAATGGCCTGATCGGAATATTGAAGCAAACGGGCTCCCAGTTCCAGACGAATCCGTTGGATATAAGCCCACAAAGGTTCATTTAAGTAAGCACGCATGATCCGATGAAAATGATAGGGAGAAAAGTTTGATATTTCAGCAAGTTGTTCTATGCTTAATGCTTCACCAAGATTTGCATTGATGAATTCGAGCACCCGGTTGATCCGTTGCTGATAATCTTCAGAAGTTGCTTGCCTGTGTTCCATGATTTACGTTGAAAGATATTTGTTTAACCGGAAACAAAAGTATGGTACATTTTAAATTCTTACTTGCGGAATCTTGCGGAAATGAAAAAATAACGACACTAAAAAAGGCATCCCAAATGGGATGCCTTTTTTTGATATTGTCAGTCAGTAAATTATTTTACTGCATTTTGAAAGTCAGAACTTGACCAGAATTTTGCAAATTCGAGATCTGATTTAGCTTGTTCACGGTATGATTTTTCGAGGTTAATTGCTTGTTTCAATGATTCATACATCACAGAAGAATTATTAATACGAGCAGCAGCAACTGCTTTCAGATAATACGTCTGAGCATTTACAGGAGCATTGTCTAAAGTTTTCAGAGCAGTTGAAGCATTGCCATTAAGCAGTTGAGCCAAGCCTACGTTGTAATCATTTTCTTTTGAACCGAATGAACTGAGAGCACCTGAATAGTTGCCTTCTCTGATCATCAGTACACCCATATTGTAACCTTGAGCAGCACCTAATTTCTGAGCTGTTTCAAAATATGATTTAGCGTTTTTATAATCCTTGTTCATCAGAGCGGCAACACCCATGTTGTTGATGATCATTTTATTATTTGGAGAAATTGCATTTGCTTTTTCGAGCAATGAAGCAGCTTCTGAAGCATTACCCATTTGAATAGCTACGTAAGCAGCATTGTTATATGCTTTCCAATCAGTTGGATAAAGAGCAATCGCTGATTTGTAGATTTTCAGTTTGGTAGCATTGTCCTGAGTTAAAGTAGCAGCATAGAGAATTTCTTTGTTGTCTAATGAATCAGGTTTTTCCGTTGAAAGCATTGCAATTTTTTCTTCAGCTTTTTTAGGTTCTAGGAAGTTTATGCTAACTTCCGAACGACGAAGCGGAGGAAGAATTTTATCTTCAATCTGTTTGTAAATCAACGTCATATTGCGGATTTCCTGCTCACGTTTTTTATCGTCAGCCTGAGCTTTGATAACGTTAATGATAGTATTTTTTTCTTTAATGTCAGAACCTTCGAGTGATGCAAGGAAACCTTCCCAGTCTTCACCATGAGCTACCGGAGTATATGCCAAAGTAAGTTTTGCCTTTTCTTCTTTCATGAATTTCTTCATGTCTTTCGCTTTAATTTTAGCTTTTTTTGCTTTGTCTTTCAGCATTTTTTCGATTTCAGCTTCCATCCATTTAACGGCTGATTTTGAACGGTTTTCAGATAAGCCCTGATTACGGCTTTCTTCACCTTCAGGAGATGCCCATGCATTGATATCAACATTTTTAATGTTGTAACCTAATACTAAATAGTGTTTCAATGTATCCAGTTGAGCTTTATTTGCAGCATCCTTGTTCAGTTTCAATTTAAAATCTAAATCGAAACGGTTTACAACAAAGTAGATTGTTCCTTTTTTATTAAGAATGGTTTCTTTTTCATAACCATGTTCAGCCATTAACGCTTCCCCTTTATTCATCAAACGTTGTGAAGTATAAACAACACCGTCAGCCAGTTTAACCTGTCCTAATTCAACAGCTTTTGATTTGGTAAGAATATCACTGCGTTTTGCGTTGAGATCAATCCCGGCTTTTGCTAAATGAGCAACCGGATTCACAACTAATTCTGATTTATTCATTTCAGGAGTGTAATCAATTACGTCAGGATATGTAAATGAACCGCCTGTTTTTGAACTGATCGTAGTTCCTTCGCCTTCCGCTTTTTCACCTTTCAAATACATCGGTTTCAAGGAAACACTACCACCTTCGTACTTTAATACAGGTTGAATAAATGCAGCAGCCTTTTTGTTAAAGTATTTTGCAGGGATATTTCCCTTGATTGTTACAGCAATTTTACCACCGTGAACTTCAAGAGGATTTGGAGTTGCTTCGTACTTTACTTCAGGGTGTTTTTTCACCATCTTGTTCAAACTGCAACTGCTAATCAGCACAACTGCTGTTAAGAGCAGGGCAAGAACCTTGATTGAATGTTGTTTCATAGGTCTTTGTTTTATAGAATCGTATTGAATTGATTGTTAATCGTTGATTTTGCAAATATAAGCCAAATAGTTGGGATTATGAAATTTTCAAACCGCACATTATCAATTTCATAACATTTATTGATTGTGATTATTCCTTGCTTTAACACAAGCAACGGCAGACGTGCGTTGTTTAAACGGCTACTTGTCAGCAATTTTCAGATCTGACAAATTTCCGAAATCTACCCATTCATTATTTTAAAGATCAATATAAGCGGGATCTTTTCAATAAGTAAGGAGTAAGTATTTGCTGGAAACCACCGGTAATATTGGCTTCAATTAGGTCGATATGATATTGACTGCATTTGAGGTGAAGTTCTTTTTTAAACTCTTTCATTGACTTTTGATATTGTTCTTTCAACTCAATGGGATTAATCTTAACCTCTCGTTCCGATTCAAGATCGACAAAACGATACGGACGATTTTCAAAATTAAAGTCCACTTCGGTAGATTTATCGTAAGTATGAAAAAGAATTACTTCGTGTTTGTTGTGTTTCAGATGTTGCAGTGCTCCAAAAAGCTCCTCACGATTGTTCAGATTGTCCATCATATCGCTAAAAATTATGATCAATGAACGTTTGTGAACAGATTCAGCAATTTGATGCAAAATAGTTGCTGCAGATGTTTTTCGCTTCTCTTTTCCTTTTTCTGAAAACAGATAAGAATGAAGAAGTTGATAAATATATTGCTGATGTACCGAACTTGACTTGCAGGGTGTATGAACTTCAAGTTCTTCTGAAAAGAGTGAAAGACCGAAGGCATCACGTTGTTTTTTAAGCAAATAGATTAAAGCCGAAGCTGCATACACTCCAAATAAAAATTTCGTAGGGTGGGCAAGCGAGGGTTTTCTCTGTTCAGGATAGTACATGGATGAAGAGGCATCAAGCACAATCTGGCAGCGCAGATTGGTTTCCTCTTCATAGCGCTTCACAAAAAGTTTGTCGGTGCGTCCGTAAAGCTTCCAGTCAATATGTTTGGTTGATTCACCGGAGTTGTAAAGACGATGTTCGGCAAACTCAACTGAAAAGCCATGAAAAGGACTTTTATGCAATCCGGTAATAAAACCTTCCACAACCTGACGGGCTATAAGCTCCAGAGAGCTGTACTCCTCGGGATGAAATTCCTGAAATTCAGTATTCATGTAACTAATTAATGCGTTTGCAATGAAGGTTTAAAAACAGATTTACCAGACAAAAAAAGGTTAACTTGCATTGTAGCTTCAACGCAAATCAACCTGTTTTTGGTAAATAAATATTTGATTTACAGTAAAGCTTCGAGTTTTTTCACAAGTACCGATTTTGGCACTGCACCCACTTGTTTGTCAACAATAGCTCCATTTTTAAAGAAAAGAACGGTAGGAATGTTACGAACTCCATACTCAGCTGTTACGCCGGGATTGTTGTCAACATCCAGTTTTCCGATAACGGCTTTTCCTTCAAATCCGTGTGCCATTTCTTCAATGATTGGAGCCACCATGCGGCAAGGTCCGCACCATTCTGCCCAAAGATCAACAATAACAGGTTTATCAGCTTTGATAACCAGTTCTTCAAAATTTGCATCGGTAAATACTAGTGCCATATTCTTGGTTTTTAATGGGACAAACGTAAGTGTTTTTCCTCTATTTTCAAAATTTAGATTTATTGAACCAACAAGCTTTTCCGGCTTTGGTTCATTTTTTAATTTACCCCAGGATTAACTGAATATTTGGATATCCCTGTAATGCTTTTACGAATCCGGGAATATGAATCCCCTTATCACGCAGCGGCATCCCTACCGAATATCCTTCCAATGTGTTGATTACGTTAAACCTGAGTTTTCCTTTTCCTTTGTTCTCATGAACATAACTCTTCATATCCTTGATAAATCCTCCGCTGATATCTTTGAGATTTATACGAATGATAACCTCACGTGCCAGTGTTTCTATTAGCTCGTGGAGAATAGACATCGAGTTGATTTTTAGTTCATATTCCGTATCGCTTCCCCAACGGTTTTTTACGCTTGCTTTCGCGTAAACCATGATGCCGGGTTCAAGCATATGTTTCATCTTCAAATAATCTTCCGAAAAAAGAGTGATTGAGATCGAGTCGTTAAAATCTTCAAGAGTGAAGTTTGCAAAAGGTTTGCCGTTTTTTGTCATACGGTGGTTTACCGATGTGATGATTCCGGCGAACTTTATTTCTTTGTTTCGGATAGAAATAAGATCTTTTAGTTCCGATATTTTGGTATTGCAAAATGTCTCAATTTCGAGTTTATAATCATCAAGTGGATGCCCCGAAAGGTAAAATCCTGCAACTTCTTTTTCATTTCTCAGTTCTTCCAGTCGCGACCATTTTTCGCATACCGGCATTTCAGGATCCGGAATTGCAATCTCTTCTTCTGCATCACCAAAAAGGTTGTGCTGTGATGCTCCGCCTTTTGCTTCGCTTGCATTGGCATAACGAATAACCTTTTCGATAAAGGTAGGGTCTTCCACACGTTCCTGATGAAAGTATTGA
>Ga0074193_1003337_pt1 | contig 11995 bp, 7 predicted proteins | sample EPASupsiteHSE605_FD_64523 | JGI IMG/M metagenome (GOLD analysis project Ga0074193, IMG submission 64523) | Bioremediated contaminated groundwater from EPA Superfund site, New Mexico - Sample HSE6-05 | ecosystem: Environmental > Aquatic > Deep subsurface > Groundwater > Contaminated ...
AGCCCGCAGCCCGCCGGCAGAGTCACCGTTAAAAGCCTGTCGTCCGCGGTTCCGACATTTGCCGCAATAAGGGCGTCGGCGGCCTCGGAGGACGTCAGCCCCGCAAGGTCTACCCCCTCCATGCTGACGTTGGGGAATATGGTTTCAAGTCCGTTGGCATAAATCGCCAGACCGCAGAAGCCCGCGATAATGACCGCCAGAACGACGGCAACGGCAATAATTGTCTTTCTGCCACCCGAGCCTTTCTGCTTTTTTGCCTTAGGAGGCTTTTTTGACGGACCGGACGGAGCCTTAGCCGCAGCCGTCGGTCCCGCCGCACGGCTCTGTACCGTGGCAGTCCTCTGATTTCCGCCGGACTTTTCCGGATATTCGGGTTTTTTTGCTTTTCCGCTGACCAGTTTAATAGTGTCCACTTCCCCTGAATTATATATAGGTACTTTATCCGACCTTGTCTTTGTTTATTCGTTATCGCTTATGAGCGCCGCAACGTCGTCCGCAGCCGGAACTTCGCGTTCAGGCTCTCCGGCGTTAACGATCATCCACGGATTTGCACTCATTTTTGCCTGCGACTGAGCCTCAAGCAAAGTGCCGATTAGTATGTTTGAAAGCAGGAAGCCAGACGAGGTAAAACACCATCTGTCGTTTCTGTGTTTTGTCCAACCTTTTTTTTCGTATTCACCCAAAAGATATTCAATTTTGTCGAAACCGCTTTTGTAAACGGCGTTGTATTCATTTTTGGAGATGCCGCGGACCGTTCTCATGCCGAGCATGATATATTCCGCCGCAATGCCGAGCGTATCGGGCTTTTCGTATTCGTCGATGATGTACTCGGTGCCGAAGACCCCGTCGATATATTTGTCAAGGTCGCGCACAAAGCTGTAGCGGATACCGTCCACAAAGGAATGCGCGCCGGGACCGAAGCCCATATAGTCGTCCAGCATCCAGTATTTAAGGTTGTGCCGGGACTCCTTCGAGGGCATTGAGAAGTTCGAAATTTCGTACTGCGGGTAGCCATAATGCTCCAGAATGTCCGTCATGTAAAGGTACATATCCGCCTGATCGTCGTCGTCCGGCAGGAACTCGGAGCCGCGGTATTTGCATATCGGGGTACCATCCTCAAGCTTCAGCCCGTAGCAGGAAAAATGCTGCGGACGAAGAGCGATACACTTTGAAAGGGTATCAGCCCAGTCGCTCTTTGTCTGGCTGGGGAGACCGTAGATAAGGTCCAGACTTATATTGTCAAATCCCTCGCTCCTTGCGAGCCTGACCGCCTGTTCCGCCTGCTTGAAGTTGTGGCGTCGGCCGATGAGCCGCAGTATATCGTCGTTTGCCGACTGTACGCCGAGCGAGATGCGGTTAACACCCTCGTTTTTCAGCAGCCGCAAATCGTTTTGAGTGACGCTGTCGGGATTCATTTCAACCGTGACTTCGGCGGCTTTGAGGATCTTTGCCGTGCGCTTTAGGGTATTGAAAATCTCGCAAAGCCTTTTTGCACCGTAAAAACTGGGAGTTCCGCCGCCGAAATATATCGTATCGATATAGTAAGGCTCCATCTGCGAGGCGGACTCCTCGATGTGCTTTAAAAGAGCGCTCTGATACCTGTCCATTTTGCTCTCCTGCCCTGCAAGAGAGTAGAAATCGCAGTATGAGCATTTGCTCGCGCAGAAAGGTATGTGTATGTAGATTCCGAGCATACGCTCCATACGGTGATCTCCTTCCCGTTCAAAATATCAACCACCATTCTATATAAAATGATGTAAGATGTCAATGTAATGTGTTGCCGTTTTATCGGCAGCCGCTGATGACCGTTTCCCCTTTTTCAGAGGAAACGGTCATCAGCTTGTCCCGCTGTCCGGAAGGACGGCGGACTAAAACAGTTGGCAGATAAGCTCGGTGTATTCGGCCGCGTTTTCAATCGGCAGACCTGCGATGAGCAGAGCCTGCGCGTGCAGTATTTTAGCGAGTTTTGCCGCTTTTTCCCTGTCGGTCCCGTAGGCCTCCCGTAGGGCCTCAAAGGCGTGATGCTCGCTGTTCAGCTCAAGCACGCGCTTCGCCTTGATTTTTTGCGACATATCATTTTTCATAACTGAAAAATACTTCTCCATCTCGATGGAGATATCGCCGTCCGCCGTGAGGTAAACGGGCTGGCTCACGAGCTTGCGGCTTAGCTTAACGTCCGAAATGCTCTCGCCGAGAGTTTCCTTGACAAAATCGAGAAGCTCCTTGTTTTCTTCCTGCTTCTTCTCGGTCTCGGATTTTTCCTCTTCAGTCTCAAGACCCAGATCGTCATTCGTAATGTTGCAGAATTTGACGTCCTCATAGCTCTCCAGACGGCGGATAACGAAATCGTCGACGTCGTCGGTCATATAGAGAATCTCATAGCCTTTGTTGCGGACCTGCTCGGCCTGCGGCAGGCTCTCCGCATGTGCGATGCTGTCAGTACAGACGTAATAGATGAGCTTTTGTTCCTCGGGCATTTTTTCCTTGTACTCACGCAGAGGCACAAGTTCCTTTTCCTTGCTGGAATAATACATCAGCAGGTCGACGAGGAGGTCTTTTTTCTCGCCGTAATTTGAGACTATGCCGTATTTGAGCTGAAGTCCGAAGGCGCTGTAGAATTTTTCGTACTGTTCCGGCTCCTCGTCCATCATCCTGCGAAGCTCGTTTTTGATTTTCTTTTCAAGGTTCGTCTGGATAATTCGCAGCTGCCTGCCGCTTTGAAGAGTTTCGCGCGAAATGTTGAGCGGGAAGTCAAGGCTGTCGACGACGCCGCGCACGAAACGGAAGCAGTCGGGTATAACGTCCTTGCAGCGCTCCATTATCATAACGCCGCTGGAATAGAGCTGCAGCCCCGGCTCGAACATATCGGAGAAAAAGTTTTCGGGAGCTCTTCCGGGGATGAAAATCATGGCCTTGTAGGAAACCTGACCCTCCGCGCTGACGCGTATAGTGGAAAGAGGCGGTTCATAGTCGTAATATATGTTCTGATAGAACTGGTCGCTTTCTTCCTTGGAAACCTCGTCCTTGCTGCGCTGCCAGATCGGAACCATGCTGTTTATTACCTGCTCGTAGGTTTTGGGAACCTGCTTCATAACGGGTTTGCCCTCGGCGTCGAGTTCGCCGGTTTCGACTTCCTCAAAGTCTGTGGCATCGATAACTATGGGCCAGCGGATAAAGTCGCTGTATTTTTTAACAAGCTGTCCTATGGACATGTCGTTTAGGAATCTGGTGTACTCGCCTTCCTCGACGTCCTGCTTTATGTGCATGACAACGTCCGTTCCGACTGCGTCCTTGTGCCACTCCTCGATGGTGTAGCCGTCCGTTCCCGTGCTCTCCCACTTATACGCGGTGTCGGAGCCGTAGGCCTTCGTTATGACGGTGACCCTGTCGGAAACCATGAAAGAGGAATAGAAGCCGACGCCGAACTGCCCGATTATATCAAGATCGGAGCTTTCGCCGGTTTTTTCCATTTCGTTTTTGAATTTGAGAGAACCGCTCTTGGCAATGACGCCGAGGTTCGATTCAAGCTCCTCCTTAGTCATGCCGATGCCGTTATCGGAAACGCTGATTATACGTTCCTCCTCGGAAAATCCGAGCTTGATCTTGAAATCGGAGCGCTGCATCCCGACCTTGTCATCCGTGAGCGAGAGATAGCAGAGCTTGTCAATTGCGTCGCTTGCGTTAGATATGATCTCTCTGAGGAATATCTCGGGATGTGTGTAAATCGAGTTGATCATTAGATCCAGAACTCTTTTTGATTCAGTTTTGAACTGTTTTTTTGCCATGGCTTACAGTTACCTCCTAAGCAATAGAAAAATATAGCGTACCTTATATACTACCACTTTTTTAGCGTATTTCAACACCAAATCGGAAAAAGAAGCAAAAGAGTCAGTGCATCTGACGCGCCGTGTAGTCTCCTTAAATTGCCGTCAGCCTATGCTCCGAAAATTCAAACGGCAGAGAAATACCGATGCAGCGCAAAAAAGGACTTAAACACAGACGGCTGCTATGCTATAATAAAGGATATAAAAAAGCGGTTTTCGCGCGTACCCTAGTTAAAGTAATTTTTATGTTAGGAGCATTATAATATGTACAGTACAAAAAAAGTCATTGCTACTGCGGAAGCCCCTTCCGCAATCGGACCCTATTCGCAGGGCGTCGCGGCAGCGGGGACGGCGGTTTACGTTTCGGGCCAAATTCCGATTGACCCCGCAACGGGGAGCATGGTGGAGGGCTCTATTGAGGTACAGACGCGCCGGTCGCTCAATAACGTCAGGGCGGTGCTGAAAGCTGCGGGAGCCGGGTTAAAGGACGTTGTCAAAACCACGGTATTTCTTTCGGATTTGAACGATTTTGCGGCAATGAACGCGGTTTACGCCGAATTTTTCCCTGAGAACGGTCCTGCCCGTTCAACCGTTCAGGTCGCCGGACTTCCAAAAAACGCGAAGGTCGAAATCGAAGCTATTGCGTTTATCTAAGACCGAAAGCCGGGGGAAATCCGCCGCCGCTTCAGCGAAAATAATGTGATTGAGTTACTGAGGATTTATGATATAATGAAACCAAGGTAAGGGAAAAGAGAACGCTTAGAACCTCTTTACCGAAAAATGGGCGCTTTGCCGCAAGAAGGAGTGTACATTATGAAATTCACAATCACAGAAAAGAAAATCAAAGTACCTGACGAGATCAAGGACTATGCCGAGCGCAAGGTCGGCAAGATTGATCGCTTCTTCCGTGGAGATGCAGAAGCCTTTATCACTTTCAGCTCCGAAAGGGGCAGGTACAAAGCAGAGGTCACCATTGAAAACAACGGAATGTTCTACCGCGTAAGCGAGCTGACGAGCGATATGCACGCCTCCATCGACTCGGCCTGCGCTTCAATTGAAAACCAGATAAGAAAAAACAAGACCCGTCTTGAAAAACGTCTGCGTGAGGGCGTGTTCGAAAAGGAAGCGGCGGGCGGCTTTGTTCCGGAGGAAGAGGAAAAGGATTTCAATATTGTCCGATCAAAACGCTTTCCGATTAAGCCCATGACGCCGGAGGAAGCAATTTTGCAGATGAACCTTCTGGAGCATGAATTCTTTGCTTTCAAAAACCAGTCGGAAGACAACGCTTTTGCCATTGTCTATCGCCGCAAAAACGGCGGGTACGGATTGATTTCAGACGTCGACTGAGCTCTCAAAAAACGAATGACTGACATATAACCATATACGATAAGGGGAGCGGGCTTTAGCCCGTTCCCCTTTTTTGCCATGCATACACAGGTTCGAATTTGTCACTCGGGAGCCTTCATGCTCTCGACCATGCTGATTTTGCGCAGCTTCCGCCGCATTATAAGGTCGACAAAAACGCTGAAAGCCATCGTGAGCGCCGCCGAAAATACAAAGCTCAGAGCCTTCACGTTCCGTCCGAACATCAGGCTTGACATCTCCGCGCTGTCAACAATGTAGCGGTGCAGGAAAACGCCCAAAACAAGGCCGAAGGCCGTTCCGATGAGGGACAGAATAATCGACTCGCGGTTTATATAGGAATTCACCTCGCGGTCCGTGAAGCCGAGCACCTTGATGGTTGCGATTTCCTTGACACGCTCGGATATATTGATATTAGTGAGATTGTAAAGCACGACCAGAGCAAGCGCGCCTGCGCTCAGGATAACTACCGCAACTATGGTGTCAATTTTACTGATTGCCGTGGCAAACGCGCCTTTAGTATTTGCGGTATAGCTGATGCCGCTCACGGCCCCGGACGCAAGTATGCTCTTGCCGATGTCGGTTCCGGACGCAAGACCGCTCTCCGTAAGGCGTATCAGCAGAAGATTTTGCTCCGCCGTCTGCCCCATGGACGCTTCATAGGTGCTCTCCGTCATGTATAAATAGTTCCGAAGATAGTTTTCGCAGATACCCGTTATCCGAAAGCTGCCCCTGACGCCGCTCTTCGAAGTGAGGTTTATAGTGTCGCCGACCTTAACCTTCAGAATTTCGCTTGCCTTTTCGGTTATGACGACGCTGCCGTCGGCGAAATCAATCGCTTTTCCGCCGGGTCTCTCACGGAGCGTCACAAAGCCGTCGAGGTCCGAAGCGTGTTCTGAAATGAAGGTATAGACCTCAACAGAGTTTTCACCGGCTTCCGCGTTTGCGCTCTCATAGCTTACGGCAACGCTGCCGGCGACGTTATCGCCATCAGCGAGTATCGTCTGAAGCCCCTCGTTTTCAAGGTCGCTCTGCTGCGCGTAGGGCGCCATGAGGTCAAAGGTCTGGAGAACGCCGAACTGCCTGTCGGGAATGTCAGAGAAAGAATCGTGAAGCCCGAAGCCCGCCACAAGCAGTGCCGTGCAGCCGGCGACGCCGATGGTCGTCATGAGAAACCGCTTTTTGTAGCGGAAAAGGTTTCGCGCCGTTACCTTGTGGGTGAATTTCATGCGCTTCCAAATCGGAGTTATGCGCTCCAGAAGAACGCGTTTGCCGGGGTCGGGCGCTTTTACAAGCATGAGCTGCGCGGGTTTTTCCCTCAGAGTTGAGCGGCAGGCGTTAAAAGTTGCCAGCAGTACGCAAAGGATGACAGCTCCGCTTGTCCAGATTGCAAAGGCCCAGTTGACGGGGTAATAGAATTTGGGCAGCTCATACATCATCGTATAGGCGTTCCAGATGACCCAGGGAAATAGCCGGAAGCCCACGGTTACCCCGACGATGCTTCCGAGAACTGAGGCGGAAAGCGCATAAAGGATGTATTTCCACATAATCGAGGCGTGACTGTAACCGAGAGCCTTCATGGTGCCGATTTGCAGCCTTTCGTCATCCACCATGCGCGTCATTGTGGTAAGCGCCACGAGAGCGGCGACGAGGAAGAAGAAAAACGGAAAAACCTTGGCTATGGCGTTGACCTTGTCGATGTTCGCAGTTATCGAGCCGTAGCTGGTGTTCTGCTCGCGGGTGTAGACCTGCCAGCTCGGCTTATTTGTGTCGGCAAGCTGAGCTTCCGAGTCCGTAATCCGCGCTTTTGCATCAGCAAGGGAGCTTTCGGCTTCCGCTTTTGCGTCCTCATACTTTTTTTCGTTCACGGAAAGTGTGACTTTTGCGCTGTCGAGCTTGTTGAGTTCCGAGAAGTATTTGCTCTTTGCCGTTTCAATCGACGCTTTTCCGTCAGCGAGCTTTGCGCGGGCGTCGGAAATCTCGCTTTCCGCGCTCGCTTTTTTTGCCGCGAGATCCTTTGACTGCGCGTCAAGCTCCGCCTGCCCCTTATCCAATTTTACTTTCGCCGCGTCGAGGCTTCCGAGCTTTACCGCGAGCGCGGGGAGCTTTTGCGAATTTGCGCCGGTAATCGCAAGCTCGGCGGTTCCGCGGGCAAATGCCGCATATGCGTCGCCGGACATGATTTTCCCGGCATCCGCCTGAAGGGCGTTTTTCTCGGCAAGGAGTCCCGCCGCTTCGTCGGCGTATTTTGCCTGTCCTTCGGCGGACATAGCGCTGATTTCCGTGAGCCTTACTCCGATGGCGGCAAGCCTTTCGGAGGAGTCGGACAGGGTCTGCAGGTCATCGGCCAGTGAGGGATAGGAAAGGGGGAGCTTCCGCAGCGCGTCAAAGGCGGTCTGCTGCTTATCGGACAGAGCGTATGTTTTTAATTCGCTTTCGGCTGACGAAAGGCTTTCTTCCGCCGCTTCGCGGTTCTTCGTAAGCTCGGTCTGAGCGTCTTTGAGTTTTGCATCCCCTTCGGCAAACTGTGACCGCGCGTCGCCAGCCTTTTTGTTAAGTGTTTCTTCGTTTTCAGTAAGTGCCTTTTCATTTTCGGCTATCTGCGCCCATGCGTCCGCCAGCTGCGCCTGACCGCTTGAAAGCTGTTCCCGTCCGTCAGCGAGCTGTGCTCGGGCTTCCTCTAGCTCGGTGTTCGCTTGGGTTTCCGCGTCGGCATAGGCGGCTTTGGCGTCCGAGAGCTTTTGAGCCGCTTCGCTCATAAACTCGGAATAACGTATGGTTCCGCGCTCATCGGAAATGTTTTGAATTTCCTCGGAGGTCTTGTCAACAAGCGACTGATATTCGCTTGTCAGGCTCGTAAGCGCGCCCGCGCCCGCGACTGAGACATAGACGTCGGTGTAAAAATCAGTCGAAAAGTTGCTTTCCGAAACAAGCAGAAAAATGTCGACAACGCCTGAGCCTATGTTCGTATATTCCTTTTCACCCGAAAAATACGGACAGTAGTCCGCGAAGCCGACGACAGTATATTCCCTCGTATTCAGTAAATCGTCCGCGTTTTCATCGCCTTCGGAGACCGTGAGAGTGTCGCCGATACCGAGCTTTGTTTTTGCGCTTAAGGGCACGTTAACGACAACGCATTCACCCGATTTTTCCGGAAAACGCCCTGACGTAAGCTCGGGTCGGTTAATCGTGTCGTTATTGAGCTCGAGGCTGTGCAGTCTTGCGGTGTAGTCGTTGTCCCTGCCGGAAGACATAAGCACATCGGCGATATAGCCCGCCTGAACATTAGCTACGCCCCCGAGGGAGCGAAGAGCGGCAACATCGCCGTCCGTCAGCCCGAGACTGCCCAGAATACGGATATCGTACAGCGAACTATCGTCAAAATATTTATCGAAGGAATAGCGCATATCGGGGGTGGAGGACAAAAGTCCCGCCAGAAATCCCACGCCAAGCGCGACTATAGCGAAAATGGCCGCGAAGCGTCCGAAGGTATCCTTGACGGTTCGCAGGAAGTTCTTGCCGTACGTTCTGCGCATTACCACTCTATCCTTTCAACGGGAACGGGGTTTTCATTGACCTCGATTTTTGTGACCCGCCCGTTTTTGATATGGATAACTCTGTCCGCCATTGCGGTTATAGCAGTGTTGTGGGTAATTACGATGACCGTGCGGCCGGTGTTTCGGCAGGTATCCTGCAAAAGTGAAAGAACCTGCTTTCCCGTCACATAGTCGAGTGCGCCCGTCGGCTCATCGCAGAGAAGGATTTTAGGGTTTTTGGCGAGCGCCCGGGCAATCGATACCCGCTGCTGTTCACCGCCGGAGAGCTGGGCGGGAAAGTTGTTCAGGCGTTCCGAGAGCCCGACCTTGGTAAGTGTGTCTGCGGCAGGCAGAGGGTCGCGGCAAATTTCCCCCGCGAGCTCGACGTTTTCAAGCGCCGTCAGGTTCTGGACTAGATTGTAGAACTGAAAAACAAAGCCAACATCGTAGCGGCGGTACATAGTGAGCTTTTTCTGTGAATATGAGCTTATTTCCTGCCCGTCAAGGACAATTTCGCCCTCGTCGCAGGCGTCCATACCGCCAAGTATGTTCAAAACGGTAGTCTTGCCGGCGCCGGACGGACCCACGATAACGCAAAATTCGCCCTTTTCGATATCGAAGCTGACATGGTCGGCGGCGGCAATCGTGGTTTCGCCTGTTCTGTAGTATTTGCAGACGTTTTCAAAGTGAACGAAGCTGCTCATAAGAATCTCCTGACAAAGCGGGAAAAGTCCCGACAAAATACTGTATGCAGAAATATGATAATCAATATTACATCGCGTGATTACCATTATAAATTGGCAAAAGCTTCAGTCAAGCGTTTTTAGTGACCTGTTTTTGACTAAATTGTAAACTTTTTTGCGTGAAAATACCCGGAGATACAAAAATAATTACTCTCCGGGCAATTACAGCATTTTTACGGCGTGACTGCAGGCTCATCTTCTAAACTTCAGGCTGATGTCGAGCGACTTGACGCTGTGCGTTAGCGCGCCGATGGAAATGAAGTCGACGCCTGTTTTTGCGACTGCGGTAAGGTCTTTTTCGCCCATATTGCCGGAGGCCTCGGTAAGCACCCTCCCGCTGACGAGCTTAACCGCGTCTGCCATCATTTTTATGCTCATGTTGTCGAGCAGTATGATGTCCGCGCCGGCGTCGAGCGCCTGCCGCACCTCGTCAAGAGTCTCGGTCTCGACTTCGATTTTCATAACGTGGGGAGCTGAATCCCTTGCGGCCTTAACGGCGTTTGCTATTCCGCCAGCCGCGGCTATGTGGTTATCCTTTATGAGCACGCCGTCCGCCAGATTGAAGCGGTGATTATGCCCTCCGCCGACGCGCACGGCGTATTTTTCGAGAACGCGCAGACCCGGGGTGGACTTTCTCGTATCGGCGATCTTCGCCTTTGTTCCCGCGACAGCGCCGACTGCCTTCGCCGTGGCGGTCGCCGTGCCGGAAAGACGCTGCATAAGGTTCAGCGCAACACGCTCGCCCGTCAGTATTCCTCTTGAGGGACCGACGACCTCCGCGATTATATCGCCCTTTTTAATTGGGTCGCCGTCCTTCATCCGTGTAAGTATGGAAATTCTCTCATCCGTGAGGCGGAAAACCCTTGCCGCAATATCGATTCCGCAAATTATTCCGTCTTCCTTGGCAATAAAATGCGCCTCGGAGCGGTTCTCCTGAGGAATGCAGCAATTTGTGGTTATGTCTCCGGTACCGACATCTTCTTTCAAAGCGGCAAGGAGAAGCTCGTCAAGTCCGATATAGTCCATTTTCAATCCTCTCTGTAGTGAGCACCGACACTCTTTTTTCGCAAAAGGGCCGCTTTAAGAATGTCGACAGCCAAGGCTGCAATATTAAGGGTTTCGATATATTCTCTGCCGGGGTAATAGCTTTTTTTGAGTTCCTCAGAAATCTCCGAGATGCGGGTCAGAGCGCGGGTCATGCCCTTTTCGTTGCGAAGCACGCTTCCGCAGTCGTTCATGAGCTGCTGTATCTCAATACGAAGCGCCGCAAAGTCTCTTTTGACGAGAGTTCTGTTTTCGCAGGCCGGCAGCTTTGACGCCTCTGCCGCACTTCGTCCCTCAAGGCGGACGTTAATATGCGCCGCGGCGCGTCTGCCGAAAACCAGGCATTCGAGCATTGAGTTCGATGCCAGACGGTTCGCCCCGTGAACTCCCGTGGAGGCCGCCTCACCGCAGGCATAAAGTCCCTCGACAGGGGTTCTCGCTTCAAGATCGGTTTGAATGCCGCCTATCAGGTAGTGCTGCACGGGGCAGACAGGTATCCAGACCTTGCTGATGTCCATACCGCGCCTCAGGCATTCGTTGAAAATCGTGGGGAATCTGTGCTCAAGGTATTCGCGCGGCTGCGAGGTGATGTCGATATAGGCGTGAGTCTCGCCGCTGCGGATAAGCTCGCGGGTAATCGCTCTCGCGACGATGTCACGCGGGGCAAGCTCATTTAGCTCGTGTTTCCCGAGCATGAAGCGTTCACCCTCGGAGTTTTTAAGAAGCCCGCCCTCTCCGCGGACAGATTCCGAAATCAGAAAAGCCCGGTTCTCGTGCCTGTCCGACCAGAGCCCCGTCGGGTGGAACTGGATGAACTCCATGTCCTTGAGCTTTGCTCCCGCTCTTACGGCGGCCGCGAGCCCGTCTCCCGTGGCAACGGAGGGGTTGGTGCTGATTTTATAAATCTGACCGATGCCGCCTGTTGCCAAAACGATGCTCGGTGTATCGATTATATACAGTGTATCCGTTTTATCCAGCACGGCGCAGCCGGAAACGGCGCCGCTATCGTCTGTCAGAATGTCGACACAGAAATTATGAGGCATAAAGGTGACATTCTGCTTAAGCGATACAAGGTGAGCAAGCGCCTTGACAGTTTCGCGGCCCGTGGCGTCGCCGCCAGCGTGGACAATCCTCCTGCGCCTGTGTCCGCCCTCGCGGGTGATGTCGAGATCGCCCTCGTTGTCAAGATCGAAGGGGACCTGCATTTCAACAAGCCTGCGTATGTCGGAAGGACCTTCCGAAACGAGAACTCGTACGGCGTTTTCATCGCAGAGTCCGGCTCCCGCAATCATGGTGTCTTCAAAATGGTAGACGGGCGCGTCGTCTAGCGAGATTGCGGCGGCAATTCCGCCCTGAGCAAGCCAGGAGTTGCTGACTTCCGCATCTTCTTTTGTAAGAATACAGCAGGAGTACTTATCGTCGATATGCAAAGCGGTATAGAGCCCCGCAATGCCCGCACCGATTACGACGACATCAAATTTCAGAT
>Ga0074193_1003338_pt1 | contig 11993 bp, 7 predicted proteins | sample EPASupsiteHSE605_FD_64523 | JGI IMG/M metagenome (GOLD analysis project Ga0074193, IMG submission 64523) | Bioremediated contaminated groundwater from EPA Superfund site, New Mexico - Sample HSE6-05 | ecosystem: Environmental > Aquatic > Deep subsurface > Groundwater > Contaminated ...
TGCTTAAAACATTTGATCGACCCAAAAAATCCCGAAAAAGACAAAAGATCAAGATATTTCGGTGGAATACTCCACTCAAATGGACTCCATTTAGCTTTTTGTTGATAATTATCATTATTAATTAAATCATCAATGACATCATACTTGAGACAATACTCAATACTTGAAGGAAGAAATCCATATTCGATAAAGAGATCAGTATTTTGGCTGTTATCAAAGAATGATCTATCAAAATCATAAGGTTTATCCTTTTTTATAATAAAACTTTCAAAATCATTGATATTTTGCCGAAAATAATAGCATAAAACAAAGACATCTCTGCTTCTCAAAAAGGGTTCGACTTCTCCTAATTCAAAAACACCTCTCTTGAACAATTGATAAATCAAAACAGGGCATTCTTTAGATTTCTCTAATATTTTTTGATGAAAATCGGTGTTAGAGCAATACTCTGCACATAAGCTCACTGCTGTCTCAAGTTTATGTGGACGAATCTTCGGTAACATAAGGATTCGATCGATAACAAACTCCGTATCATTAATATGAATTTCGTTCCCGTCCCCATAAAGAAAGTGTTCAAAAACGATTTTCTCTTCCATCAAAAAACTGTCTTTTATTTTTCTGATTGTTTGAAGCAAAAATCCCCCAAGAAATAACTTAATTATTAGATAAATTTCTTATATATTTGGCTGTAAATAGGAAAACTTTCTTACTTGGCTAAAATTAAAATTTATTTCAATTGTTTAATCCAAACATGTTTTATCTCCCAAAAGCATTGGAATATCCAGAGAGTATTGATTACAAATAATATAAAATTCGAGTTATAAGGTACCATTATTCTATTTGACAATTTCTCAGTATTAAGAATACTGTCTCATCTTTAAGCTAACTTTGCTAAAAATTACACAAATTGCATCTTTCTATAGAAATAATGCATAAACATTGTTCATTGAACTGTTTGTGTTGTCATCTCACTGATCATCATATACTTAGAAAATAGGATATTATCCAAATGTAATGCATTTGATACACAAAGCTCGAAGATAAGCAAAATGATCAAAAAAATCCCGATTTGAATTGATAGATTTATTGATCGTGCTAACAAATGTCACTTTTATGGAGGTTCCTTTACTTCATAAAATGATTTTACATGATGTAAATTGCTCACATACATAATGAAACCCAGAAACAAACCAGGGACAGAAAAAGATGGGTTATTCTGCCCATTTTTCCAGAGAATAGGGGCATGTATGCATGGTGATGCTTGTTCACGTATGCACATTCGCCCTGTTGTTTCGCGAACATTGTTATTATGTAACCTTTATCCCAACCCGCATCGTTTTATATCTTTGCTTCCAACAAATATGCTTTACATTGATGAAAAGACTCTGAAATGCAATTTTGATGATTTTTATGTGGATATTTATGAAGAACTGAGGACATTTGGGCCAATTACTGACATGCTGGTCGCAGATAACCTTGCAGAGCATTTGGTTGGTAATATATTAGTTAGATTTGATAGGATTGAAGATGCAGTATCAGCATTTAACAGTTTGAGAGGTAGGTATTACGCAGGGAGACCCATTGATGCTCAATTTTCTCCTGTGGAGAGTTTATCCTCTGCTATTTGCAAACAGTCGCGTGATGGAATGTGTAAACATGGGGATACCTGCAACTTTATACATCCAAAAGAGCCATCACATGATATAAGTGGGATGTGTCTTCTTCTGAATTCATACAACAGCGAAACGAAGCCAAAACCCAGAAATATTGATAATGATTACCATGAAAGAGATTATCATCGGCCTCAAAGAGACTATAAAGAGAATAGGGGTAGATACAATGATCGATACCCAGATAGGAGTAGGTACCAGAATGATAGAGGGCATAGGAATGAAAGGGATGACTATAGAGATGATTATAGATCTGGAAATAGGAGAGAATATTATGATAGAGGTCACAGATACTGAGTTTTGTTTAAATAATAAAATGGAAGATGTCTTTCAAAAGTCTTTTTTATCCAAAATTCAAGTTATATCAAATGATATTATCGATTTATCCAAACAATCATATTTATTTTGCTCCACAATCTATTCCATGAGTAATGATATTCTTGAATTTAGGCGTGTTATTACTGATGATGCGAACATGTGTGTTAATGGAGATCAAATTGGGATTCTAAAGAAACTTATTGAGTTTTGTAATCAATATAAATCGATTTTAAGTCATTTAACAGAAGAAAGGTGGATCCAACCTGCATTAAACTGGCCATCCGAGTATGTGACTCTGTATGTTGATGGGCTACGAGGAATCATCAAAGAATCATACAAATCAATGGGTATTTTAGACTATAAGATTACTGACTCTAGCCAGATAACACAAGATTGTTTTTCTGATTATCAACATTTATTGTTTTTCCTTGAAACAGTACTTGAACAAGTAGGAGAGATTAATTTAATTGGTATAAAACAGCAAGTTGAATCACGATTGGTCGAAATAAACACGATTTTAAACAAAGACAGCTTTAAGAACATTCATTCGATTAGTAGTTCAGGTCGTAAGCACTCTTTGCATTTTGAGGTACCAAAGAGGATATTTGATCATCTTGTTAGGTTTAAATCTATTCATATTCCAATTGATGATATTTCCATTAAGTGCCAAATTGGGTCTGGAGGATTTGGCAAGGTATACAAAGCTACAAGACTAAGTACTAGTGAGTTAGTAGCAGTAAAAGAGATTAGACAAGATCGAATCACTCATAATTCTTGGTCTTCATTATATTCTGAGGTTGAAACAATGATGTCTTTACATAATGAAAATGTTTTGGAATTAGTGGGGGCTCACATACATGAACCATTTCGAATAATTACAAGGTTTTGTCCAGGGCTTTCATTATTTGATAGAATTCACCGAAAAAACTCTTTTAATTCATTAACTTCGTCTCAACTAACCCAGATTGCATATCATATAGCACAAGGCATGAAGTATCTTCATTCAAAGGGCATTGTTCATCGAGATTTAAAATCTCCGAACATTTTGCTTGATAATGACAATAATGCCCTTGTTTCCGATTTTGGGCTCTCAGGAATATTGAGAGATAACCAAGAGTTATGTGGTGGTGTCGGAACCCCAAACTATACAGCTCCAGAAGTATTGATGCATATGAAATATGGTAATAAAGTTGATGTTTATTCATATGGAGTCATGTTATGGGAAATGGCAACAAGAAGGGTTCCATATGGTGAAATGTCACAAGCAGCAATTTTTGATCACGTTATTACTCATGGATTGAGATTACCGTTTCCAAATAACATTTCTGAATCTTTGAAACAGCTAATAATTAGGTGTTGGAGTCAAGACCCTAATGATAGGCCTAGTTTTATCGAAATCATTGAACTTTTTGAAAACAATGCAATTGTTTTTCCTGGGGCCGATGCATTTTCTATTGTTTTGCCAAATAGAAACAAATGTCCACCTTTGGATAATGAGTATCTTCTTTCTGTTATTGGAACCCCATCACACAATGCATTTGCTAGTGTTATTAGGTTTCTCACTCACAATATAGATAATAGTATAGTTGATTTGATAAGAACAATAGATTTATTAAAACTAACATCACAGATTAGTGCTAACAAAGAGTCTGTTCTGGTTTTATGCAGTTTGGTAATGAAAAATGAAGAGCTTGAAACATTTCTTACAAATGATGGGAAAAAAATTATTGAAGAATGTTTTTATAGTAATCAAGATCAATCTATTATTTCTTCATTAAGATTTTGTCACAAACTATCTTCTACAATTGTTCAGAGCTGTGGATTTGATTTGAATTCCATTATTGCCCTTTTTTCTAACAGTAATTCATTCATTGTTTCGATGCTTCTAATTTTTTTGGTTAAGTTTTCTGACGAGTATCTTAGTGAACTCTCAACAAGTTTGATACCATATTTATACAAACATATCAATGCTATTGCTGACCAAAACTCCTTAAATGCTGTAATGTCATTATCTGTCTCTCTTAGGAACCATCTAGATAAAAGGTTTTTCAACCAATTGTTGGCGATTTTCCGCAAAGGTTTTTATATCAAATCTCAATTTTTCTTGTCTTTTAAAGATTTGATCGAAAAAGATGACTACTCACCAGTATTATATGCAATTTCTCTATCAATCCTACATGGATTTGAGTCATATGTGTTTAATAAATTTGTAATTGAAGTTTATGATCAAACACCAGAAATATTTCCAAAATTACTCTCTATTGGAGATTTTCTTGGAATTATTGATAATTTAATCAAGGAAAACCATGTAGAGGAGTCATTGTTATTGTTGTATATAATCGCTCATTTTAGTGAGTGTATTCTTCCAATTGCAAAAAGTTCAATAATCGGATATATCCCAAAAATCAATCACCATTATGATCAATTTGTGTCAATTCTTAGCATTTTATGTTCTTCTGAGGATTTCTGTTCAACAACCCTCTATATTGATGAAATTATTCGTTTTCTAATATCAATAATGACTAATGAGTCGATTTCATATTTGTCCGCGAAACTTGTCTGCTCTTTGTCAAATCATCGATTCGGATCCCAATTATTGATGGAAAGTTCTGTTTTGGATCTATTTATACAACAATTTATTTCTTCAATATCATGTGATTATGACTCTTATCATATTGTTTTTCGTAATGTTTCAAAATATGGTGTTCCCATCCCCCAATGTCCTCTTGTTGTTTCATGCCTAATTCAAGAGATATCCTCAGATTCTCAATCCCAAGCCAAATCAATTAGTACAATATTTTTTATTCTTCAGAATCGATCAAATGTGGTGCATGTAGTAGACTTAATTCATAGTATTTTTGAGATAATTGTCATTAGTAACTCTCCATTGGTGGTATATTTTTCTTTGAAAGTCATTTGTATAAGCATCAATAACTTTCCTCAGTCTCATTCACATCGTCTTCTACATGTAATTCATTCTATATTAATGAACAAAGATATGCACATTCCAGAGATTATTGAAACAACTTTGAGTATTCTTTATTCCCTTTCTCTTATATATGATATAAATGCATATATTAGATTGACTCAATTATCCAGGTTCATAAACGAAGTGATAGGTTTAATCCCAAAGGATTCTCCTTTGGTTGATCATTTTCGGGAACTTGAAGATCATTTTAAGAAAATTGATTAATAAAACTTGTTATTTTTATCACAATCTGGTAAGTTGCCAACAAAAAACTCATAATTCGATATCTTCTCCAGTATTTCATTAAAATATTTTCTGTTCTTTGATTGGAGAGAATATAAAAGTGCCTTTGAGCATTCTGCTTGATCAAGGAGAAAATATCCAATAGCAAATTCCCACATATCAGAGTGTTTTTCTTTGAAAAGCAGCGTTTTCAAAGAATCAAATTCTTTTTCTTTGAAAAGAATCTTTATTGCTGTTCGATAATAAACCTTTTTAGATATCCGAACCTTATTTGCCACATGCTTGGCTGTTTTATATAAGCCTCTCTTAAAAAGAAACTTAATGGTATCATTGAAACTCATATCCACAATAGCATCATCACCTATTTGATTCGATATTTCTTCTTGAATGGATTTCAATAAAAAAATTGCATCTCTGTGCTCTTGGAAAATGCTGGTGGGATCTGTCATTTTATCATTGAATTTTTTCTCAATTAATGATGGGAAATGCTGAAGCATATTTCTCAATGTACTATTATTTATGAGAATTCCTTGGATTTCATCAAAACATGATAATGAATGCAAAAGTACTTCAATTTGTGTACTAACTGAGCATGATTCGCAAGCAATGTCATATGCCAAATCCCATTTTCGGATCCCGGCATAATATTTTGCTCTTTTATCAATATCTATTTCCTTATAAATCAAACTATTTGCTAAAAAGGCCCTACCTACACTAAAAGAATAACTTGCACAAAAATAATAATTCATCTCACATATAGATAAAAGTTCTTCCAAACAATCTTTATCATTTTTATGTGTATCTATAATGCTCATGGCATACTTATCAATAAATGGTGTTAAGGGAAAGTTAAATAACTTCATGTATTTGAAAGCATATGAATAACGACTGGATTTTATTAATATCTCACTTATATGATTTGGGAAATTCGGCAATATTTGATAGCTGGTAACTGGAATCTTTGCCTCATTCCTTAATTCATTAATAAATTTAACTATTTCTATAAATCTTTCTAAAACTCGAGTCTTTCCTCTCAAAAAGCTACATATTGATTCAAAAAACAACTTTTGATGACTCATATTAAAAGAAAAAAGAATTGCATCAGAACACTCAAGCAAAGCTCTTTCCAAATCTATGTTAACAATACTATCAAAAAATGGTTCATTATATCTGTTTTCGTATGCCTGGCATACTTTATAACCATGTGATTCCATATTCTCGGTAAGGATACCTTTAAGAGTTTCTGGGACTATCAGTATTCTCACTAAGATGTTTGAAAGCCCTAATAATAGTGAATTGTTCTCAGGAATCGCAAATGCAATATTTCTGATTTGTATTGGGGATTTATCTCCATTAATTGTCCCTACAATAAGCCCATCATCATGGAAAATTACAAAAACATTATCATTCATCCATTTGATATCCATTTTTCCATTTATATCGGATAAATCAATTCTGGTATACTCAAATGCAAAGGAAGCATCAGTGATTATGCAAACCTTACTAGTTTGTATCAATGCAATAAATTTGTAGTTTTGAGAAACTTCTATGCTAATTATTGGATTTTCTTGCTTGAATGACAATGTTGAAACGCTATTTATTATTGAAATATCACCATTATCATTAATAGCTCCTATGATGTTCCCCCTCCCATTTGTGTAATGATGTGGTACTACAAATAGTTTATCCGCACCAAAACACTCCTTCATTTGCCCATAAGCATTGTATTTTTCAAATCTATCAAGAACATGAACAAAACCATCATGACTTATAATTGCAACTCCTGTTTCCCAAAAGACTGCACTGAGAATGATATGATTATTAGGAAAACAAAACTTTTTAATGACTTCATTACCGTTATATAGATATACATGCTTTGTTTCAGTAAGAATAATAACATCACTGTTTTGAAGAACTTTAATCCGGAAAACCTTATCGATAAAAGGCAGACATATTTTGTTATTAACTTCAAGATTGTGATTTAATAGCAAAAGAACTCTCTCTTTTTCGTAACACTTATCATTGTTCTCAATAGCTGCAATTATTCCGCAATTGTATCCAAAGTCAATCAATTTTTCATCAGATAAAGGAAAATAAAATTTATAAAATGGTAATTGATAGCAAACAAGTAATTCATTCCCAATAGAAGTCCTATTTGAAAATGATTGGATGAAAGATGATAGCACACTCATTTGCGAAAATAGATGAATTCGAATTAAAAAATGCTTTTTAAAAACAATAGATAGAACATACAAGAAACAAACAAAAGTTAACCGAAAATCATTGGTTTTCAATTAAAAGTTCATTATTTCCCGCTCTTCTCCGATTCCTATTCATATATCTTACAATAATCCTACCTAAACCAAAACTTCGGACAAGCAGGATCAATATGAACATAATAATTATTGCAAGTGCAGCTGCCTTAGAAATTCGAAGCAAAACATGCATGAAACTCGAATAAGAGATCATATTTTTGGCCGGATCAGGAGTGTATGGTACTTGTCCTTGTTCTTGCACATTAAAAAGCATAAAATAAACTAATTTTTTATTATGCAGGGTTGTTTTTTTTAACCAAAATAATGTTTTCGGCTTTGCCAAATATTCCTGCCTCTTCAAATGTCATATCGACGTTAACTGTGTGATTATTATGAATAACGTCAAAATAACTGTTATCAAGTCCTTTATCAATGGAAAAATTACACAAAAAATTACTAATAGTATCATAGAGATCGATTTCCACTTCGTCTGTCTGCATATTTATGTTTTCTGGATAAGTTACACTTATAATGTTAGATTCAGCCATTTAATTACCTAAAAAATTACCCTTAGAATGTAGATTTATCAAAAAATGACGAACGATAAAATAATTTGACATCACTTCACAAAAATCGATGATTCCAATGAAAGATCTTCCCCAATGGGATGATGGCGAAGAATCCGCCAATATGTTTTCGCATTTGATTGGGATGGTTTTATCGTTTTTCGGAGTTCTTTTGTTTATTATTCAAGATATGAAGAAGCATGATACATACAGATTAATTGGGAATCTTGTTTTTGGAATTTCGATGATAATTTTATATTCGACTTCTACACTATATCACGGAATTGAGAAGATATCTTGGAAAAGGGTATTTAGGTATGGTGATCATATTTCAATATACCTATTGATTGCTGGATCATATACACCTTTTACTCTAACTGTCCTAAGGCCTACTATTGGATGGGTGGTTTTAATTGTGATTTGGTCTATTGCTGCTATTGGAATTTTCTTGAAAATAATGTATTTTGATGGTTTCAACAAGCTTTCCCTTGTTTTCTATATTGTGATGGGGTGGACTGTTATGTTTTCTATTAAAAAAGTTGTAGAGACTGTTCCTCCCACTGGAGTCTATTGGCTTGTTGCTGGTGGTGTATATTATACTTTTGGTACATTTTTCTTTTCTAGAGATGATAGTATACCATTCGCACATGCAATATGGCATCTCTTTGTTCTAGCTGGAACATGTTCACATTTTGTATCCACTTACTATTATCTGTAAATATAGACATACGTATAATTTATTTTTTTATAAACACTCCTTTTGGTATTTCTAAACGAAATCCAAAGGTAATAATCATTTTTTTGAATGAGATATATATTGAGAAAATAACTAGATGAAGATTCTGATTCGGAGAGGGGGATGATGAGTGAGATTATTTTTTAAGGATAACACTTTTTGGATTTTCTTTTTTCAAAAGAATATTATTAATTATTCCCTTCATCATCATGATGAATGTTGTGTTCATTTAGAGCTGTTCAAAAACATTAAACAGAAGACTTCCAAAGATAATCAACACTATCTGAACTGGTTGTTGAAGAATCAGCTTGATTTGGAATAGAAAACTTGTATCTAAGAAATATAATTGAGATTACAAAAACAATTAAAACAACAGAACTTAAAAGTAAATGTTGATATGTTAATACAGAATTTGGGGCATTACTTTGAAGAGGATAATCTGTTCTTCTCAATGTTTCTTCTAATGATCTCTGAGGAAGAGGTATATCAGCATTACAATGAATCGAATTGAAGAATTGTAATTGAAAAGTGATCATATGAGTATATGAAACATTATTTGATGTTGATACTGATGATAAAGTAGAGAATAATGATGCAGAGTGATCTATGAACGAATGAGACACTTCAAGAGAACCATCAGATACGCAGAATAGAGTGTTTTGATTATTTTGGAATATACAATACAACATTTGTTTTGGTCCTGGCCCATCGAAATATGCAACACCAAATTCAGATGGACTATTGCTATGAACAATGTTAACATATGACATTGACATTGTTACTGAGAAAGAACGGAGGTGGATGCAAATCGCCTCAGATGCATTGTTGTTTGAGAAAGCGCAGTGTGAGCATTCGAATGAGGATGGATTAATGATATCAATACCAGAATATCTCTTACAATTGTTCATTGAACTATTTGTGTGGAAAAGACTCAGATTATTACCCATCATGTAAATAGGGCAAAATCCGGATGTGTTATAGGAGCAAATAGACATTGATAGATAATAAAGTTGATTTAACCCTGAAGAGCTTATAGTAGCAAAGTGACCCCTAGTAGATGAACAATTATTTGCACATATCATTCTGAGACAAGAAGAAACTGAACTGAAATATATGGCACCTCCGTTTACAATACTAGAAATGTTGTAGAAGACTGACCAATTTACATACATTGAGTAGAGATTACCTGAAATATATATTACACCACCTTCTGATACGTTTGAACAGCAAAAGCCGTTGAATAAACAATCAGAAACAATTACTTCCTTTTGATAAAAAAACCTTCCTTGATCTATATCCTCGATTTCACAATTTAAAGCACTCAAAATAGTATTGTTGCAATGCAAATGAGGGGAAATTAGTGAAAAGTTGGATTTTTTAAAAAACTCTGCACAAAGCATCAAAGCTGACATGAATTTCCTGGGATCATTAGGTATTTCATGACAACTAACAATAAAAACTAGGAACAATGAGATAATTATAATAGAAATTGTTGCTACTTCGAAAACATTTAGGATCTGTTCTGTAATATGGTTGGGTTTCTTCGGAGCTTTGTGTCTTTTTTTTGAGGATATCAAGGGAAACACCAAGAAAAAACATAATTTTTTTTGAATTGAAGAAAAATTCCCGAATTGGATTGTCTTTAAGACTAATTCCCATGTATTTCCAGTTCTTTGATAAAAAACAAAAAAATATAATACACTAATATACAAAATCGAGACGCTCCAAATCATATTTCTGGCAAATATGTATAGGTCATTTTTTACCATAACCCAAACAAGCATATAGAGCGATATTTCTTTGTTTGGTGTGTTTCCATCATTTTCATTGTATTTCGAGTCCAGGGACCTTAATAACCCGCCAATAATACTTTTTTCCATTGTTGATTTTGAAAGAGTCATTATCATTGAAAAGTGCCATATAAACTTCTCATATAAAATAAATAATATTCAAACAAAATAATTCATAAAAAACATATAAAATTAATTGGGGAATTCTCAAAACAGTTAAAGTATAGAAAATAGTTCGGTTGATAATTCAAACTATTCAAATCTGGAAATAAAAAAGAAACCCCATTCATTAAAATGAAAAATGCCAGACAATTACATGAAAAGCCAAATTTATAAAGCTTTGGATAACACATTTCAAGTTCTGTTATCCTTCTAGTATATCGCAAAATATTGAATCGGTGATTGGACGTGAGAGTTTTATAATTGTTTAGATAATGGTCCAAAATTATTCTCTATCTCTACATTACCAATTTTATTCAAGTTTGATACAACACAAACAGTTTTCATGATGTTATCCCCGCATCTGCGGTATTTATCATTATCGTAAACTTATACGAAAAACAATTGTTTTAATCGCTTAAATCGATTCACTATAATTTAGGGATGTCAATTAGGGTATCAAAAATCAAAATGAGGGACATTTTTGAATTAATGGGGGTCAAGCTTCTGACATAATTAAAAATATTTTTGGATGATTGTTTGGAATGCTCGTCCCGCTCACCAATTAAAATACAACAATTTTTGTTATTTTTTATAATCGTGAAATCCAATAATCGTGGAGAAATACATCCTTTTTGGATCTTTCATTTATTATTTCTTGATCGTTTTCTTCAGAATTAGACAAAAACAACGATTACTTTATCCCTTCATACTGAGTGACTTTTACCCCAAAGACCTCAACAATTCCTAAAGCCCAGTCCTGAATAAAAACTAATGTGAATCAATTATCTCAACAATTAATAGCTCATTATGGACTTATTAAAATAATTCATTCCTATCTAATGATCACAAGCACTATGAAATGCTCAAAGTTATCTTTTAACCAGAGAAAAAATTCACAAACATAAAAATTGGAGGATTTCAGCCAAAACGTTGATTTAGTAAACATGAAAAAGTGACATCAAGGTTTTCCTCAATTTCAAAAAATGTTCAGAACTCCATTCACATTATATAATAAATTCATAAGCACTTCCGAAACGAGTGGAATATTCTTTTTTGGAACCAGTTTATAACTTTGCTTTTAATTGAAAAGCCTTACATTAATGATCAACATGTATTCAATTTCATTTGACCTTTATTGTTGTCAAATCTTCAATTTTAATATTTTTTGTGAAAATGTTACTATTGGGTAGTTCACCAACAGGATCCAAGCCATTATATGAAAAAAACATTATGAACATGTTGTTTAACTTATATTTGTGCCAAATATTTGAACAAAGAATACATT
>Ga0074193_1003339_pt1 | contig 11991 bp, 13 predicted proteins | sample EPASupsiteHSE605_FD_64523 | JGI IMG/M metagenome (GOLD analysis project Ga0074193, IMG submission 64523) | Bioremediated contaminated groundwater from EPA Superfund site, New Mexico - Sample HSE6-05 | ecosystem: Environmental > Aquatic > Deep subsurface > Groundwater > Contaminated ...
GGCATGTGCCTTCGGCGATACTCTCCACTGGAGACTATCGTATCTGTTGTCCCCGATGTTCAGCTTTAGCGTAAGCGAGTTCATTTATGGTCTGTTTTTAGCCACTGTTTTATAGTGAGACGGCACTCTTTGCTTAGGTCATCAAACTGTTGTATGGCATCATGACCGCGTCTGGCTTGCCAGCCCACCAGGCAGGCAATCTCGCTAATTAGTCCTGCGTCCTCTATCCCTTGCCTTAGCTCATGAAGCAAGCCTTGTTTCCCAAAATAAGCTGTTTGGGCAGCCAAGGCCGTGCTCACTGCTTCAGCCAAAAATGTTCCTGCCGTTGACGGCCATTGAGTCGTCGTTTTTATTTTGTTTAGAACTGGCAGCCCAGCTAAACCTAGGCCACGGTAATATTTGCTTTTCCCTTCAGGTAAGAGAGGAAATCGACGCGACAATTCAGCTCCAAAAGCTAACAAATCCTGAGCCGTTCCTTCTATAAGCTCAATTTCCACTTCGTAAATAGTTTCATTCTTGTCCTCGGTGCTGATGACACCTTTATCCATTACCAATTCCAGGAGCCCGGGACTATTGTCAGGATGTACGAGCACACTCCAACGTGTAAAGACTGTCTTAAATAACGGCTCCAAACCAGATTGCTTCTTAAGTAGTTTCACCAGCTTATCGGCGCCTACCATTTGGCGAAACACTTCTGGGTCAAGCTCCGGCCCTAGAGTGGGTACATTCCACTCCCTTCGCTGGTGCAGACCGCCCCCGGATTGCCCAGCTCCCTTCAGAGTGGCCATCCAGGCGGCCCCCTCCCGACGAATGCGGAATGCATAGCCCGTTTTCCACAAAGTCCGTGCCGGTGTATCATAGTAGGTTGCGTCAATGGTTTCCACCTTTTCAGACTCTGTTACTATGAAGTTTTTCAACCAGGCAGACTTAGGTAAGGTTTCCCACATGGCCGCATCCATGATCTGTAGTTTTAGTTCTATTTCAATTTTCCGGTCCATAATGCAGACCCCCTTCTGTGTTGTCAGCCATTCGCTTCGGCTATATTGGCCAATACCCCACTGTGAAAAAACCAACGTAACTTCCCTTCGGGTGGTTCCAGAGAAGTCACCTTCACGGCTGCCACCGAAGCGATCTTGAAGGGCACCACCGCTTTGGTCATTTGAGTTACCCACATCCCTAGATAGGGCTCATGGCCGACAATAATGATAGTCGCCTTGTCCGGCTGGTTCTGCAAGTCGTGCAACAATTCATTCAAGTTCTCTGAGGCAATAGCCGGATGGATCATGACTTTCTTCACCTTCAGAACTACGGCCAAAAGATCTGCCGTTTCTTTTGCTCTCACGAGGGGACTAGACCAAATTTGAACATTCTCCACTGTGACAAAGCCGCAGGTCAATGCCCGTGCCACTTCCTGTACCCGGCTGCTGCCTTTCGCTGTCAGTCGTCGTTCCCCATCCGGCAAGCCTGATTCTGGGCGTTGAGCTTTTCCGTGACGCATGAAGACAAATTCCACTTTTTACCCCTCCCCAGTTGTTCTTGCACAACTTCCTCTTCTTATAGGATCATCAAACAGTTATATTGGTATAGAATCAAGATCCTTGCACTATAGAACTTAGAAGGTATATAAGTATTCGCGTCAATTCCTGAATCTTCCTTTAATTTGGTTATAATTTTAGGCAAAAAGTATTCTCTGGTTGTCTGAAATTAATGACCAGTGTATGGTTGAGTTAGGAGCACTCTTAGATAGGTCAACAACTGAGTATTGGGCAGCGATTTTTGCGTTGAATGCAGGAGTTAGATTGTTCTCCTTTGAGGCTGCAACAGAGGAAACGACATTTGCTTAAGGATATTTTTTGGGGATGATCTGTAGTAAGTCGGTTATTAGTGATATACTAAATATTAGAAGTGCATAACATGAAACTTCAACCTTAGGAGAATACATAATTTCCTGAGGTTTTTTTGTTCCTGCGAATTATTAAATTGAACAAAAATAGTCAAGTAAAAAATCTCGGGTTGGGTTGCATATAAGTTGAGAGGGAGGGTTTAGATGAAGAAAACAATTGCCTATCTAGGTTATGTATTGGGTCTTATGCTTCTTGTTTATTATGGCGTAAATTATCAGGAAGAACTGCACATTGTAGCTGGCAGAAACTTTAACCCGCTGCCACCAATGCAATTTAGTTATGTTTATTCCCTGATGATTGGTATATATATTGCCTTGCCGAGATTTATAAGCGTATTGGCCATGAAAGGTAAATTAGCTGTTAACTGGCTAAAAATCTTGATTATCGGAATACCTACGTTGTTAATCAGCGCTTCAGGTATTCTAACTTATTACTTCGTTTCAGCACAGCTTAATTCATTAATGGGATGGGTATATCTCAAGTATAATATGAAGGGAACCACTTTAATTGGAGTAACTTGCGGATACATGTTATTAAATTCGATTGCCAAAAAAGAGATCGAACAGGATACTGTCTCGGCTGTTAAGTCTCGCATTCCTAAAATCATGGTCCAGTTTATATTAGGGTCTTCTTTACTTTATGTTGCTATGAGTGGATTCCTTCATCCTGTGAAGCTTGTGGATGTTCAGGCAGATATCGTGAAAAATGATCACCAAACTGGATATTTAGTAAACGATGGAAAGGATACAGTTTACTTTATCCAAACAGAGATCCATTACCGTTTGAAATTCGAGAATATGCCGATCAGATCCATCCGTCAACCTGCTAATGATCTCAAGATAAAGGTTGAACCTCAAGAGGAATTACAAAGCTTATTCCCAGAGGATATCTTTAAACAACCAAATGGCTACGAATTTACCGGTGGTGGTAAGGAGACAGAAATAACACTTACCTATACAGTTGGCTCCATTGATCCGGAAGGAAATAATGTTAATATTCCACCACCTCCCCCAGAGGTTTTGGAAGAGATCAAGGATCGTTTATATAATGCTGAATTAGTCGTAGAACTTAGTGATACGGATACAAAGAAATTCAATTTATTGGATTATAAAGAAAATTAGACTCTTGAACTTTCCTAAGGGATGTTTTCTGAGTTTGAGGGGTAAAAATGATAAACTTAATTAAATTTTAAATAGGGGGACTGATTTCGATTGATTAAAATTCCCGAAAAGCTAGCATTTGCAAACCTGCCAACAAGGATAGAAAAACTAGAAAGGCTATCGCTAAAAATAGGTGGACCTAATATCTATATAAAAAGAGATGATCAAACAGGAACGGAAGTCTCTGGTAATAAAATAAGAAAACTTGAATTCGCTGTAAAGGAAGCTCTTAATCAAAGCTGTGATGTACTTATTACCTGTGGAGGAATTCAATCCAATCACTGCAGAGCCACGGCGGCTGTAGCTTCAAGGCTTGGAATAAAATCAGTCCTTGTTTTAAGAGGAGACGCAGAGATGGAGACAGATGGCAACTTGTTAATCGATAGGCTTTTGGGAGCAGAGATTCACTTTGTTTCCCAAGAAGAATATAAAAATAATAGAACGGCAATTATGGAAAAAATCAAGGCAAAATTAGAGGAGCAGGGCTGTAAACCTTATATTATACCAGAGGGTGCTTCTAATGGAATTGGTGGCTTTGGATACTACAATGCTATGGAGGAAATTATTGACCAGGAAAAAGAGCTGGGTGTGCATTTTGATAGAATTGTTCTGGCAGTAGGATCTGGTGGAACTCATTCTGGACTATTCCTAGCAAGTAAAACACTAGAGTATCCAGGTGAAATCTATGGTTTTAACGTTTGTAATGACGCTGAACACTTTAAAAATGAGATTTATAAAATATTGCAGGAAAGTATGCAGTACCTCAATGTGAATTTACACCTTACAAAAGATGAAATTCATATTATAGATGGATATGTGGGCAGAGGATATTCACTGAGCAGCCCCGAAGAGCTTCGCTTTATTCATGAATTCGCAAAACTTGAGGGAATTATTTTAGACCCTGTATATACGGGCAAAGCAATGTTCGGATTGGTTGCAGAAATTAAAAAGGGAACCTTTAAAAACTGCGAAAATATCTTATTTATTCATACTGGCGGAGTCCTTGGATTGTTCCCTCAAAAACACTTGTTTGAGTTTTGACATTTAATGGGGTTCAATCATTCGAACATTTATATGAAAAAGGTGTCATTACGCTATCGGAGTAGAATTTGGAGGAGGTTTGTTGTTGGGAGCCAAGCTCTTGTCCCGTAGATCATTTATCCTAGGTGGGATTGCAACTTTATCCTATCTATATTTCGATCTCCATTCGATCGCAGTAAAGCGATATACCATTGTGATTTCTAAATTGCCTATTGAGTTTCAGGGATTCACAATCCTCCACTTGACTGATTTACATAGCAAGGAATACGGAGAAAGTCAAAGATATCTAATTGAGCTGATTAACCGACAGAATTTTGATGCTGTTGCAATTACCGGTGATTTAGTTGATAAGAGTAACCCTAGTATGGAACCAGCAATATCATTAGTGAAAGGGTTGCAATCTAAACCAGTATTTTTTGTCCCTGGAAATCATGAGTGGTGGACAAACTACCAAATCAAATCTCCATTGGAAGACCTGGGGGTACATATACTGGAAAATGGTCATTTCAGATATAACATAGAAAAATCTCATATCTGGATAATGGGTGTCGATGACCCCTTTCTAGGAAGAGATCAGTTAGATATGGCACTGAAAGACGTTTCGGATTCTGTACCTAAGGTTTTATTAGCACATGCTCCTAACATATTTCCTAAAGCTATTAAAGACAATATCGACTTAGTTTTAGTGGGACATACGCATGGTGGACAAGTCAGACTTCCATTGGTTGGTGCAGTGATAGCACCAGGGCAAGGACTTTTCCCTGAGCTTGATTACGGCCTATTTACTTCAGGTTCTACGAATATGATTATAAATGGTGGTTTAGGAGAAAGCGTTTTACCAATAAGGTTTTACAATAGACCGGAAATTGTACTGGTAACATTAGTTTCCTCTGGTTAGCATTTGGGGAGGGGCGACCTATTTTGCTTCGTCTCTTTCAACAATCAACAGGGCATCCGAATCTTCAACTGTAAATCAGGATACCAATGGCTTGAGTTCGGTCGAGGAACTCGGTTTGGCTGAAAGTCCTGAAAATATTATGCTAAATGAGGTGTGTAATGCTTAAAAAAGTTTTTACAGTGTGGATTATACTTAGTTTGGTTTTTACTATAACAGGTTGCTCTCAAGAAATGTACTCTCAAGAAACGAAAATAAAGAATAAGGAAATATCAGAGGAACTATCAATTGTAAATCAGACTGCGCAGAAAAAAATTAACGAGATAAAAAATTCTGTGGTACCCAATTTTGAAGAAATATATAACAATACAGTTGAAATAGATGTCAATTTTAACTCGGAGGGTATGTATGGTGCATATAAAGCAAAAATCGCAGATAACAAAATGCTGTCGGATATTTTAACCATGATTGGCAAAAGTCAATTAATAGAGGACGAATCAAAAATTAAAAAGATAAGTGGTATGGCAACTAAGAACAATAGTTTGATACTTGTTGCAGGAAATGGGAGCACAAAGGAAATCAAATTTGCCTTTGATGACCCAGCCTTTGCAGTGGGGTATTTGGAAATTGATGATCACAAGTATGACCCTGGTTTTAGTTTTTTCAGGTATATAAAGGACTTTACAGAATATAGACAGTTTGATCCAAACATAGACAATCAGGTTGAAGAATTATTTAAAAAATACAATTGGACGATTGACTATCGAGTCAATACAATAAATGAGACGCTCCCGCCTAACCTGAAACACGACGCGGGAGAGTATCCTGTCAAGATATACTGGGCTTGCAATAACGAACTTTCCAAAAATATCGGCCTGGACTATAGTGAATACCTAGGGAAGGAAGTAGCGGTTGATATTTACAGGCTTAGGGAGCCCTTGCCTGAGTATATGAATCCAAGAATGAATTCACGAGGAATCGTTTTGAAATACAATAACAAAATCGTTGGAGCATATATTGATGCGGGGAGACACGACTGCTTTGCCTGCTCACTTGATAGAAAAAGCTTAACAGATATCACCAATAAAGAATGGGATCATTGGATTAGTGACTATATCAATTATAATAATGAACTAGAAATAGAATTATCTAAAATGAAACCAGAGGACATCATAAAACAATATTATAAAGCTATGAATAGCCATGATCAAAAAACGCAGTTTGCCTGTTTGACTCGCCAGAATCTATGTAATTATTTGGCTACAAACATGGATAATAATCTGCTAATGAACGCTGGTTTTAATATTGCTTATATGGATAGCGAACAAAATGTAAAATCAGTAAAATTTATTAGTTTGCGAGAAGTAAACGGCTTGGGTAATCCAAAGGGAGCTGTGGAGTATGCAGCAACCATCGATTTCAAATTTAAAAAAGAGATTACTTCAAATAACGGGAAGCAACCCAGATTTATTATTCTGAAAAAGGAATCGGATAAAAGCGGTTGGAGGATTGATAGTGAAGGAACAGGACCTTAAATAATAAGTGAAGTTGCACATTTTCTTAAAAAAGGCCAGGATATCCTGAATAAATCAGATTCCTATACTATGTGGTCATGGTATAGGCAGATCGAACGGTTAATTATTGGATATAACAGAAAAGTGAATTGGAATTTATCTCGAAGGAACGTTAGTAAGATGGGGGGATTTTTATGATTGAACTTGCATTTGGCGAAAGTCCTGCCGGTGCACTAAAACAAGCATCAAAAATAAAACAAGGTGAACGCTTAAATGGATCGCGTGAAACAAAGCCTCGCAACCGGTCGGGTATAACTATGGGAAGTAGCTCAAAGGATGTGGAGGCGCTGACGCTTGCCTTGGATATCGGTGACATCTCGGATATGGATACCGACATAAACTCACGCAAAAAGCTGCTTGATGAGCTGTTTGCCGGTTTTTATGATGTGTCTGACGAAATGTGGAAGACAAATCAGCATGCCCTGAGGCGGCTTCGGGAAGCGAAAGCAACGCTAGAACCTATACGCATGTGGATCTGTGTCAATAATCCTGAGGAACTGTGCGGATTGTATTTTGTGTGTCATTTGATGGTTGATGCCCAGACACCGCTTTCCGTCGTGCGTGTTCCAGAGCAAATTCAGAAAGATAACAGTATTATCAGTTATCGCAGTACCGGAGAAATAAGCCCGGAAGCTTTCAGTGCGTTCATCGAATATGAGGAGCCAATAAGCCAATTGCAGCGCAGAGTTTATGCGAATACCTGGCGTGACTTGGCGCGTGAAAATGCTCCTCTACGAGCAGTAATCAACAGGAGTCTTATAGGCGTGCCAAAAGATTTTTATGATTTTGCGCTACGAGCTAACATGCCGGACGGGGAATTCATGGTTGCAAGGTTGGTTGGCAAAACAATGAGTCAAGTATCGTGTGTAGGTGATCAATGGTTGTTCCTTCGGATACAAGCTATGATGCAAACAGGGGAATTAATTGTAGTTTCAGCGCCAACAGGAGATCATCCTTACTCCGGAGTTGTAAAACGAAGCAATGATATTACTACATCTACAGGTTACTCACTGGGAATAGCGTCAAGGACTTAAAAAGGAAGAATGTGCAGAAGTAGAGAATATGAGTAACAAATTCATTTATTTTTACAGCTTCACGACACTTGCTAAATATTGATTTAGTTGGGAAGGAGTTTGTAATTTTGGATTGGTTTATGTTTAATATATGGATTTTTATGATGATTGCGGGAATTACCTTATTAATTTTATCCGGTAATATAAGGTATATTCTTTGGGTAAAAGGAAGAATTGGTATTTCTGAAGAGAAAGTAAGGACTTTGGAGAAAAACGGAGCTATTTTCCTTATTGTTTATGCAATTATAAAATTATTACAACTTTTTATATAATATCAAAACTAAAAAGGAGAAGATTATTTGAATAGAATACCAAAAAATAGAATAATCGGTGCGGGGTGTATAGGCTTAAGTGGTTTTGCTCCTTTAGGAAGCACTGTTCTAAAAGACTCTTTGCCGTATTCGGGGATTATTGGATGGTCTTTGGGTGTCATTCTTATCTTTTGTTCGATGTGCTTTTTTAGTAAACAGTAATTAAAGGGATAACCTCTTTCTTCTATGAAAATAATATTGCTTCGCTTACACCAAAGCCTGGAACACCTTAAAAGTTAAATAAAGAAAAAACTATTATTTAGTAAGGAGAGGGTTGAAACAATGAACTATTTTACTAAAGAATGGTATGAATTGTGTCAGAAAACAAGTGCCCATTTGCTTTTGGTGGAAGAGGAAGAAGCGGAATCTTTTTCCGAAGAATATTTTCAACAATTATACAATCAAAAATTAACGGAGTTGCTAGATGAAGAAGAAGTCGCGTCATATCAGACTGAACGTGAAGCAGAGATAGAAAGTTATATTTCTTACGAACAATTTGACAGAGAAAAAGTCTCTAAACAAATTTATGAAGGATTTATAATTAGACTAGAACATATCAAAAAAATATTGCCTGAAGAAATATTAAAAACAATAGCAGATATTAGGGTTTTTGCATTAAATAAAGCATCCCGTCAAGTAATAAACGCTGTAACCCGATATTGCGAAGAAAATAGAAAGCTAGTAAAAAGAACCGTTAAAGAATATGGAGAATATTACAAAGAAGCATTAAAATCATTTGATAGAGACATGGTTAGAAATATGAACTTTCATGACTGTACTATTGTTGATATAAAGCAGACGGAACAGTGTTTAACAATATTATTTGATAATTCAGGCGGTTTTACAGATATAGATGAAATGCAGTTTGAAAATTATAAGATAATAAAACTAGATGGCTTACTGCAAACCTCAACGTGGCTTTATGATGAAATATATAAAACAAACGGCAAGTATGAATTGCACATTTTGCTTTGGAATAGTATGGACTTATTAGAGTTTGTTGTTTCGGCAGAACAAATTTCCTTTAAGCATAACCAAGAAACAAGCAGTTGACACAAGGTCAAGGTTAGTCTGTGGTCAAGTGCGAATCCTGCGAGTGGGGGAAGGAGCTATATGAAAATCAAGCGAATCTTGACAGTGCTACTTCTGTTTTTGGGCATTATCGGAATTTTAGATACTTTTCTGCTCCTTCTATATAATGGGGGAGTTAATTTGGGAACGATTTTACCAGGGGTCGTGGGAGGATTATTGATCCTTTGGGGTTCAGTCAAAGCTTTCTTTCGGAAATTCGTGCCTATGGGAAAAAGTAGACCATGGTTCTTAAAGGCCCGTCAGGGTATTTTTTCCTTATTATTAATTGGGTTGATCTCATTTCTGGTGGTGGAAGGGGCAATCATTATTAATTCCCAACCTGACCCGGTTGTCGAGGCGGATTATCTAATTATTTTGGGGGCAGGCCTGAATGGAGAACAACTTTCCTCGTCACTTTGGGAGAGAATGCAAAAGGGTCTGGACTATCTGGAAAGACATCCCATGGTAAAAGTCGTCCTTTCAGGGGGACAAGGTCCTGGAGAAGACATTTCTGAAGCGGAAGGAATGAGGCGTTTCTTAGTGGATCAAGGGATTACAGACGAGCGCATCATTAAAGAGGATCGATCTACGAGCACGATGGAGAACTTCCGCTTTAGTAAAGAAATATTAGTCAGGCAACCGGGCTTTCAAAACTCTGAGAGGGTTGTGGTAATTACGAATGACTTTCATCTCTTCCGCTCAAAAATCCTTGCTCGGCGTAATGGGTTAATTCCGATGGGTATTCCTTCTCCAACCCCTTGGTATCTCGTGCCTAATGTCTATTTGAGGGAGTATTTTGCGGTCGTGAAGTCCCTGATCTTTGATTGGCAAATAACTTGATTATGCGGGTTTGATCGAAGATACTCATGGTTTTGCATGAAATAGACGTCACTATGGTTCGGCCCCCATCAGTATTATTGGGAAGATGAAGGAGCCGTTGCCGAACCCACTATCACCTAGGGAATAATCTCTTTATTGTAGGTGATAGCAGTGAGGGCAAAAAACAGTTTTCGGTTGCAATTAGCGATTCCCTAAATAGTCATAGTGGAGGTAAGTATGGAAGATAGGAAACCAAGCTTAGAAATAATATCTCCTAATCTCCCGAAGGAGTTAGATATGCTTTCGATTTTCGATAAGTGTATTCTATCAGAAGATTCATTTACTAGGGGGATTATTAGCAATGGCCTGTGCAAGGATCAAAATGCTGACCATGTGTCTTTTAATAAAGTGCTTTTTAAGAACGTAAAGTTTGACAATGTGTCCTTTAAATACCTTGATTTAGTCGATGTTAGGTTTGAAAACTGCGATTTATCAAATGTGAATTTTAGCGAGTCTGTCATACATAAAGTAGAAATGATCAACTGCAAAATGGTTGGAATGAATATGAGTGAGTCTGCACTTCGGAATGTACTTTTTGATGAATGTGATGGAAGTTATGCTTTATTTCGTTTTTTGGATTGTAAACAGGTTGATTTTAATAATTGTTCACTTTGCAGTGCTGACTTCTACAAAGCTAAATTTTCAAAAGTCGCGTTTCACAATTCTAATCTACAACAAACTGGAATGTCAGGAGCAAGCCTAAAGGGAATTGATTTAAGTAGTTGTAAAATAGATGGTTTAGGGGTTACCGTGCCTGATCTAAATGGATGTATTGTTTCCCCTGAACAAGTAATATCATTTGCAAAACTATTAGGACTTGTAATTAAGAGCTAATTCTTGGAAGAAAACCTTGGTTGCTACAGGCAAATATATAGGGGAGGGCAAAACATATATTATCGTAAATATTAGTTTGTATTTTACTATAATGAGGTGTTGCAATGATTAAAATATTGGTGGTTGATGACGATGCTTATATTCGCAGACTGGTAAGTACGATATTGAATGATGCCGGTTTCGATGTCTACGAAGCTGCAGACGGACGCGACGCACTTTTGAAACTCGACGAAAAAAGAATAGATCTTTGTGTTGCTGATATAATGATGCCTAATATGGACGGCATAGATTTTTGCCGGAATGCCCGCAATTATTACAAAGATATGCCTATCCTTATGCTGACGGCGAAAAGTGAAATAGGCTCAAAAATTGAAAGTTATGGATCGGGTGCGGATGATTACCTGACAAAACCTTTTGAAGCGGAAGAATTGCTGCTTCGAATCAGAGCGTTGCTGAAACGCTATAAAATCGCTTCACAGCAAGCGATTGCGATAGGCACTCTTACAGTGGACAACACCAGCCACATGGTTTCTGCCAACGGAGAACGCCTAAGTATTCCCCTGCGAGAATTTGAACTTCTTTTTAAGCTTGGCAGCTTCCCGGGAAAAACTTTATCCCGCAATCAGCTTATCGAGGAACTATGGGGGTTCGACTTTGACGGCAATGAACGTACTTTGGATGTTCATGTCGGACGGTTACGCGACAGATTTCCGCCCGAACGATTCGGCTTTCAAATTCTCACCATTCGTAGCTTGGGTTATCGTCTGGAGGTTAATTCTTGAAAAAGATGAGCTGGTTTCGAAATTTGCTCTGGCTGTGTTTTGGCGTGTGCATGCTTGCGGCGTGTTTTGTTGCAAGCTATATGCTGATGCTGCTGATTTACCGATTCATAGGAAGACCGCCCGAACCGTGGGGGGATATGATCTACGGTACTATCAATTTATTTCTGATTGTCGGGAGTATTTTTGTAGGGGCTATTATAAATAGCCACAATCGGTCCCGCCTGCTGCAGAGAACCCTTAAAGCTTTGGAAAGAATAACGCAGGGTAATTTTGATGTGTTTATTGAACAGGATGAGCATGGGCGTTTCAATGAGCTTACCAACAGCATCAACAAAATGGCGAAAGAGCTCGGCTCAATGGAGCAGTTGCGGCAGGATTTTATCTCCAACATATCGCATGAGTTTCAATCGCCGCTGACATCGATCAGCGGCTATGCCGCACTGCTGAGAAAGGACGGCGCGACGCTT
>Ga0074193_1003340_pt1 | contig 11984 bp, 9 predicted proteins | sample EPASupsiteHSE605_FD_64523 | JGI IMG/M metagenome (GOLD analysis project Ga0074193, IMG submission 64523) | Bioremediated contaminated groundwater from EPA Superfund site, New Mexico - Sample HSE6-05 | ecosystem: Environmental > Aquatic > Deep subsurface > Groundwater > Contaminated ...
TGGGGGATGCTCCGCTTTTTATCCCGAAAATTATTATCGGAGGCAGTAAAAATGGTAATTCTGTTAAATACTCATAACATAAAACTACAGAAAATCTGGCTCCCAGCACCTGCCAGCCTTTAAGAGGCAAAGCCAGAAGATTCTGGGCATCCCCAGCAAAGTAGAAAAAATTAATGACGTAAAAAATACCGAAGAAAAATATCATCGTGCTGACCAATACAATACCAAGGGTTAATATAACTCCTTCTTGTCCCACCGGAGCCAGCATGTCAAATCCCTTTATCAGCAGATTGGAATACAATGCTATTGTCGGAGCAACCCCAACTGCTATAGCCAGACCCAAACCTAATGTTTTTAGGTATTCAGCCTTATTTTTGCTGGCTTTTGCTCTGATGGCGGATATTCCAAAGCTATTAATTAAGAGGGTTTTAGTCAAACTCAGAAATCTATTCATTTTCTGTCATCTCCAAAAATAGACTTTCCAATGACTGGTTTTCTTTGACATGCTCGTGGATCTCCTGCTTGCTGCCACAGAAAATAACCTTTCCTTTATTAATGATAGCCAGACGATCACAGATCTTTTCGGCAACATCTAATACGTGGGTGGAGAAAAATACCGTATTTCCAGTATCGGCATGCTCCCGCATCATTTCTTTCAAATCATAAGATGAGCGGGGATCCAAGCCAGTCATAGGTTCATCTAAAATCCACACCGAGGGATTGTGCAGCATGGCTCCGATTACCATGATTTTTTGTCTCATTCCATGGGAATAACTCTGAATTAGGTCACCTGCAGCTGCCGACATTTCGAAACGCTGTAGAAGAGATTGCATACGGTCAAGACGCATTGCAGATGGTACATTATACATATCAGCCATGAAATTCAGGTATTCTAAACCCGTCAGCCGAGTAAAGATATTGGGGTCATCCGGAACAAAACCAAATTGCATCTTGGCCTCAATCGGGTCTTTTTTAATATCTTTGCCATTTATCTTAATACTGCCTTCATCAGCATTTAATATCCCGGTAATCATTTTTATTAATGTAGTCTTTCCAGCCCCATTGGGCCCCAGGAAGCCAAATATCTCTCCATTTTTAACGGTGAGATTTACTCCGTCTACAGCTTTGATAACCCCCTGATTGTAACTCTTGGAAACCCCCATAATCTCTATCAACACATCATCTCCTATTGAACATCTGACGACTCATCGCCGCTGGCCGGAAGCTCCTGAACAGAACGTAATCTCCTCTCGATACTGCGCGATTTCCTGGAGGCGGTATCAATACTATTGCTGGCTTCGTCCAGTTTCTTTTTAGTTTTCTCCAATATATCACCAAAATTCCCAAACTCGGTTTTTACAGCTCCCAGCAGTTCCCAGACTTCGCTAGTACGTTTCTCAATGGCCAGGGTTCTAAAACCAACAGAAAGGCTGCTTAATAAGGCTAGCATTGTGCTGGGGCCTGTAATAATAACCCGATATTTGTTCTGCAGCGAGGTAAATAAGCCGGGTCTTCTAATTACTTCCGCATACAGACTTTCTGTGGGGAGAAAGATAATGCCAAAATCTGTGGTGTGGGGTGGATCTAGATATTTTTCCGAAACAAGCCGAGCCTCCGTTATTATCCTTCTTTCCAGCTGCTTGCCGGCTTCTTCGGCTTGGTCTGGCAGACCCTGTTCGGCTGCCTCCAGGAGCCTCAGATAATCTTCCTGAGGAAATTTAGCATCGATGGGCAGCCAAACTTCACCCTCGTTTTGATTTAGTCCGGGCAGCTTAACAGCAAACTCAACTCTCTCGTTGCTGCTCTTTTTGGTGGTAACGTTGCACGCATATTGCTCCGGGCTTAAGACCTGTTCAAGGATATTGCCCAGTTGAATTTCACCCCAAATCCCTCGGGTCTTGACATTGGTAAGTACTTTTTTCAGGTCTCCGACACCAGAGGCCAGGGTCTGCATTTCCCCCAATCCCTTGTGAACCATTTCCAGCCTGTCGCTTACAAGCTTGAAAGACTCACCCAGCCGGTTTTCCAGGGTGGCATGAAGTTTTTCATCAACGGTCTGTCGCATCTGTTCCAGTTTTTGGTTGTTATCATCCTGGAGCAGTTTCATTTTATCTTCCACAGTTTGGCGCATGTGATCGAGTTTCTGTTCATTACTCTGGATTAAACGAGTTAACTGTTCCGAGAATATACCCAGCTGATTTTTCTGTAATACTGCTATTTCATTCATACGGGCCAGTAGAGAGTCCTCAAAGTAAGTAAGGGTATGAGTTAACTCTTCTCGTCCCTGTTTGGCCTGGTTAGCAAATTCCGTGCGCAGCGAGGATGAATCTCCGCGCATAACCTGTAAGGCAGTCTCCTGACTTTTCTCGAGGATCGCCAGTCTATTTTCTATTTGCGCCAAACTTTCGGCCCCACTATTCTGTGACTGTGCCCAGCTCCGGCCTTTTAGCTGTAATATTAGAATGATAAGGATAATGCCGGCTGTGATCAAACTAATTATAAGTAAAATATAGTCCAACCCATTTTCCCTCCCTGCTCCTACTCATAAGTACATTGTATATGAACTGGCTTCGGAAGGAAATTAATAGAGGCAGATTCATGGAACTGCGCAGCCCTAATAAAAGCTTGCTATTTTCGAAAAAGAGCCGAAGCTAAAAAGTTTAAATTAAGTTATAATTAAAAATAAGAGATGATTTAGTGCCTTTATGACCCTATAGAATGATATAAAAAGGGGGAAGCCATAATGGAAAAAATCGAAGTGAAATTTAAGAAACTGGTTTCATGGGCTCATATACCGGAATACGAGACCAGGGGAGCTGCGGGCTGTGATATATGTATAGCTAATAAGGAAGAAATTATTCTTTATCCTAATGAGGTTAGGAGCTTACCAACCGGTTTTGCAATAATGATTTCATCGGGGTATGAAGCTCAAATCAGGAGCCGGGCAGGTATGGCCGGAAAAGGCATTATAGTTGCCAATGCTCCTGCTACGATTGATGGAGACCATAGTGGCGAGATTAAGATCATGCTCCTGAATGTAACCGATAAGCCGATACGGATTCTCCCCGGTCAAAAGGTAGCCCAAATGGTATTTGGACCAGTGGTACAGGCTGAATTCAAAGAGGAGAGTTGATTCCGGGTGTCAGAATCCAGACTTAAACTATTTACGGCTGTTCTGGGCTTAGTGGGAATAATAATAATTAGTACCGTTGGTTTGGCTTACTTTGAAGAGTGGTCATTCTTTGAGGCCTTCTGGATGACCATTATCAGCCTCACAACTACAGGCTATGGGGATATAGTCCCTGTTACGTTGGGGGGAAGGCTTTTTCTGCTGGGTGTACTAGTGACTGGCGTAGGGGTCGTAGCTTATTCATTGGGAGTTATTATAAGTATATTTGTAGAAGCCCAGATTTCCAGAGTATTGGAGAGAGACAAAAAAATGAAGACAATCGAGAAACTTGAAAACCACGTTATTGTCTGTGGTGCCGGCCGGGTTGGCAGTAATGTGGCTCAGATTCTTAAGGCAGATCAGGTTCCTTTTGTTCTTATTGATACAGATGAAGAACTGGTACGAAGTATGCGCGAAGAAGGATATCTGGTTCTAATGGGAGATGCTACCCAGGATGGAGTATTGATAACAGCTGGTATTAAACGAGCTCGAGGTATTATCTGTGCCCTTTCTGAAGACGCCTATAATGTTTTTGTGGTTATAACAGCCCGGGCTGTAAATCCAAATCTAAAAATAGTGTCCAGAGCAATAAACCCGGAGACTACGGTAAAGCTTCGTCATGCTGGAGCTGACAAGGTAATTTCTCCCACTCAGATAGGAGGGTACCAGATGGCGATGGCTATGTTAAAGCCAGCCGCCGTAGACCTGGTTGATACCTTGTTTACCTCCCGCAATCTGGAAATACAATTGGAAGAAGTGTTAATCACTGAAGATTCACCACTTGCCAATAGAGCCATTCGTGAATCATTTGACCGTTACGTCAGCAATGTTATAGTGGTAGCAATTATACGCGGTGAACAGATTATAATGAATCCCCATGGACATGATCTGATTGTACCTGGAGATACCCTGGTACTAATAGGTTCTCGTCAAGATTTGGAGAAAATGGATACTGTTAGTTTTAAAGATTAAAAAGTGTAAGTAATAAGGGAAATTATCCGTATTAAGATTAAAATCTTAAAGGAGGTTTACTATGGAATCACCTCTGGGTAATTTTCGAGCTTTATTACCGAATATACTTCTATTAATGGTCTTACTGTCGGTGGGCGGAGGAGCTTATAGTCTGGCTAAGCCCAATATGCCTGAGCCGCAGCCGCAGCTGCAGTCTGAATTGCCGTTGATTGGTACCTATGATAACCTTTTGAAGCTGCTGGAGAAAACTCAGGGGCAGGGCGGTATGTATATCCGAAGCGGCAGTGTGAAATCAGCGGCGGAAATGGGAACAATGCAAGCAGCTGATGCAGCAGCTGCTCCAAGTGCAGCCGCAAGCTTTTCAGAGACCAACGTACAGGTGCAAGGGGTAGATGAGGCTGATCTGGTTAAGACCGATGGTACCTATATATATCAGGTAAGCAAAGAACGGGTATTCGTAATTAAGGCCCAGCCTGCGGACAGGATGGAAAAAGTATCTACTATCCAGTTTAATGATCTGGGATTCAAACCGGTTGATTTATACTTAGATAACGAGAACTTAATAGTAATAGGAACCTATAGCCAGGAAATTCCTGAGAATTTTGCTGCAGACAAAATGCTCAGGCCGCAGATTTATCCCCCCATCCGTTCATTCCAATCTACCAGAGCCATTATTTATAATATTAAAGATAAAAGCCAGATTACCAAAATTCGGGAACTGGAACTGGAAGGCAGTTATCTGTCGTCTCGTAAAGTGGATTCCTCTTTTTACCTCTTAACCAACAAATATTTGGATTACTATTACATTCAAAATAGTAAAGAGTCATATAGTAAAGAGATAAACCCTTTATGGCGTGATACCGTGCAGGGTGAAGGATTTGTGGCGGAGAAACTGGATAATATTCGCTATTTCCCGGACTGTATCACTCCCAACTATTTAATGGTTGCCGCTCTGGATCTGAAAGCTCCTGAACAAAAGGCTGATATTCATACCTATTTAGGCAGCGGAGATCAGGTGTATGCATCCCAGCAAAACCTTTACGTGGCAGTACAAAATTATAATTACCCGGCCCAGACAGTACCCGATAGAGGCATTGTCAGTCAACCACCGGAGAGTAATACCAAGATATATAAATTCGCATTACAACCGGGGAAGGTACAATATTACGGAGCAGGAACAGTGCCCGGCAGGATATTAAATCAGTTTTCTATGGATGAAAACGGTGGTTATTTCCGTATTGCAACGACCAGCGGTGAAATGTGGCGCAATGACCAGTACACCTCCCAAAACAATGTCTATATACTTGATCAGGATCTGCAGATATGTGGAAAACTGGAAAATATAGCTCCGGGGGAAAGAATTTACTCCACTCGATTTATGGGCAATAGGGCCTATATGGTAACCTTTAAACAGGTTGATCCCTTTTTTGTCTTGGATCTTAAGGATCCCAAAAATCCTCTAATACTGGGCAAGCTGAAAATACCTGGATACAGCGATTATCTACATCCTTATGATGAAAATCATATTATTGGCTTTGGCAAGGACACAGTGGAAACTAAAGGCTGGAATGGTCAGAGTCAGGCGTTTTATCAGGGGATGAAGATTGCTGTTTTTGATGTTGCCGATGTAACTAGACCAGCGGAAATGAGCCGGGCCTTGATTGGAGACCGCGGAACTGATTCGGAATTATTGAGAAATCATAAGGCTTTATTATTTTCTCCGGAGAAGAACCTATTAGCCTTTCCGGTGACGGTTATGGAAGTCGAAAATCAAGCTGTCGCAGGACAGCCGGAAAAAACCATTCCTGAGTATGGCAGATTTTCTTTTCAGGGAATCTATATTTATAACATTGATTTAAAAAACGGCTTACAATTCAAAGGCCGCATATCCCATCTCGATCCTAATGATTATCTCAAAGCCGGAGATGCCTGGTATGGTACAGATAAGAGCATTGATCGGGCACTTTATATCGACGATATTTTATATACCACTTCACCTGCAATGATTAAAGCAAACTATTTAGATAATCTGCAGGAAGTCAAGACATTGTTACTTTAGCAGAAGAATTAACGAATAATGTCTTATCGCAAAAGAGGGATAGCAGCTGGTATAATACCAGTACTATCCCTCTTTAATATGATGAAAGGAGGGGGCGGCTAGTCCATGGGTCCGCCTTCCCAATACTGTCTTATCTTACGAAGGGCATAACCCCCGAAGAAAAGACCATTAATAAATGCAACCGGTATGGCCATGGAACCAAAGCTAAATTTGTTTTTACTTTCGACTTTGTAATGTCTATCCAAAATTTAATCCCTCCTTTGCCTTAGTTTTTGACAGAAGTTTAATAATTATAGCTGGTTATATAATTCATTTTTTACTCTATATGGACATTCTGTTAGAAGATTTGCCATTCCAACAGCAAAATGTTAAATTAAAGCTGGATTAAAAAATATGCTGATTTAATAGGGGACAAAAATGAAAAATAATAAAAAAACTAGCTTTCCCCGGGTTATGCTGAAAAAACTAGCGGAAGACATCTCCAAATTAATAGATACCAATGAAGGCAGCTTATCGATTTTAGAAATTATTGAGGAAATACCTTATGACGTCAGACCAGACGTCATAGAGGGTCTATCCTCATTTTATATTCCAACTATGGTTGGTTTTTTTAATCTCATTAAGATGGAGTACGGCAAAGAGTTCGAAGCGATTTGTAATCGGGCTCTTACCAAATATAACCTTGCTGGCCTGGACCTAAAATTCCCGCCGTTCAATAAGGGCAATTTTTATAAAGCATATGCAAGTATCACCCGCCATACAGGCCGGATGACTGTGGATGTAGCCTGGAAAAAACCAGATCAGAGGCTATATGTCGAATGTTTCTTTCTCACCTTCAGTACAGATGGTGTGCATAGTTTCTTTGCAGTAAATGATATGCCTGTGTCAGAGTACGAGAACGATAGGGAAATGCAGCCTGATATGGCGGATATAAGTTATGAGGAATGCTGTCTGCTTATCGGCGATGCCTACAAATTTAATGTGCGGTTTATGAGTCGTCCGGCTTTGGGCAAATTTCTTTATCAAAAATACTTAGATGAAGACCCGGAGTTCTTCACCCATATTAGTACAAATGCACTTCTGCGAAAACTTTCAGCTAATCTTGCGCCCCGGCAGCTGGCCAATAGTTTTTTTCACGCTCTTCGCTACCAGGATTTTAACTATTTATTCTCTATTCTGGCGGAGAACAAGCTATCTCAGGGGATGTTGCTTCAGCAAATTAATCGGGCTATGAACCCTGGTGCCCTTCTGCTGGAAGGACAGGTGGAAGAAGTTCGAGGTTCTAATAATAATGCGGAACTGACTGCCTATTCCATAACTTTGTATGAGCGCGAAGTCTATCGCAGTGATTATATTTTTAACATGACAAAAGAACCGGAGGGTGATTGGCTGATTTCCGGTATCGACCGGGTTGCCAACCTTAAGCTGGAAGAAGGGTCCAAGATTAATCCTTTTGCCGTTCAAGTTTACTGTCGGGTTTATGAAATACTTGACGTGGATGACCTTTTTGAAGTACTGGATAGGGTGGATAATATTCGTGAAGTTGAGGAACTGCCTTATGGTGTTCATATGAGAGTAACTTATTTTGAAGACGATTTTAGCCATGGGGTTACATTTATGACTGGCGTGATTGCCGACCTGGTTATAAACGGTGATGAGTTTGTTATAATTTCGCAAGATCATGATACTATTGAAGATTTTAATAACCTTTTTAGCTTGGATCATAAGAGTCTGCTGGTTTCAAAAGGGGAGTATGAGCTAAGTCTTACCAGTGCCTATAGCTACTTGAGCGGGCAATACCTGCAATTTGAAGATATTCTCCTGGACGAAGGGGATGACCTGTCTTTTGAAGATGGGATGCGGTTTATCACTGCTCGTTATGCACTTAAAGACCGAGCTGAGGTTCTGAGCCGTCTGGAAGAACTGAAAAGCCTTAAGATTGATCTGCCATGCGATTATCAGGTCTTCTATCAGTTGGAAGATTGTGCAGAGAATCCCGGATTTAAGGCCGAATATATTTTGGGTTCCAACTGGATAACGGTATCTGCCTTTGGAGATAAAGACATTGGGGTAATTCGACAGCGCTTTGAAGATAACATGTATGATGCACTGGAATTTGATGGACTTGAGGTCAGAGAAGAGGGCATTTTTGAAATTCTTACCCCGGATGTAAAGAAACAATATCCTGAATTAGAATCAGTATTAAAGGAAATGTACCTGAACAAATGGTCCCAGTCACACCTGCCTACACTTAGCGGCATGAGTCCTTCTGAAGCCTGCCAGACCGAAGAGGGAACCAGGCTGCTCTGGACAATGTTTAAAAGGATTAAACAGAAAGAACAGCAAAGACGATTACGGGGAGAACGAAAGCAAATTGGTCTGAAAGAATATATACGCAAGTTGAATATACCAAAACAAGGCGAGTCTTGATAATCTTATTGACAACCTAATTAGAGTTGCAGTATACTACTCCGAAACATATTATTATCCGCAATGAAGGAAAATGGCCTGCGGAAAGGTTGATAACAGAGAACCGGGGTAGCTGGAAACCGGGATCATGTTGCGTAGGCTGGTCATTCTGGAGCTGCTATCTGAAAAGCCCTAATGGACTTAGTAAGTGGTGCCGGACGAAAAAGTTCGTTAAGAAGTTAGCACAGCCCCTGAAGTTTGTGCTGCAAGAGGTCGTATTTCTATTAAATACGACAAGCAGGGTGGTACCGCGGGAATAACCTCTCGTCCCTGATGAGGACGAGGGGTTTTTTGTCAACTTTTTTAAATTATACCAAGGAGGGGTAAAGATGGGACTTAAGATTTATGTGGACGGAAAATTTGTGCCGGAGGAAGATGCTAAAGTATCAGTATTTGATCACGGTTTTCTATACGGAGACGGCGTCTTTGAAGGAATTCGTGCTTATCACAACAGCGTATTTAAGCTGAATGAACATATAGACCGTTTATATGATTCTGCTCATGCAATTAACATGCAAATACCCCTAACCAAAGCCGAGATGACAGAGGTTGTCCTGGAAACATGCCGCCAGAATGACCTGCAGGACTGTTATATAAGAGCGGTTGTGTCGCGGGGAAAGGGCGATCTAGGTATGGATCCCAGAAAATGTCCGGTTCCCACCGTGGTATGTATAGCCTCCTCTATCAGTCTGTATCCGGATGAGATGTATGAAACGGGCTTAGAAGTAATTACTGTTCCTACGCGCCGCAATGGGCCCGAAGGTGTGAATCCGAGGATTAAGTCGCTTAATTACCTAAATAACATTATGGCAAAGATTGAAGCGAATATAGCCGGGGTTTCGGAAGCAATCCTATTAAATCAAGAAGGATATGTAGCAGAATGTACCGGAGATAATATTTTTATGGTCAAAAACGGGATTCTAAAAACGCCGGCTGTTCATAACGGTTTGTTAGAAGGGGTAACTCGCAACGAAGTTATCAAACTGGCTAAACAAATGGGAATAGAGGTTCAGGAAACCACATTTACCCGATTTGACTTGTTCATAGCCGACGAAGTATTCCTTACAGGCACCGCGGCAGAATTAATCCCCGTTACAAGCATTGATGCCCGAGTTATTGCTGATGGAAAGCCCGGTCCGATTTTTGGCAAACTAGCGACCGGCTTCCGCGAAGTGGTTAAACAACCAGGTTCAGTAATATTCAAGAAGAAACCAAAAACCAGTAAGAAAAGCAAGAAATAATTTTTGAAATTATAAAAAGGAGAGCTGTTTATGAAAAGCAATCTTGTAAAACATGGATTAGAGAAGGCTCCTCATCGTTCACTGTTTAGGGCCCTGGGTTTAACCGATGAAGAAATAAGCCGGCCATTTATAGGTATCGTCAATTCATTTAATGATATCGTGCCCGGTCATATTAATCTTGATAAAATTTCTGAAGCGGTCAAAGCTGGGGTGAGATTGGCAGGGGGGACTCCCTTCGAATTCCAGACTATTGCTGTCTGTGATGGAATCGCCATGAACCATACCGGCATGAAATATTCGCTGGGCAGCCGGGAGCTGATTGCCGATTCAGTAGAGATAATGGCTACAGCCCATGCCTTTGATGCTCTGGTTTTTATACCCAACTGCGACAAGGTAGTGCCGGGTATGTTGATGGCTGCGGCCCGTCTTAATTTGCCAGCTATATTTGTCAGTGGGGGACCGATGCTGGGTGGTGTCGCAGGCAAGAGAAATATAAGTGTTACCCAGGTGTTTGAAGGAGTGGGAGAAGCCGCCAGCGGCAAGATTGATATGCAGCAGCTGGCTTACCTGGAAGATACGGCCTGTCCTACCTGTGGGTCCTGTGCAGGAATGTTCACAGCTAATTCTATGAACTGTCTGACTGAGGCTCTGGGGATGGGGCTCCCCGGTAATGGTACCATTCCTGCGGTTTATTCAGAGCGGATTCGTCTGGCCAAGAATGCCGGTATGAAAATAATGGAATTATTAGATCGGAATATTAAACCCAGCGATATCATGACTGCCGATGCATTTAGAAATGCCATGACTATGGATATGGCTATTGGCTGTTCAACGAATTCAGTGCTCCACCTTATGGCAATTGCCAGTGAAGCAGGAGTAAAGATAAATTTAGATCTTTTTAACGAAATCAGCGCCAATATACCCCACCTATGCAAGATAAGCCCGGCCGGCATCCATCTTATGGAGGACCTTTACCGTGCGGGAGGGGTTCAAGCTATATACAGTGAACTTGACAAGAAGAATTTGGTTAACAAAGAAGTCATGACGGTAACGGGTTCTACACTCGGGGAGAATATAGCCAATATTAAAGTTCTGGACTACGAAGTAATTCGCCCTCTGGACAATCCCTATAACCAAAGCGGTGGATTAGCAGTTCTATTTGGCAACCTGGCTCCTGAAGGAGCGGTAGTCAAAAAAGGGGCCGTAGAACCGGAAATGATGCAGCATGAGGGACCAGCCCGAGTCTTTAACAGTGAGGAAGAAGCTGTCGAAGCTATACTCAATCAAAAAATAAAAGCCGGCGATGTTGTTGTCATACGTTATGAGGGTCCTCGAGGAGGTCCGGGAATGAGAGAGATGCTTACCCCGACATCGGTTATAGCCGGAATGGGCTTGGACCGGGAGGTTGCTCTCATTACTGATGGCCGATTTTCAGGAGCTACCCGGGGCGCATCTATAGGGCATGTATCACCTGAAGCAGCCTCTGGGGGAATGATAGGACTTGTAGAAGAAGGGGACTTGATTAGGATAGATATTCCCCAGAACAGTTTGGAACTGCTGGTAGACGAAACTATACTAGCCGAGAGGCAACAAAGATGGTTAAGTCCTGAGCCGAGAATCAAAACCGGCTATATGAAACGTTACGCAGAGATGGTTCAATCAGCCAGTAGTGGAGCAATATTTAAAAAGTAGCTTTGCTTTGAGGGTGATTAAGGCGGGCCACAGCAGCCCGCTTAATTTACATATATTACCAAACAACTGTTGAGGTTAACAACTATTGTTTATAAAAGCCCTAAAGCTCTGATATTTCTTAAGACAATCCGATTTTTGGGGAAATAACTCAACTCGCATAGTGAATTAAAGAGGTTTTTAGTATAAAATAAAAGGATATCGTTCATCGGAAGAATTAATTCTTATCCATACTTAATTTAATTAGTTTTAATTTTTAATATTATTATAACGGAGGTGATGGGAGTGAAGTTAAAAGGAGCCGAAATCTTGCTGCACTGCCTGCAGAAGGAGGGAGTCGATGTAATTTTTGGCTACCCGGGAGGTCAGGCATTACCGATTTATG
>Ga0074193_1003342_pt1 | contig 11983 bp, 8 predicted proteins | sample EPASupsiteHSE605_FD_64523 | JGI IMG/M metagenome (GOLD analysis project Ga0074193, IMG submission 64523) | Bioremediated contaminated groundwater from EPA Superfund site, New Mexico - Sample HSE6-05 | ecosystem: Environmental > Aquatic > Deep subsurface > Groundwater > Contaminated ...
TATAATGTTCAATATCAACCGGAAGACAAATCGGGATTTTTCAATATTATTTTAGGATATTCGTTCTAAACCCGGTACTACTTTAAAAGAAAAGAGGACGGCCATTAAGGTTGTCCTCTTCTTTTTTGTTAAGTATAATCTTGTATTTCATTGCACAAAGAACAGAAGTTTTACTCATTAATTTTGTTGTTTTTTAATAATATTATCCTATCAAAAAAATCACGTAGCGCAACTTTGCGCAGCAACATTTTTTTATATGGATGACTATGTGTTAGTTATATCCCATGAAAGCGCAACTTTGCGCAGCAGATTATTTAATGGAAAAATCTAATAAATTTTATTCTTACGTTTGAAAAACAAATTGTTGTTAATTTAATAATGTAACGTAATTTTTATGAGGAATTTTAATTCAGTAAATTTTCGAATATTTATTCAATTCGCTATATTAGTTCTTATCTGTTTTTTCGCCCTAGATTTATTCGATCTTTCAAAAAATTCAAATCCGGAAGCTTATTGTCCCTTTGGAGGAATTCAGGCATTGGCATCATTTTTTGTGAATGACAGTTTAGCTTGCGACATGACAACTGTTCAGATTGCCTTGGGAATACTACTAGTATTTGCTGTCTTTTCGTTGGGTAAGCTTTTTTGCGCCTACCTGTGTCCATTAGGTTATGTTAACGAACTTCTTACAAAACTCAGGAAATTCTCAAATTTCAAGGAACTTGTAGTCATGGAAGATTCGGTATTGGATAAAATCCTGAGATCGGTCAAATATATCCTCCTTTTTGTTGTTTTCTATATTTCTATCTCCTCATCAGAGCTATTCTGCAAGCAATTTGACCCATACTATGCTTTTGCAACAGGATTTAAAGGAGAGATCAGTCTATGGATGTCCTTAACTGCCATCTACCTTCTCTTTATCGGATGCTTCTTTATTAAAATGTTCTGGTGCAAATATATATGCCCATTAGGAGCCATCAATAATATTTTTAAGTACCTTCTATCAACAATAGCATTGTTCTTAATCTACTATCTCTCATTCCTGCTTGGACTGAAATTGCCTTGGTTTTTGCTGCTTGCTTCTATTTGCATAATAGGTTATTTAAGTGAGATATTCTTTAAGCAGGTAAAAGTGTTCCCATTGCTGAAAATCAGAAGGGACAAGACTAAATGCATGGCAAATTGTGAGGATTGCGTTAAAAGATGCCCATACAATATCCCCGTTAATAAGAATGATGTTATCAAACACGTAGACTGTACAATGTGTTGCGATTGTATTGCTGAATGTAAGTATTCTGCACTCTCTGTAAATGGTAACAAATGGCTTCACCGGATACTGCCCATTGTTGTTGTACTCCTGTTCTTCATTGGAATTGTAATTGGCAGTAAGTGGGAAGTTCCAATGGTTAATCTCAAGTGGGGCAATTATAAAACTACAAAAACAGAATCAATAGAGATACGTGGGTTGCGATCTGTAAAGTGCTATGCCAGTTCAATGAATTTTGCAAAGAAGGTGCAAAACATCCCGGGGATATACGGAGTAAAGGCATACATTCAGCACCACAGGGTAGAAATACTTTATAATCCGCAAGAGATATCAGTCAGCGATATTGAAAAGAGCATTTATAAACCCGTAAAGTTTAAGATATCACAACCGGCTAAAGAGGTTAAAAGTGTCAAGGTTGTTACCATTCATACAGAAAATATGACTGACCCAATAGATGTGAATTATCTGGGGATGCAATTCAGGCAAGGGAAAAGGAAGTATTATGGGTTGGAATCGGAATACTCAAAACCGCTTACACTAAGGATCTATATGGATATGGCAGAGCCGGTTGATATGGATTATATTAAAAAGGTTGTGGAGATGAAGGAGATGGATATTCTTATGCATGGTGGTAAGGTAAAGAAGGAGAAGGTCGACTTCAGGTTCGTGAATGCAGAAGATAAAATAGACACTGTTTCAAAAAGAGAATTGCTAGAACTGCTTTTCCGCCCTTATAAGAAAATGTTCAAAGAAAATATTGATGAGAAAACCTTATCAATATATGATGTTGTCTACCCAGATATTGAAAAGCCAATGGTAGCGAGGGGCCTCCCTGTTTTGGCGAATTACCTCTCTTTATGCGACGGATTGCTCGGTTTAGAAACGACATTAAATCTAGAAGATGAGCCAGTTATCAGGATTTATTATTTGAAGGAAAAAATGAGTGAGGGGAAAATTCGGAGTATATTGATACAAAAAAAATGGAAGATTATGATTAAAGGAGGGAAAACGGATATAATTAATCCTACAATCCCTTTTTCATAAGGGACATATTATGATAATACCGCCTAAAACCAGCGCATTTGCGTAATGTTATAAAATATTGACAAACCAGGATCTAGTTAGATCAAATTATAAATACTTTAAATTAATAAATCATGAAAACATTAAAAATGTTACTCAGAAAAAGCAAGGTTGCTATTCTTGTAAGTGTCTTTGTTATTTTATCCGCTTTTTTAATCACAACAGTAGCTAGTGCATCTACAAACGGAACAGCATCAACACCTGAGCTATTAATTGATTATGAGTTATGTGTAACATGTGGATGGTGCGCAGAGATAGCTCCAACTTGCTTTGGAATAGGAGCTGATGGATATCCTTATGTAAAGCCTGACTGGTATGATTATCCTCAAGACTGGTTTGATGCACTTGTTTCATGTCCTACAGGAGCAATATCTTATACAAATTATTAATTGGTCCCTGATTAAAACTAGTAGGGGGGAATATTTATCAACATTTATATTCATTAAATGGTTAATCAACAACACATTTTGTTATATTTGTAAGGTGGTTTCTAAGTAATCGCAATGATAAATTTATATTATTTGTTGAAAAGATCATTTTAAATTATGAAAAAAATCTTAGTCATTCTGTTTTTAATGTTCCCCCTTGCTATTTTCTCTCAAGAATCTGTAATCCACAATCTGCCTTTGATATTCTCATTGAACAGCGACGAGCTCAGAACCCTTGTCACAGCCAAAACATCACGGATAAAAATGTCCGATGAAGAAATTGTTAAAATATCCAAAATTATTGACGAGAAAAAAGAAGAGTATTTTAAATTAATTGATCAGGTAAAAAAATCTATTCCAATTGATTTAGGTGGTAGACCTATAGGGAAAGCAGATCCTGAAAAAATGCGAGAACGAGATGCATTATATAACGAAGTCTGTACATCTATTTATGGTATTTTTGGCGAAAAGAGATACAAACAATTCTATATGACCCTAATTAATGAATATGAAAGGCGGAATATGGAACGTTTGAAAAATGCCGGGAAAAGTAAGAAGAAGTAAATGACAATAAAGATGCGTGCCCTTGTATTAGTAGTTACTACATTGCTTATTACACTTTCGACAAATGCCCAGCAGCGCGGTGTTATAATGAGTGCAAATATAATTCTCTCTGTGCAGGATAGTTTGACAAAAGCTCCTCTGGAATTTGTAACAGCAGTTTTATCAAAAATTGACAAGAACAAAAACAAAGAGATATTCACATATGCTATCTCCGACAGTTCGGGCACTATAAAATTCAACAGAATTCCAGTGTCTGATTATGAAATATCGTTGCAATATGTAGGATATTTTATGAAATTGGTAACCAACATCATGATTGACGGCAGAGACCTCCTAAAGGGTGATAATAAAAAAGATCTGGGAGTGATTGAATTGAAAGAGAATGTAAAAGAACTTAATGCCGTTACAATCAAAGATCATATTGCTCCAATAAAATACCTTGGCGATACAATTCAATATAACGCAGCTGCATTTAAACTGTCTGAAACAGATGTCCTGGAAGATTTCTTCAAGAAACTACCTGGCTGGAGCGTTGATAATAATGGAAGAATTACGGCGAACGGCAAGGTGATTGAGCAGATCACTGTCAATGGCAGAATATTTTTTCTCAATGATCCCGTTTTTGTAAGTAGAAACTTACCGGCAAAAATACTGAAAAACATAAAACTTTTTGAAAAGCAGTCTGAAAAATCGAAGTTTACAGGAATTGACGACGGGGCAAGGACAAATACTGTTGATGTCGCAATAAAAGAGGATATGCTTAACGGGTGGTTGGGTAATATTAGTGCAGGTGGAGGTACAGATGGGAGGTACAAAGGCAAAGAGTTTCTTGCTAATTTCAATAAATATAATCAGGTGGCAATAATTGGTAATGCATCAAATCTTAACGAGCCATCCATAATACCGGGAGCAACACAGACAAATTCAGGCGAATCCCACAACTATTCACTTGGCAGCAACCTGAACCTTACAGACAGAAAAAACAGGTACAGTACTGATATATCCTATAAACTAAACGGGACTGACAATGTGTCTGAAACTGATATTCACCGGCTGAATTATATAAAGGACAGCTCTTTTGTTTATGAAAAAAGTGCAAGGAATGAGAATAATACCATAGCCCACAGCTTCAATGGAGTAATCAACAAGAATGACAGTAAGAACATGATCGTTATAAAGCCGATGGTCAGATTTTCTTATGGAGACTATTCAAATTCGACCAAATACAAGATAATGGGAGGAGAATCGGGAACAATACTCAATGAGGGTGAGAGCAAAGATGCAGGGAAAAGAGATCAAGAGTCAATTTCGACAGATTTTCAGTTTGTCAGGAGAGCAAAAAAACCAAGAAGGACACTAAGTATAAATGGAAAACTTGGTTTTGACAGAAGTGCAAATGATGGTAGGAACAGTATTTCGGGAAGAAGTGATCAAAAATATAATATAAACAATAATTCCATAAAGCTTTCTGCTTTGGTTTCATATACAGAGCCAATGACAAAAAAGATGGTTTTAGTAACCAATTGGGGAGTGACTTCGTCTTTGTCTAAATTGAATAAAGAGACATACAATCCTGATAATTATGGAAATTTTACACAACTGGACCCCCTGCTATCAGACAGGTCGGATAATACCGAGCTCAGACAGAATATTGACCTTTCACTTCAGAAGCCAAAGGGAAAAGGAGAGAGAAGCTATTATATGATTGGAATCTCTATCCTGCCTTCATATATCAAAAGAATTTCTGAGGGAGGGAATATAGATAAATGGTTTATAAACGTAGCACCAAAAGCTGAACTAAGGATAGCAACGCCGAAATTATTTGAAGTCTTTCTAAAATACAATGCCAACTCCAGGACACCCGACCTTTCGCAGATGATGCCTGTTCCGGACAATACCAATCCGCAATACTTCAGAATCGGCAACAGGGAGTTGAAGGGCGAATACGAGCATGCTGCCAGTCTTAGGTTAATGAAGATAACGAATATCTCCCGAGGATTCGCATCTGGTATTTACTTCAATACCAATGTCTCATATTTCACAAGTAAAATAATAAACAAATCCTGGTTTGACAACAAAGGAGTACAATACTCGATGCCATATAATGACAAGGGGGATTATGCGATGACTGCAAAATTGGGGTTTGATCTGCCTTTTTTCAAAGGTGTGCTCAGTTGTATGAATGCTACAAGTGCCGGCTATTATAATAACATCTCCTATATAGGTGAAGGCAGGAATATTACAAAAAGGACAGTATTTGGAGAAAAAGCCGGATTAACGATAAATATTGATGATTTGTACCTTAATGCCGGAGCATCATTTAACTATGAAAAATCCGAGAACTCAATTTACCCGGGCAAGAAAAATTCTACATGGAGAAATAGTATAGACGGAAGTCTAAAGTATATATTTCCTCTTGAAATCGATTTCCGAACTGAGATCTCATATCAGTTTTTCACCGGTTATACCACTCAGAATGACAAATCATACTTTCTGTGGAATGCAGACATTTCAAAGACACTTATCCGGAATAAACTGATTCTTACAGTTTCTGCCAGAGATATTCTGAATCAAAACAAGAACATCCAGAGAGAAGTAACTGACTTTTATGTACAAGAAACCCGTTATAGTATAATAAGACAGTATTTCCTGTTTACTTTCACATACAAATTCTTTACAGGAGGGAAAACAGGAGCGTTCAGAAATAGAGTCAACTCAATCCTAAGGTCGCAGGAGAGAGATCTTTTGAACGTTGAAAACAACTGATGAATGTATTGTAAATTAAACAATGATGAAAAGTATAGGAATATTAGAAAACCGATTGCTGTATTTTCTCTTTTAAGTTGCTTGTTTTCATCCTTTCTGTTTTCACAAGAGAGTTCTAAACCGGGACAATTAATCCTACAGGGAAATGTGATTGAAAAGAAGACAGATTTAGGAATACCATATGTTACGGTGAGAGTCTTCGACTCAAAAAGAAACAGCGTTACTGCAATATCTTCTAATGATAAAGGAAGTTACAGCATTTTAGTAAAAAGTATGGGTTATTCCGAAGACTCGCTATATGTTAATGTTATTGGGGATGGAGCTTCTAAAATTGGGAATATCGGATTATCAGCAGGCGAGGTTTTACAGGGAGTGAAAATTATAGCACAAAAATCACTAATTACCCAGAAAGTTGAGAAACTTGTTTATGATGTAAGTCTTAGCTCATTCACTCAAGTCAATCATAGAACATGTTGATGTTGGTTTCTTTTAGAAGTTTTTTTGAACGACATATATATAAATGATTATGAGAAATTTTTTATGTGCGATTCTGCTTCTTTTACCCATGTTTTCCTGCAATAGGAGAGTAGATAAATCGGATGATATCATACCTGTGATTGATGTCGCAGGTGCAGTAAATACCGAAAGAATAGCTAAACTCTCTGAAATTGCGGAATCCATTGAGTATATTCCATTGGAAACAAATGAAAAATCCTTCTTGCCTGGTATTGGAAAGAATTTCATATATGAGGATAGCGTTTTTTTCATTGGCAGGAAGTTCGAATTATTAATGTTTGATGTAACCGGAAATTATACTGGCTCAATAAATAGGATGGGCCGTGGACCGGGAGAATACCTTACAATGAATCCACAGATACTTGGCTCTGATAAAAAGGTGCCAATCAGTACTATGGGGAAAATAATGGAGTACGACAGAGAGGGCAATTTTATTTGCACACATTCATTGCCCGAAAATTCAAAAATACACACGTTTGGTACTGTATATAAAATAGAAAAGAATTGTTATGTGTATACAGTAGGTGGAGGGAATAAAGATAATATAGTTGCAATTGTAACAGATTCCTCAGGAATTATAAAAAACGAAATTTTTCCTCCTTTAAACCTTAGAGAGTATGAGAAAACTCAGGGATTTAAAAACGATTTTGTGTTAGGCGCATGGATGGGAAAATTTTATAGGTATAAAAATAGTCTTAGGATTGCTTACTTTTTTGATGATTATATTTTGTCGATAAATAATAATCATTCTGTCGACACTGTATTTCGTTTTAATTATGGCCCTTACCGTATGACTCCCGGAATGAATGATCCCCGTAGCATAGACGGCAATTTTCTTGTGCTGTATTTAGATTTGTTTGAGAGTCCCGGATATATCTTTATGCAGTTCCGAATGGGAGCCCTTACTAAAAAGCCAAGAATAATGAATAGATACAAGATGAATGGAGAGGCAGCCGGTACATATTCTGTTAATATCAACTGTTCATTTTACGATAAACAAAGCGGGAAATTTACCTTCATTGAGCAACCGGTTATAGACCAAATAGGTTTTGTGGATGATTTAGCGGGTGGACCTGCTATATGGCCTCAATATATAAGTGAAGATAACTACATGATCTCCCATATTGATGCGGCAACACTTATAAACTACACCCAAAAGAATAAAGTTTCAGATAAATTACGTGGAATAGCATCCAAACTTAAAGAGGATGACAACCCGGTGTTGGTGCGGGTGAAACTGAAGAAGTAGAATTATCAAATAGGACAGTTTGTTGAGCGATGAAAGCAAGGGAAAAATTCTGGCTATTGAGGGCCTTCCTTATGACCCTAAAAACACATTCAATATCTTTTCAAAAGATCTAAATCACCGCGACTAAAGCGCAACAAAACGCAATAGAAATTTTTGAAGCATCAGATAACCACTTTGTTATCGGATGAAAAAGCGCAACAAAACGCTACAAGAGTTTTCTGCGGTGTATCTGTCGTTATTCTTGTTAAATTTGATAATGCAAGATTCCCATTTATTATAAATTAATCGATGATGAAAAGCGTAGGTTGTATTATTGTTGTGGCATCAATATTTGTGTCACTTTCCTGCTCACCAAATAAAGGGAAAGAGGTAAAGGATTTGAGAGTCATTGATGTTGCCGGCGGTGTGGGGAAGAGCCGTCTTGTGAACCTTTCTGAGATTGCAGATTCGATTGAATATATTCCACTTGAAACCACAAAGGAGTCATTGGTAGATCGTATTTTTTTGGATCTGATATTTTATGAGAATGGAGTCCTGTATTTATCGCAAAGAAATGGAACTATTAAAATATTTGATAAGCACGGGTCATATATCAATTCCATTAACAGGAAGGGTAGAGGGCCCCAGGAGTATGAACAACTTGTAGTTATAGACATAGATGGATCTACCGGAAACATCTGTGTTAGAGGACACCGGAAAATATTAGAATACTCAAGCAGTGGCCAGTTTATACGACGAATAACTTTCCCGGATGGAGATGATTCAAAGGGGATATATTTATTTTATTTAAAAAAATTGGGTGATTTTTATATTATGACATCTACTATCAATAAACAATCTGTTTATTCTGCATTCATCATAGATAGCACATCCAAGGTCATTATAAAATTGAATTATCCTCAGGAGGAGGTGGATTTTGTTCAAACTTTATTAAGGTCTACTTCATTTATTGAACCGCAGATATATAAGTATGATGGTAGCATAAGAATAATAAATGGTAATAATAAATATGTGCTCAGTATAAATAAGGATCTTTCAATTGACACAGCTTTTGTTATTAATTATGGAAAGTATAATGTTATTAATGAAAGTCCTGGTAAGCCATATTTAGCAAAATCACCATACTTATGGAAAAAATTTAATTTCTTTGAAAGCAATCAGTACCTTTTCATGCAGTTTCATGTTGGCCCTCTCACAGATAAACCGGCAATATTAAGTAATCCAGAAGGGAAAACATATGTATACCCACACTCATGTTCCGTATTCAACAAAAAAACCGGAGAATTCATTTTCCTTGACCAGCCGGAAATTAACCATCTTGGTTTTGTCGAGGATTTGGAGGGTGGCCCTGCAATCTGGCCAAAATACATCAGTGCAGATAATTATATGATCTCCTATATCTCTGCCCATGAGTTTATTGCGCATGCAGAGAGCAACAAAGTCTCCGATAAATTCAAACAAGTTGCCTCAAAACTCAAGGATACCGATAATCCGGTATTAGTGCTGGTAAAGCTTAAGAAATAGAACTTTCCAAAGAAGATTTGGAATCCTCCATGCATTGCTGAGAACTGTAAACTACTACAAAAATGACCAAAAACTACAGCTCTCCGAAGTTCTTCATAAATTGAACCCTCTCGAATCGCTGAGGATTTCCAATGTTTGAATAGTTCAGTTTTCCACGGAAGTCCGACAGGTTTTCAAACCCTTGTGCGTCCATGAACAGATTAATATCGTCAATTGCATGAGTGATAGCCTCTGCCCCTTTCTGGTACAAAGAGGTGCACATCTGAACGGTTGTTGCTCCGGCAAGAATCTGTTTAATAACAGTGGTACCATTGTGAATGCCTGTACTTGCCGAAAGGTCTATACCGGGAACCAAGGCAGAAACAATTCCTATCCATCTCAGTTCGTTAAGATACTCCTCTTCGTATGAGAATGCATTTGCTGCAATCATCCTTACTTTTTTGATATCTATATCGGGACTATAGAACCTGTTGAACATAACTACGCTCTTTGCCCCGTAGGCCTTGAGGCCGTTGACAAAACCGGGGATATTGGTGAAGGTGCTGGCAATTTTAACAGAAACAGGTATTTTAAGTGACTTGCTAACCTTTCCTACTACCTCAAGGTACTGCTTCTCAATATCATTTGAACTCTTTAGGATATTCAGCGGAAGTGAGTAAAAATTCAGTTCCAGACCATCTGCTCCGGCATCCTGTATCTCTTTTGCAAAAGCTGTCCACTCTCCCGGAGAGTAGCAGTTGATACTTGCAATTACAGGAACCTGCACAGCTGCCTTAATATCCTTTATCAATTCAAGATACTTTGTGATTGAACTTGAACGAAGGTAGTGATAAAGATAGTCGGCAGACTCCGGATAATCGGCAGACTGGCTGCTTATAAACTCTGCTTCGTTTATTATCTGCTCTTCAAAAAGGGACTTTACAACTATGGCTCCTACCCCGGCTTTCGCAAATGCAACAACCTTGTCAATCTGTGATGTCAGACCGGAACTCGCCGCAATGAGTGGACTGCTCAAAGAGAGCCCCATGTAATTTACAGATAAGTTATTCATAATTCTGGTTTTAAATATTTTCCAATACTTTTCTAAAGCTTATTTTCTCTTCAATGATTGATCTCAGTTTCTCAACCGGAACCCTCTCCTGCTCCATCGAATCTCTGTATCTTATAGTTACGCACTTGTCTTCCAAACTCTGATGGTCAATTGTTATGCAGAACGGCGTTCCAATTGCATCCTGACGACGATATCTCTTTCCAATGCTGTCCTTTTCGTCATACTGACAGTTGATTTCATATTTGAGGTCGTTCATGATTTCCCTTGCCATCTCCGGAAGTCCATCCTTTTTAACAAGCGGAAGCACCGCAAGTTTAACCGGCGCCAGAATTGCAGGTAATTTTAATACGATCCTCTCCTCTCCGTCATCTAGTTTTTCCACGCAATATGCAGAGGAGTAGACTGCCAGGAAGGTCCTGTCCAGACCAATCGATGTTTCAATAACATATGGCACATAGCTCTCATTTGTCTCAGGGTCGAAATATTGCAGCTTACGACCGGAGAATTTCTGATGTTGACTCAGGTCAAAGTCGGTACGGGAGTGTATCCCTTCTAGCTCCTTGAATCCAAATGGAAACTCAAATTCAATATCTGCCGCTGCATTCGCATAGTGGGCAAGCTTTTCGTGATTATGGAACCTGTATTTGTCATCGCCAAGCCCAAGTGCTTTGTGCCAACGCAGACGAGCCGCTTTCCAATGTTCGTACCACTTCATCTCCTCTCCGGGACGCACAAAAAACTGCATCTCCATCTGCTCGAATTCTCTCATTCTGAAGATAAACTGTCTTGCCACAATTTCGTTTCTGAAGGCTTTCCCTATCTGCGCAATTCCAAACGGGATCTTCATTCTTCCGGTCTTCTGTACATTAAGGAAATTTACAAAAATGCCCTGAGCAGTTTCCGGTCTGAGGTAAATTATGTTTGTATCTTCGCTCACGCTTCCCATCTGGGTAGAGAACATCAGGTTAAACTGACGGACGTCGGTCCAGTTTCTGGTGCCTGAGATTGGGCAAACTATTTCGCAATCGATTATAAGCTGTTTAACTGCCTCAAGGTCATTTGCATTAAGGGCCTCATTCATCTTTGCAGTAACCTCGTCGGCCTTTGCCCTGTTTCTCAAGACATTCGGGTTTGTGGCTCTGAATTGCGCCTCATCAAATGATTCGCCGAATTTCTTATGTCCTTTTTCAACCTCTTTCTCTATCTTCTCTTCAATTTTGGCAATGTGGTCCTCCAACAGTACGTCTGCACGGTATCTCTTTTTTGAATCTTTGTTGTCTATAAGCGGGTCATTGAACGCATTTACGTGGCCGGAAGCCTCCCAAATCTTAGGATGCATGAAGATTGCAGAGTCTATTCCCACAATGTTTTCGTTAAGACGAACCATTGCGTCCCACCAGTATTTTTTTATGTTGTTCTTAAGCTCAGCTCCAAGCTGACCATAGTCATATACAGCACTTAGTCCGTCATAAATCTCGCTCGAAGGAAAAATAAAGCCATACTCTTTGGCATGTGCAATCAAACTCTTGAATAGC
>Ga0074193_1003343_pt1 | contig 11978 bp, 9 predicted proteins | sample EPASupsiteHSE605_FD_64523 | JGI IMG/M metagenome (GOLD analysis project Ga0074193, IMG submission 64523) | Bioremediated contaminated groundwater from EPA Superfund site, New Mexico - Sample HSE6-05 | ecosystem: Environmental > Aquatic > Deep subsurface > Groundwater > Contaminated ...
CTTATGGACTTGATTTACCCTCTCAATTACCTTGCTATAATTTTTCGAAATGACCTCGGGTTTGAATTAATCTCAGAAAGGGCAAGGGTAATTCTTACAATAAATGGGGCAAAAATCACAGTAATGGAGCGTATAGTTGAGGTGACATCGTAAAGGGAACGTCGGATTCTTTTCCCGACTGTTCCAAGCTCTTTTAAATGGTCTGCAAGTTTTATAATCGAGGTGCCTGCAGCTTCATGGCTTTTGTGGATGCTTTCCGTAAAAAGGAGCATTGTATTTCTGATTCTTTCCGAATATATGTGTCTGAAGGCTCCGAAATCTTCGTCAAAAATTGTGGCTTTGAGATTTGTCCTCATACTGTCTGCGGTATTTTGATTTTGCATATTTGTACATAAGACCGGTTGCTGCAAGAGCACCGGTTACCATGGTCGCGAGTTCGGCGGAAGTCATGTTATCAAACTTTTCTTTTCACCACGCCTAAAAAGGATTAAAAAGAAAATTGAATAATGGTTTTAACTTAATAAAGAAAAGAATTGAGTAAGAAGTTGATATCCATCTATCTATTTGGGATAGGCTCAATAATTATGACTATTCAATGGGGTTTATAGTGGTTGTTTCTCCTCAGCATTTTTGTAGAACAAATTAAATATACTTTTTTAAGACCTTACGGATATTTATTGTTAATTCATGAGCCTATATAAACGTCATCTGTTGTAGAAAAGATGTTCATTTGAGTGTTAATTTAAATAATATTCGTATCCTTAATTTTGGATTTTCTATTATCTACTCTGTCTTTCATAACACCTTTAATATCCTGAACTTGATTTGAACTGAAATTGCCAAAATCATAATCAATTGACTGATATATTTATCGTATGATGCTGCTGACAGTAGTGTAAGTCACTATGATATTATTTTTTGATACGCGATTACATCTAGTAGTTGTCCGAATTTCTTTCCTACTTCTTTATAATGTGCACATTTGCTAAAACCATTTCTTGCAAATAAATTAATGCTTTTAGAGTTTTCTCCACATATTATCGCAATAAGTACGTGAATATTTTGCTATTTTGCAATGTATTCAATGAACTTAATCGCTTGGCTACCTATACCTTTACCGATATATTCTGGCTTTAAGTATACAGTTACTTCGGCAGTTCCATCATATGCTTCACGCTTCTTGTGCTGAGTCAATATCGCGTATCCATTAATTGTATCAGCAGACTTTATGACAAAAGTTTTATATTTAGGGTTTTCAAAAAACACTAGTTCTCGCATCTCATCTTTTGATAAAGCATGCGCATGAAAGGTTGCGTTTGTGTTGAGAACATAATGGGTATAAATTTTTAAAACCTCATCCAAATGTTCTTCCTTGATTTCATCAAAAGTAATTTTACACATTTTGCTCTACTCTCTTAAAAATATAATTTTCTTGTTTAAAAATGTCATTCAATCAGAGGCTATTCTTAAAGGTTTTCTGATCGATCCAAAGCGTGTAAAACAATACAGTACCTATTATAAATACAATCCCAGTTAAGTAAAAAGTGCTATTAATCCCAAACCTATCGGCAACACAGCCTAATACTAAATATCCAGCTATTGTACCAGCACTATTTGCCGAACCCAAAAAACCCATAGTTTTACCCATACCAACTTCTTTACCTAAAATGGCTGACAACGCAGTAGATGTCGATAGATTTAGCGCTGTAAATATACCTAAAATAATAATAAGAACTGCAATCCCCAATATGCTTTTTATTAAAGGAAGAAATAAAACCAATACAGAAGTCATTATACCGGATGCGACCGTAAGTTTTAGTTTATTATAACTGTCTACAAAATGTCCTAAAGGAAGTTGTGTTATGCCAATGACTATATTGTTAAGAGCGATAAGAAGACCAATTAATCCCATATTAAGATTATACGATAATGCAAGTTGTGTAAATGATGCACCAAGCAGCGCCAATAACATCGCAGTTACTATATTAATACAGCTTAACGCTAGAAGTCTTTTATTGCTCCAAAGCTCCTTTAAGTTGTTTCCATTATCAATATTTCTTATCTCTAGTGCAGGAATTTTATTGGAATTTTTGCTAAAATCATTTTTGGTAAATGCCAAAATAATAGCGAGGGAGAATAATGCGAGAATAAATAAAATCAAAAAAGCATATCTAATCCCGTATCTATCATAGATTAGTCCACCGACGAAAGGACCAGATGCACTTGCAACGAATAGAATAGTATTGTAAACGCCCATAAAACGCCCTTCTTGTCCTATGGGACTGATTTCACCTATGTAAGCCATAGCCATTGGTAACATCATTGCTGAAGCAACACCATGAAGCAATCTTGCTGCAAGTAATGACGGGATATTCCAAGATATCCAATAAGCAATTGCGATAAACGGGTATAGTATAAGGCTATATGTAAGTATTGTTTTCATTCCTCTTTTTTGGGAAATACGTCCTATTGGGGTACCTAATAGCAGTCGAACTACATACATGCAGCTATAAATTATCCCAATTGACATACTTGTGCCGCCCAGTGTTTTCGCAAACGGAACAAGTAATGTACCGGAGATGTAAGTCCCAAAGACTAATAAAAATAATGAAGTACATACAAAAAAAAATTCGTTCTTCATAAAATATCCCTGATAAAATAATTTCCTTTTTATTGGACAAAGCACAGTGAGAAACAATTACTATTATAACTATGGAATTCTAATTGCGAATTCTCCTGTTCTGAAAATACAATCAAGGACAATAAATTCACTGTATTATAATTATATTGGTGTAAACCTGTAAGAGTCACTTTATGTGTTCATCTCAAAACCTATTTTGTTCCTACATCTATAAAAGTTTCAGAACTATTTTCATTATCTGTAGCTCAATTGACTACTCTATATTCAAGATTTAGAGAGCCGATTTTGAGTTTTGGGATCAGCTCATTATATAATTATTTACCAAAGCCACATAGAAATAAAGAGTTAACTATAATTAGTTAACAATACCAAAAGTTTTAGAAAACAGGTTGAGTTTTTAGACAGCATGCAAAACTTACTGTCTCAAATTGTTAGTTGGTATAAATTTATTATACCTTTTACAGTTAAATCCACTGCAAGAGCAGCAAGTAAAAGTCCCATCAGCCTTGTAAAAACCAGCATTCCGTTATATCCTATTAGCTTGTGAATTCCCCTTGAGAATTGGAAGATGTAATAGCAAATAATGAACGTCAGTATGATTGATATAAGAATTATTATTTTTTGCACAATTGCTTCTGTTCCTCCCATCAGGACAATCACTGTACTGATCGTACCCGGTCCTGTCAGAAGCGGGAGGCTTATCGGGAAGATCCAGATGTCTTCTCTTTCCTGAGAGTGAGAAATCTCTTCTTCAGTAATCCTCCCCTTTGAGACTTTAGCATGCATCATATCAAAAGCAATGCTGAAAAGCAGGATTCCTCCTGCAACCCGCAGCGAATCTACGCTAATGCCGAACAGGTTAAGTATGATATTTCCTGCAATTGCAAAAAATACGGCAATTGCGCACGCAAGCATGACTGACTTTTTTGCGATTTCGTTTTTCTCCTCATTTGTCATCTTGCTGGTTAAAGAGATGAAAGTCACTACTCCGCTGATAGGGTTGACAACAACGAAGATAATTGTGAAAACGTGGATTAAAAACCCGAGGTTTTCGGTTATCACTTATTTCTCCTGCCCGTTTTTACTTTCTTATATTCATACCAATTTTTCTTTTATACTATTTCCGGTTGTATCCCCAGGTTATTGAACAGGAAATCTGAACGTTAACAATTCCTTCAAACTCAACAAACGTAGTTCTAATATTCAATTTCTCTGAATATTCAATTTCTCTGTTTTCAGGTAGGTCACACCACAAAGCTAAATGATCTACTTCCACTAAATAAGACAAATTTTAAGGAAAAATCTGGTAATTCGTCACTGGTATTTGGTCAGTTAGTTCAAATTACGTAGACATCTCATCCGGTTTTATTATATAATAGCAACTTAGATTTTCGTGTCACCTTTAAATTATCTTTACTTTTCCAATAGTTTTAAAGCTTAGGGTCAAAGTTTTATAATTTAATATAGTTTATATATTTTCAAGATTATACTACGTTAATAAATATCTTTATTTACTATTTTTCAAATTTTGTAATAATTGTTATAACGAGAATGATTTTATATACTTAATAAATCAAACATCTTTTAGAAGAATAAACTCACTCGTAAGTGGTTGTAACAATAATATCCTAAAGTTAGGTACTTCGCCGCCAAAGAGAAGAGCCTGAAGGGGAAAAATGAATGGAAAAATTTCGAACAATCCGGTTCCTGTAATTTGTGTTGGAAAAGATGGTACGGTTCTTTACTCAAATGAGGTTAGTGAGCTCTTGAATGAATTGGGGGTGACAGTAGGAGAAAAACTGCCTTTGAGTATCGTAGATATTGTGCAAAAAGTAATTACCCAGAGCTATCCAGAAAAAACGGAAATTAAAGTGGGAAAAAGAGTATATCTGGTTGTTTTTCACCCGTTACCTGAACAAGAATGTGCAAACATTTTTGGACTCGATATAACTGACCATAAAGGTCTTGAAGAAAAAACTCATGGTAGTGAAGCTAGGGAGGTGGCAAACCTTGAGCTGGCTGACATTCTTGATGTTCCAGCGGTCCAGTCCCTCATGTATGATTTACATGAACTCACTCACATTACCATAGCTCTGGTTGATCTTAAAGGTAATATTCCGGTAAGTGTTGGATGGCAGGACATCTGCACTAAATTCCACAGGGTTCATCCTGAAACCTGCAAGCACTGTGTGGAAAGCGACACAAGACTGTCCCTTGGCGTTCTCCCTGGAGATTTTAAGCTGTACAAATGCAAGAATAATATGTGGGACGTAGTAACCCCGCTTATTGTGGACGGTCAGCATATAGGCAATATCTTCTCAGGACAGTTCTTTTTTGATGACGAGCCTCTGAACTATGAACTTTTCCGATCCCAGGCTAGAAAATACGGCTTCAATGAGAACGAGTACATAGCCATGCTCGAAAAAGTTCCACGGTTAAGTAGGGAAGCTGTGAACAAAAACATGTCCTTCTTCGTGAAGCTTGCCAATATGATCTCACAACTAAGCCACAGTAACTTCAAGCTTGCCAGTTCACTGAGGGAACGCGATATTCTGGTGGATAAACTAGAGAAAAGCAGGGAGGACCTTGATCGTGCTCAAGCAGTAGGAAACATCGGAAGCTGGCGTCTGGATGTGCGTACAAAAGAACTGACATGGTCCGATGAAAACCACCGTATCTTTGGCATCCCAAAAGGCACCCATTTGACTTATGAGACCCTCCTTTCTCAAACTCATCCTGATGACAGGGAATATGTTGATAGTAAATGGAAGGCGGGATTAAAGGGTGAACCATATGACATTGAACATCGCATTGTTGTTGACGGTAAGATTAAGTGGGTACGTAAGAAAGCACATTTTGAATTTGACAAAAGTGGAAAAGTTATCGGCGGCTTCGGCATAACACAGGATATTACTGAGCGCAAAGAAGCAGAAGAAAGGCTTAAACTGGCAAGTAAACATAATCGCAGTCTGATTGAAGCCAACATCGACCCTATCACTACAATTGGTCCTAACGGAAAAATAACCGACGTTAATAACTCCACTGAAATAGTAACTGGTTATTCAAGGGAAGAACTCATAGGCACAGACTATTCTAATTATTTCACTGAACCTGAGAAAGCCAAAAAGGGATATCAACTTGTATTTCAGGAAGGATTTGTACGAGATTATTCACTAGATATTAAGCATAAAGATGGACACATAACTCCGGTTTTACATAATGCTTCAGTTTACAGGGACGAAGCTGGCGAAATTATAGGAATGTTTGCTGCAGCACGTGACATCTCTGAACTTAAAAAGGCAGAAGAGAAAATCCAAATACTGGCAAATGCTGTCGAATCATCCGAAGATGCAATTATAACCGAATCTCTTGATGGGGTTATCACAAGCTGGAATAGAGGAGCAGAGAAAATTTATGGCTATTCCGTTGAAGAAGCTCTGGGAAGAAATATATCAGCACTCGAGCCGGAAAATCTGAGAGGGGAGACAAAACAGTTAATTGAGAAAATTAAACGAGGAGAAAGAATTCGTAATTATGAGACTTTAAGGTTGAAAAAGGATGGAACGATAGTAGATATTTCAGTAACCCTTTCTCCAGTTTTTGACACTTCTGGAAAGCTTGTAGCCATTTCAACAATTGCCAGAGATATTACTGAGCGCAAAAAAGCAGAAGAAGCCCTTAGAAGAGCACACGATAGTTTGGAAATAAAAGTTAAAGAACGTACATTTGAGCTTGAAAAGGCTTATGAGTCCTTGATGGAAGAAAAAAGAAGACTCTCTGAAGCTCAAAAAATAGCTCATATTGGAAATTGGGATTATGATCTCATAAATGATAAATTATACTGTTCTGACGAAATGTATAGTATTTTTGGACATAAACCACGTGAAGGTATGAGTTACGACAAACTTTTAGGCTATGTGCATCCCGAAGATCGAAGCTATGTGGATAATGCAGTTAAAAAAGCTTTAAATGAAAAGTCCTTTAGCATTGATCACAGGATTATCTCAGCTGATGGAGAAGAGCGTATAGTCCATGCACAGGGCGAAGCTTCTTATAATGAAAATAAAAGCCCAATTCGAATTAAAGGAATAGTTCAGGACATCACAGAGCGTAAGAGAGCAGAGGAAAAGATCAGGATATTAGCGAATGTTGTAGAATCATCAAACGACGCTATTATAACTGAATCTCTGGAAGGTACTATTACAAGCTGGAATAAGGGAGCGGAGCAAATTTATGGTTATTCGGCTGAGGAAGTTCTGGGGAAAAATGTCTCAATCGCTGAACCGGATAATCTTAAAGGAGAAATAAAAAATTTAATCGAAAAAATTAAACAGGGGGAAGAAATCCAGCATTACAAAACTGTACGGTTAAAAAAGGATGGTACAACAATAAATATTTCAATAACTTATTCTCCTGTTTTTGATGCTTCCGGAAAGCTGATTGCTATCTCATCTATGGGTAGAGATATTACTGAGCAGGTCAATGCGGAAAGACTTCTGGCAAAAGCCGAAGAAGCCAGAAAAAAAGAAATCCATCACAGAATAAAAAATAATCTGCAAGTGATCTCTTCCCTTCTTGACCTGCAGGCTGAAAAGTTCAGAAGCAGAGGATGTGCCGAGGATTCCGAAGTTCTTAATGCTTTCCTTGAAAGCCAGGACAGAGTAATGTCAATTGCTCTTATCCACGAAGAACTGCACGAAGGCAGAGGAAATGATACATTAAATTTCTCGTCGTATATTAAAAGGCTTGTTGAAAATCTCTTTCAAACTTATAAAGTTGGAAATATCAACACGAATCTTAACATCGAACTGGAAGAAAACATTTTCTTTGATATGGATATCGCTGTCCCACTAGGAATAATCGTTAACGAACTTGTATCTAACTCCCTAAAGTACGCATTTCTAAATAGAGATAATGGAAAAATTCAAATCAAACTTCACAGGGAAGACTCCGCAAAATGCGCAGGTCAAGATCAGGGAAGCACAAAAGAAAGTTATAACGGTACTGATTTTGTTTTAATAATCTCAGACAACGGGATTGGTATTCCTGAGGACTTTAATTTGGAGGATTCCAATTCTCTTGGATTACAGTTAGTGGAAACCTTAGTAGATCAGTTAGGGGGCGAAATTGAATTAAAAAGGGATTCTGGAACTGAGTTCTGTATAAGATTTACAGTACCAGTACAGAATGAAAAATAGTATAATCGAACCTTCATACAATACTCAGTTTATAAATCTGCTAATTTTTATCAACTGGTTTTCTTCACTTTTCTACAAAACAATTTTGTCAACTAATTTTTTACTTTTCTACAAAGCAGTTTTGTCAACTAATTTTTTACTTTTCTACAAAGCAGTTTTGTCAACTAATTTTTTACTTTTCTACAAGGAAGATCCCGGAATCACATTCTCTGAATTGATACCTGCAATTGATAATATTTTCCGGTTTTTCGTCTGCTTTATTTTTTCTGTGTAGTATATCGATCTTTAGCTTCCTGAAGTACAGTGACTGCTGTTTCAAGGCTTTTCCAACCGATAACTTTTACTTGTTTTTTGTCCAGGTTCTTATAAGTTTGGAAGAAGTGAGTAATTTCCTTAAATAAATGCGGTGGAACCTGGTCTACTGACTCAATATAATTCCACATCGGATCGTTCTTTGGAACGCACAGGATCTTCTGATCTCTTCCTTTATAATCTTCCATATCAAATAATGCTATAAGATATACATCGATTACACAGCCCGGAAATGTGGGCTCCCAGGTTAAAACCATAGCATCTAAAGGGTCACCATCAAGGGACAGTGTGTCCGGGAAAAAACCATAATCCGAGGGATATACCATTGAAGAAGAAAGCATTCTGTCGAACTTAATCAGTCTCTTTTCTTTATCATATTCGAACTTGTTTCGGCTCCCTTTTGGAATTTCAACAATTACGCTTTCTACCTGTCTCTCAGTCATATTAGCACTTCCAGTTATTTTTTGCTTCCAGGTATTTCCCTTTCACTTATTTTTATCACAGTCGTAAAATACAATTTTAACTTTTTCTTCTGTGATCAACCCTTGGTTAATTACCTCATCTAATTTTGGTCTGATTCTCTCTATATTTTCTTCAAGATCAGAAACCTCAATGAGTATTGGCATATCAGTTGATAGACGTAATATAGAAGTTGTATGAATGCGGCTGTGTTTTCCAAAGCCAGCAATACCCCTAAAAACAGTAGCTCCGGCTATACCTTCAGCTTTTAGCATTTCAACAATATACATGTACAAAGGCTTACCTTTGTAGTGATCAGATTCCCCAATAAATATCCTTAACAATATGGCTGTAGACTCACTCTTCATGCAATTCTCCTCACAACCTTTCACTCTATCCGTTTTCATTTCATCCCTCCCAATAGGTAAGAGCTGACACTCAGAGCTACAATCTTACCTAAATATACAGCCATTATGGAAAATAATACTGTTGATACTACATTTATCGCCATCAGCATTAATTTTGAGTCATCAAGCAACCGGAATGATTCGTAACCAAACGTTGACAATGTCGTAAAAGCTCCTAAAATACCTATTGTCAGAAATATTCTGGTTTGGTCACTAAACAGGCCCTGGTATTCGGAAAGGTACATTATTAAACCTAAAAAGAAACTTCCGATCGTATTTATGGTTAATGTACCTACCGGAAAACTGACAAAACCGTTTTGAATCCATCCACCCAATACATATCTCAAGGTAGCACCTATGAAGCCGCCTATACCTACCAGTAAAATAGTATACACATTAAAACCTCAATAATTAATGTAGAAGTCATCAGCATAAGCGGTTTAGACTACAAGTCTTGGCGGACTTCATCACCTATAGGATACCTTTTTCCGTTCATTAAATAAATAGTTTGCTCAAAGGCTCCGTCTAGCGAAGTATAGCTATTATCATCTTTGATTTCTGTCTGTTTTTAGGATTTCTAACTATGTTCTACTTTTCGTAATCAGTATTCAAAAACAGCTTCAATCAAGGGGTCTGCAAGTTTAATCACATCGTCTTTAAATGCGTATATATCCTCTAAAATCGCAGAATTTTTTCCCCCTAAAAGCTCCTGCTTCAGTTTTTTACCCAGAATATCATCGTTTCCTGCTGCCAGCCTGAGCACGATAGAACCCGGGAAAATTTCAGTCCTGCAGGAGATCTTATCGCAGTCTCCGTCCGTGATCCCGATAATAGGAATCCCGAGCCTGGAGAGAATATCGCCTGCTATTATTGTGGTGTCATCTCCCACGGTAACTGCGAATTCAGCATTGGCAGCTAACTCAAAAGTATCTTCTGCAGCATGGTCTATAATCACGACTCTGCCTGCGTTTGGTCTGAAAGAAAAAACCGAGTCTTTGCCGTGTACGTTCGGTTTCCGGCCTTGCAGGGGAGAGAAATTGCTTCTTCTCAGGTCGCCGCTTTTTACCCAGGAGTTTTCAAGGTCAATAGGATCTCTTTTTTCATAATTATGAAGTTTTTCGAGTCCATGCTCTTTTATTTCTCCCCCTTCTATTGCGACAATAAAGCCATTTTCGGAGATTATGCTTACTTCGGAAGAAAAGGTTTTTCCAATCACGATTCCGTTTACCAGAATATTTTCTCCTGGAAAAACGCCTGAAAGCTTGCGGATTACTCGAATTTTACCTATTGCAGAGCACTTATCTACAAAAACGGAATTTTGAACTCTTGAACTTTGAAGGGGTAAAGGACTTTCCACAGGAAGTCCTAAAATCTCAGAAAGCTTCTTAAGATATTCTCCGTACTCTCCGGCTTTTTTATTGAGAGGTATCAGAATTCCATCGGCATTTTCCGGACTTTCGATCTGGATAAGAGGTTTTATTTCCGGTTCTCGAAGCCGATTAGTAACCATTTCTCCAAACACCTTCCCGGTTTTAATTGTTTTTCCCCGGTTGAGGAGGCATACAACATCTGAGGTTTCGAAGAGAGATTCAATGCAGGCACTTGGCTTCTCATGCCGGCTTATATCTATAATGTTTTCAAGCCCGGCATCCAGAACAGCTACTTTTCCCATAGTTCCTCCAAGCCTTGCCTCGACTTTGCCTACACAGGAAAGCTTTTCAACAACTCTTTTTGCCTCTCCCGAATCAATAACTTCGGGCCCGTGGATTACCAGACCAATTTTCATTTTCAGCCCGTTTGACGGAAGAAACATATTAATATGATCCTCAGTACAACCCTTTATCTTTTCTCTTTTATTTCTCTTCCATTAATATTTAACATTATTAGTCGAGAATTATAGAAAAACTAAATTACTGATAGCTAAATTACTTACTGATAGCTAAATTACTTACTGATAGCTAAATTAAGGACAACTGGACTCTTTATTGTTACACTCATATAAAAAGTAACTATTTACACTCATATAAAAAGTAACTATTTACACTCATATAAAAAGTAACTACTTTGAGGCAAAAAGATGGCTGACGTAAAAATTACCTGGCTCGGACATTCGGTTTTTTTGTTCGAAGCCGAAAAGAAATTGTTAATCGATCCTTTTATCTCTGGGAATCCACTGGCTCCGTGCAGCCCTGAAGAACTCAACCCTGACATAATAGCTGTGACTCACGGGCACCGTGATCACCTTGGGGATACGATCGAGATCGGAAAACGGACTGGATGCCGGATAATCTCAGTTCATGAGGTTGCAAACTATATAAAATCAAAAGGAGTTTTTGCAGAGGGCATGGGCAAGGGCGGTACAATAAACGTAGAGGATATAAAGTTAACTATGACTGAAGCACTCCATTCCTCTTCAATCGATGCCTCAGGTTTTAGTTTCGATGGTGGCTCCCCTGCAGGTTTTATTATCCGAATAAACGACCATTCAATCTACCATGCCGGAGACACCGGAGTATTCGGGGATATGCAGCTCATAGGTGAACTCTACGAACCTGAACTTGCCCTCCTCCCCATAGGCGACAAATTTACAATGGGCATAAAAGAAGCCACAAAAGCGGTAGAACTAATTCAGCCCAAAATTGTAGTTCCAATGCACTATAACACCTTTGATGTAATCATCCAGGACCCTCTAGAATTTAAACAGGCTGTAGAATCAAAAACTAATACAAAAGTTATCATCATGCAGCCAGGCCAGTCAATTGAACTCTAAATCCTAATACCCTTCTACTCAACTCTATATTTCCACAACAGTTTGGCAGCAACCGTTGCGCCGGTTGATCACGCCTATAGGGTTTGGGGATAAGTTTCTCAAATCCAAACACTGCTTGGGTTTTCGCTCAAGCCTTTTTTGAAAAGGCTTGTGATCACGCCTATAGGGTTTGGGGACAAGTTTCTCAAATC
>Ga0074193_1003344_pt1 | contig 11975 bp, 14 predicted proteins | sample EPASupsiteHSE605_FD_64523 | JGI IMG/M metagenome (GOLD analysis project Ga0074193, IMG submission 64523) | Bioremediated contaminated groundwater from EPA Superfund site, New Mexico - Sample HSE6-05 | ecosystem: Environmental > Aquatic > Deep subsurface > Groundwater > Contaminated ...
CGCCGCCAAAGATGACAAGACCCCTGTTGGTGACTTCAATGCCATAAAGTTCTTTACCCGGCTGGGAGGCAGCGCCAAGCTGGGCAGTGGACATATTGAAATAGCGGGCCGTTATGGCCTTTTTTTGTGAAATATCGATGCTGCCAATAAAGGCCCCATCCTCACGGACAAAGGCTTTGAGGTTGCCCCCGGCATCCACAACGGCAATGTTCATGGGGATACCCTGTTTTACAGAGAAAGCTAGAGCAGTGTTGAGCACTGTCTGCGCTTCGGCCAGGGTAAGATCGCCAGGAAGCTGCTTTGCGGGTGCTGCGGCGTAAGCGTTGAAGGCAACAAGTAAAAGGACAAGAAAAAGAGGCAGGATACGGCGCACGGTGCTACTCCTTAGTTGATGTTAAGGAAACAGAATTTCAACCGTGGGGGGGCGAAACCGTCACTGCGGATTCGGCTCCAGATGCTTCAGAATAGCTCTTTGTGTAAAAAAGAACAATGTCGTTTTTGTGGCTAAACGGGCTGCGGATTGTCTGCCTGTGGTTTGCCTTGATAGGGCCGTTCCGTCCGACACGCCGAAAGTGCCACTGTATTTCTGACTGGAGGTGACGGCGCAGCTATCTGCTCCAGAGAACAAGCTCGCCGTCTTCCGGGTCTATTGTTTTGCCGCAGGGGGTAAAGCCGTTCTTTTCAAGAACGCGCTGCGAGGCCCGATTGTTGATGGCTGTTTTGGCCATATAGCGCATGGTGGAATTATGGGCCTGCGCCTCTGCCAGCATCAATGCAAGTCCGCGTGAGGCAATCCCCATTCCCTGAAATTCTGTTGCTGTGCCATACCCGATTTCAAGAACACTAGGATCGTTTGTGGTCAGAAACGAGGCTGTGCCCATGGTTTGCCCTGTAGTGGCATCTATAAAGAGCCTCGGCGCGCACCAAAACCAGTCTGTCCCTCGCCCAAGGGCATCAAGTGACGCCTGAAGAACAATACGTGGAAGCAGATATTTGGCACAGTCCATCTGGCTTAATGAAATCTTGCCCCCGAGTAGTGAATGAACGTCGTGAAGGCAAAGTGACCTTACTATAAATTTTATCATTGTAATCCTTATTCATTGCGCAGCATGTCAGGACAATGGAGATTGATTATAAGCGCTCGGCCAGAATCTAGTCCTCATGTTTCTTATCGCTGCCTTGCGCGTCACTTACTTCTTCAAAGCTGATTTTAGGTTCGTCTTTTTTATATTTCTTTAATTCAGCTCTCAAGTCCTCAATTTCTAAGTCAAGATATAAATTTATTCGCCTTAGTTCAGAAATTGTTTTCAGATTTAATCTGTACTTGCGGATAAACTGTACGGCGTAAAATCCAAAAACAGCGCCAAAAAGTATTGTTGCAGCTCTTATTATAAGCATATTTCCATCCTGATTTTTGCTTTTGATATATAATAATTGTTTCTATATCAATGTATGATTCTAGCACGTTAGTCCGCATTCCTCCCCGCAACATTGCGATTTGTTGGCAAAGATAACCAGCTTCCGTTGCAAGTCAGAATTTCAGAGCAGAAGTCGAAGTCAAAAAGACAAAAAGTTCGTTAACATTATGTTCTAATTGGATATTTAAGCAGTTCCTGTGTGTAAATATTTCTTATATAATTTTGAATAGTCAATTTTAATTATTTTTTTATTTGTACTGGTTCGCATTTTGTTTCAGCTAGCTATAGTAAACCAACCAATCAACTAATATTTATATATCGTTGCATCTATTATCGAGTACTAGTATATCCTCGCGATGCAAAAAATAGCTGTATCCCTTACGGTGATTCTTTTGCTTATACAGAATGCGCATATTGCCGCGTCCATGCCGCCTTTTTTTCTGATCGCGCTATAAAGTTACACGATAAGCGTCTGCGTGAGCTGGAAGATAACCAGCGCCGCAAGATGCTTCTACCCCGCCCGCAGAGCAGCCAGAGCCAATACACGCCAGCGCTTAAGGAAACAGGCTCATGCGTACCCATTAAAACAATCAGTGTGGAAAGAGCCACGTTGCTTTCCTCGCATCAGGTGCGGGCAAGCACGCAGGCTCACGAGAGGTGATGTCTTTCGCTGGGCAGCATCAATACGGTGCTGCAAGAATTCATCGGCGTCTATGTCCAGAAAGGCTGTATGGGGTCCCGGGCCGTTCTTGAGCAACTGGATTTATTCTATTCTCCATCAAGATACCCAATTCGCTGCATGAAATAGCGACCATTCCGAGCGGATTTTTCGGGCTGGCAGGTGGCGATAAAAGGAAGGACGAGGTCAAGGGCAACGGTGGGGCAGGCAGCAACGCGCCAGAAAACAATAACTCTAAAGCCGCGGAACAAGTTTTGCGAGAGCTTCGTAATGACCCCGTTGGTTTTCTTCTAAATGGATTTAGGGAGATGCTTTCCTCCCCCTCCCCATCAACTCCCCAAAAGTGTTGCACCAGAGCTGTCGAAGGTCTGTTGTTTCAATATTGAAAAGTGAGAACTTCCATGTACAAAAACATTGCCCTGTTTTGCCTGTTTACTCTGCTCTTTGCCTGTGGCCCCTCGCCATCGAGAAATCAGAGTGGTTTGTTTGGCCGCTATCCAGAAAATTATGATAACGGGAAAGGTTTCACGCTTTGGATGCCAAAAAACATGCATGCAGAGCAAGGAATGTATGCTTTTGTCGTGCAAAAACATATGGACAACTGCGTTAATGGCGACTTTGATGGAAGTAAATATAATTCTGACGATGTTTATAAAGAACTTCCTGACGGTGAACTGGTATATGCCTACTACTATTACTACAATCAAGATGAATCTATTGGCGTCAATGCTCCTGCGTTTAATCTTTCACCAATGCATATCAATGTAGATTACTATACCGTAATGAATTTCATAGTTAATAAAGACGGAATCATAACGCGTTGTAAATACTTGCAGTTTCATTAAAAAATGCAGCAACTTATTTGCGAATAATCACCTGAATGAGAACTTCCATGTACAAAAACATTGCCCTGTTTTGCCTGTTTGCTCTGCTCTGCGCTTGCAGCCCTCTGCCAGACAGAAGCCAAAGCGGTTTGTTTGGACGCTACCCAGAAAACTATGAAGATGGAAAGGGCTCTTGGCTTTGGATGCCAAAGGATATGAACGCCCGCCAAGGAATGTATGAATTTGTTGTGCGGAAATATATGAACTATTGTGCCAACGGCGACTATAATGGGGGAAAGTTTGAATCAAAAGAGGTTTATAAAGAACTTCCTGACGGTGGTCGTGTATATGCATATTACTACTACTACAATCAAGAGGAGAGTGCTGGAATTGATAACCCAACATTCAATACAAAAGCAATTAGATTTAAAATCGATTATTATACTGTAATGAACTTTATAGTTAATAAGGATGGCATAATAACACGCTGCAAATACTTGCATTTTCATTAAAAAATGCAGCAAGTTATTTGCGAATAATCACCTGAATGAGAACTTCCATGTACAAAAACATTGCCCTGTTTTGCCTGTTCACTCTGCTCTGCGCATGCGGCCCTTTGCCAGACACAAGCCAGAGCGGCCTTTTTGGCCGTTATCCTGAAAATTTTGTTGACACGGACGGCTTCACGCTCTGGATGCCAAAGGATATGAATCCGCGCCAGGGCATGTATGCCTTCGTTGTGCAGAAGTACATTAACTACTGTGTTAATGGACAGTATAATGGTGGAAAGTTTGAGTCTGATGAAGTTTATAAAGAACTTCCAGGCGGTGGCCGCGTATATGCATACTACTATTACTACAATCAAGAGGAGAGCGCTGGCATCGACAATCCAACATTCAATACAAAAGCAATTAGATTTAATGTTAAATATTATACTGTAATGAATTTCATAGTTAATAAGGACGGCATAATTACAAATTGTAAATACATGAGATTTCATTAAAAAATTGGCCAGACAATTGCCAGTGCTTGCCTATAGGAACGAATAACAGCAGTGCAATTTGAGCCAGCGTGCTTTCCCACAATTATTTGGTTACATGGTTGTAGGGGCATGTTGCGGCATGGGCGGCTAGCAGCCGCCGGGGCAATGCCGTGTTGGCGGCTGGCAAAAGCCTTGATGAGCCTGGAAATCACATCGCAATCAGCACCAATTCTACAAGCTTCCCTGTGCCCCCTTGATGGGAAACTTGTTCGCATCCCTCACAACTCAACAAGCAGAGTGGCACACATTGATTAATCTTGCCTAACTTTATTTGACTTGAATAACTTTTTACGCCAATGTCGGGGCATGTCGCAATCATTGCCCGTCAAAACGTGGGAAGTCCTGAAGCTCACTATTCCGCAGATGGGCCTCATGCTGTGTCATCTGGCGGTTTCCATGACCGACCTGTGGGTATGCGGTCAGATCGATGGTCGAATCCTCGCGGTGCTTGGCGGTATCTCTCAAATTTTCGCCTTTCTCATGCTTGTCACATCCATGGTTGCCAGCGGATGCATGGCTACTGTCAGCCGCGCTGTGGGGGCTGGGCTTTTTTTGCGTGCTCGGCGCTATGCCGGGCTGGTTCTCTGCATATCGCTGCTTGCCGGAAGCTGCGTTGCTGCTCTGGCCCTTATGGTGCTGCGGCTCGTGCCTCCTCATGGTTTGTCTTCTCCGGAGCTTGCCCCTGCCGCCTCCCTGTTTGCCCAAGCCTATGCCCTTCAATTGCCGTTTTATTACAGCATGATAATTCTCAATTCCACATTTCGCGCGCACAAAATGGTGTGGCTGCCCTTTGCCACTTTGTGCCTGGTGGCGCTGGTCAATTATGTGGGCAGCGTGGGCTACGGGCTGGGCCGCTGGGGGCTGCCCCAGTTGGGCTATGCTGGGGTGGCGTGGTCAACCGTTGCCTCGTCTGTGCTGGGCTTTGCCTGCAATATTGCTCTGGCGGCGCGGCGGGGAATCATCAGCCGGTCATCCTTTGCAAGCTGGCGGTGGAACAGGGCCGCGCTGCCGCGGTTGTGGCGCATTGGCATCCCCGCCGCCTTGGGCAGTCTGGCAGGGCAGAGCGGCAGTATGGCCCTGCTGGCCTGTGTTGCAAACATGCCCGGCAATGCTGCGGAAACACTGGCGGGGATGACGCTCGGCATGCGGATTGTCAGTATGCTGTATTTTCCTGTGGCGGCGATGGGCATGACCCTCGCCATCATGACGGGGCATTTGCTGGGCGCACGGCGTAAGGCTGAATGCTACGGCATGGGCCTGCACTATGCCCGGCGGGTGGCCCTGATCGCCATTGTGGCGGCAGCTACCCTGTTTTTGAGCCGACACGCCGTTGCTCGCTGGTTCACCCACGACCAGGCCGCCGTAACGGTGGCAGGGATTTTTCTGCTGGTCGCCTGCGCAAAACTGCCGCTGGAAGTAGTGGGCATGCTGTTGCAGGCAGTGCTGGACGGCGCAGGGGCCACGCGCCTTACCAGCCGCATTACAGCCCTGACCCGCTGGGGCATCTGCGTACCCCTGGCCTATGCCCTGACCTATCTGCTGCATCTGGGGGCCACTGGCATCTTTGTGTCCATGGCCTGCGCCGAAGCAACCGGAACCCTGTGCCTGCTGTATCTGTACAGGCAAAAAAAATGGCTTGGTAGCCTGTGATCTCTTTGATATACCCTACAAGTTAACAGCATTCAAAGAATGTTAGACAGAGGTATATCAAGGAGCCGCCCCCAATGCCCGAAGACGAAAAGCAGCTTTCGCCAGCGCTGGAAAATTATCTCGCCATTATTTTCAGGCAGGAATTTGCCGCCGGGGCCTGTAGGCCCAGCGACATTGCCGATGCCGCCGGAGTTGCCCGCCCCTCTGTGACCAACGCCCTGCGCGAGCTGGCAAAGCGCGGCTACGTGACCTACGCCCCGTACAGCCTCGTAAATCTGACCGAAAAAGGGCTTCGTGCCGGGCAGGAACTGGCGCACCGCAACATGGTGCTGAAAGACTTTTTTCAGAATGTACTGCAACTTTCAGAAGACAGAGCCGCTAGCGTGGCCTGTGAGCTTGAACACGTCATTCCTGAGGATGTAATGCTGCGCTGGCGGCAGTTTGTGCTGTACATGCACCACACGCAGAGCGAGTGGGAGCATTGGCAACAAAAAACCGAAGCCCTGCGCGAAGAGCACGCCACAAAGCAACATGCGGCAAGCCCCAAGGCACCGCCAGCAATCGTGCATCGCAAAGAGTTTGTAAAAGACTGACCGACAGGCCCAAATCGGTACGCCGGGCAGGCTTTTGCATGCGTCAACAGGGCGGATTTTTGCACCATCAGCGCATGCTGGGGCGCTCTCGGTCAACCCGCTCTAATGGAGCGAGTATTCCACAGGTACCCGCACGCTAAAGCTGCTGCCGCGAACTCCGGTATCCAGACCTGCAAGCCTTGTACCCAACTGTTCCGTAGCCGAATCCAGCACGCCGTGGCCGCTGCCCCTGTGCAGCGAGGAGCCAGTGACCTTGCCATCATTGCCCACCTGCACCAGCAGAATGGCTGTGCCCTCGGCTCCGGTGCGCCGTGCGTGCTTGGGGTAGTTTTTATACTGTTCTATGGCCCCCAGCAGTTTGTGCAGCACGCTTGGGCTGGCTGCGCCGCCTGATTCCGCGCCGTTTTTTCCATGCCCTGCGGTTCCCTTGCCGTCTATAACGCCCCTGGCCTGCGCCTCAGCCCCTGCGCCGGGGGGAGTCTCTGCGGCGTTTTGCTGCGGCATCTGCACGGCAGCGGCAGTTTGCACAGGTTTGACCGATGCGGCCCGCTGTATGTCTTGTTGCTGGGGCTTGCTCATGCTGGTTTTTTTGACTGGCGAAATACTTTTTTCAGACGCCTGCGCCATGGTGTTCACAGGTTGCGGCTGCTGTTTTTCCTGCGTCTTTATCACCTCTTGCGGCGTGATAGCCCTCGCCGGAGCTGCCGCGCCCCCATCCGGCAGGCCTGGGGCAGCAGCGGGGCGAACGCTGGCTGCCATCTGCGCAAGCGACACCCGATAGACTTTTTCCTGCGGCAAGGAGGCCTGTCCACCCAACAGCAGGGCAAGGGCGATAAGGCCGCCGTGCAACGTCAGCGAAGCCAGGGTTGATCCTGAACACAGACCGGGCAAGACTGACAGTTTTTTCATGATGTTGACCTCCATGCGTGCAAGGTCGCCTGCGGCAGGGCTTTGCGGCACCGCCGCAGGCGGGCCTGTTCTGTTATACCGTGGCAGCAAGGGCCGTGATGTATTCCCGCGCCTGTCGGCAGTCTTCCTCATCGGGATGCTTGGCGGCTTCTTCAAGGCGGGCGCGGCGTTCGTCCGTCATTGGGTGGGCGTTGTCGGCCATTTTCTGCATCATGGCCACCACTGCCGGGTCAACGCGTCCCTGACACAGGAATGACCCCAAAACCCTGTTGCCGCGTTGCGGCTCATTGAGCAGAGCTTCTCCCTTTTTTTTGCAGTCAGCGGCGTGTTCCGAGTCAGGCCATGCCCCAAGGGTTCCGAACAGGGCCACGGTGCAGTTTTCGATGCTCTCAATATACCGTTTGGCATCGGCATCGGGCATGCCTTTGTCCACCCAGTAGCCCACGGCCACAAAGTCATAGCCGCTGGGGTTTGGGGCATCCTTTACAGGGCAAATATCGCAGTCGTGCAGGCCCTCAGCCACGGCACGGGCCACCTTTTCCGTATTACCCGTGCGGGAGGAGTAGACCACCAGAGTTTTCATTGCATATTCTCCTTGCCCAGCGCCGTGCGCAGCGCCAGAAAGCGTTCTTTTACCGTGGGGATGAGCGCGCGGTTTTCGCGCCCTACGTAGATGGAAAACACAACCGCGCCCGCTGCATCAAAAAACTGGATGCTGTGACTTTCCAACCCCATGAAGGGCAGGGACAAAAAAGCCATGTGGGCAATGTTGTTGCTGCAAATGTGCCCGCCCAGAGGGCAGCCGTGATCAAGGTTGAAATAGCCGCCCCCGTGCTTGCCCGCAGGGATCTGCCCCTTGATCTCCACCACGCTTCCACCGTGGCGCATGATGAACGTGGCGGATTCCCAGGCTGTGAGGTCGGCCCATATGGCGTCAAAGTCCGCCGCTGCGGCAAAGGCCCGCATGGGCTGGGGCAGAGCTTCCGCGGCCTGAAGTTCGCTGACGCCGCAGGTCTGCGCCAGCGTGTCCAGCATGACCATTTTTTTCTCGGCCAGTAGGGCCGCTACCTTGTCTGCCAGTGTATTGTCGTTTGCCGTTGTCATGGCAGCTTCCTTTACACCGCCTGAGCGGTGGGGTTGTTGTGTTGGGCAGTGATGCTCGGGGTGTTGCCGTGCTGCCTGCGGGCGGGAGTTCCCGCCTGCGGCGTTTCGATTTGTCGGGGGCTGATCAGCGGCAAGCGCAGCGCCTGCCGCCCCATGCCAGCCAGCAGCTCCAGATCATGCGTGATAAGCAGCACGCTGCGTTCCTGATGCGCCTGCCGCTCAATGGCGGCTGCAAGCCTGTTCATGTTGGCCCCGTCAAGGCCGCTGGTAGGTTCGTCCAGAATGAGCAGGGAAGGGCGTTTGGCCAGAGCGCAGGCAACGACCAGACGTTGCTTTTCCCCGCCGGAAAGCGACTGCGGATGCCGCCCCGCGAGATGCAGCAGGCCGAATTCTTCAAGCAGCATGCGCACATGCTCGGGGTCCTTTTGCCCGGCCAGCTCCAGACAGGTCTGCACCTCCTGCTCCACGGTGCGCATGTGCAGTTGATGGTCGGCATTCTGCAAGACCAGGCCGCTGTGGCGCATACGCTGTTTTGCATCGCACGGTTGGTCGCGAATGAGGATTTCACCGTTCTGCTGCTGGTCGAGGCCCGCAAGAATCCGGGCCAAAGTGGTTTTGCCCGCTCCATTGTGCCCAATGATGGCAGTGACGCCGCCGGGCAGATCAAAATTGACGTCTTCGTAGAGGGGCTTGCGGCCCTTGTGCGCATGGGTGAGGTTGCGGGCTTGTATCAGCCCGTGGGCGCTGGTGCAGCCGGGCAGGGTGCGGCGCGCATCGGGAACGCGAGCCTCGCGCAGGCCGAAGCGCCGCCGCAGTTCCGCATCGTGCAGCATGGCAAAGTCGCCCTCTGCTTCAATGCGCCCCTCGCGCATCACAACAACCCTGTCCACCACGTCGGCCAGCCAGTAGAGCCTGTGGTCAACCACCAGAATCGCCATGCCACGCTCCTTGAGCTGGGCCAGCTTGAGGGCCAGCTCGGCCGTGGATTCCGGATCAAGGTTGGCCGTGGGTTCGTCCAGCACAAGAGCGTGCGGGCGCTGGGTCCACAGGGAGGCCAGGCCGACCTTTTGCTTTTGGCCTTCAGAAAGCTGATGTATGGATGACCGGCAAATTTCCTCCAGACCAAACTGCCTGACGGCCCCGGCAACGGCATGACGCATGGTTTCAATGCCAAGGCCTTGCCATTCCAGAGCAAACGAAAGCTCGTCTTCAACATTAAGGGCAAAAAACTGCTGCTCGGGATCCTGAAACAGGGTTCCGGCCTGACGGGCAAGCTGGGGCGGGGTCTGCTCCGTGGTGGGCGTGCCGTTGACCAGCACCCGGCCTTGCAGGGTACCGCTGAAATAATGGGGGCACAGGCCGTTGAGCAGCCGGATAAGCGTGGATTTGCCGCAGCCGCTTGCGCCGGTGCAGAGCACGAGTTCGCCCGGCTCTACCGCAAGGCTGAGGTCGCGCACGGCAGGGGCTTGCTGGTGCGGATAGGTGTAGGTGACGTTTTTACAACGCAGCATCAGCGCATTCCTCCAAGGCTGGTTCCGCCCAGATGCATTTGCAGAGTCAGAGCCGCCGTCAGCACCGCACAGGCCGCAATCAGCAGCAGCGTGTCGCGCAGGGCCCAATGGCAAGTTTTGTAGGGGGTCATGGTTTTGCCGTAGCCCAGTCCCTTGAGCTCCGCCGCGATGCCAAGATCTTCTGATGTGCGCAGCGAGCGGAACAGCAGGGGAGTGAACAGCAGTCGCATGCTCTGCACCGGATGGCGGGTAATACCCCATGGTGAAAGTCTGTAGCCCCGAAGCCGCAGCGATTCCGTGACCTGCTGCACATCGGCCAGAAAGGTGGGGATAAAGCGCACCACAACCGCCGCGGGCAGATAGATGCAGAATGGCAGCCGCATGCCGCGCAAGGCATTGAGCAGATCCTGCACACGAGTGGAAAGCGCCATGGGCAAAACCACGTGCAGCATGGTGAGCATACGCAAAAAGGGAACAACAAGCCCTGTAAATCCGGCTTTGTTGAGCGACGGCATGAACTGTCCCATGATCCACATGCAGCCCATTGCCATGCCGCACATGAGGGTAAAGAAAAGATATGCCCAGAGCAGCGCCTTGGGTTTGCGCAGAGAAAGCGCGTAGCACATGGAAAATCCGCAAAGCAGCAATTGCCCCTGAATGTTTGAAACAACCAGGGAGCCGATTGCCGCCACCACGCTCAAGGCCAGTTTTGCGCGTGCGTCCACCTTGGGCAGCCAACCTGCGGCGTCTGCCGCGTTATTGTCGAACAATGCCCGCATGGCGCAGCTCCTTTACAGCGTTGTACCCGGTGAACAGACCCGCCGCCGCCCCCAGGTACCCCAATATGACCACCGGAACCGCCGCCATGAGCAGGGAAGGATTTTCGCGCATGAACAACCAGGAAATCCCCAGCGAACAGACTCTGCTCGCAATGTCGAACACGCCCACCGCCAGCACCGGGCCCCATGCCCGGCTGTAACCGCCGCAAAGGGCGACAGAGGCCTCAGCCATGAGAGCGCCCAGCAAGATCGCGGGCAGCAGGGTGATGCTGGCCCCCAGCAACAGGGCGCTGACGAGCATGCTGACCAGCGAGAACAACAGCAATGTTCCTGCCTTGCGCACCCTGTAGAGCATTACCACCAGCAGGGTCGTGTAGATCAGGTTTTTCAGCAGCAGCGAAACCGGATTCATGCCGCCCCCGGCCAGGGCCACCAACAATGTGGAAACCTTGGCCGCAGCGGCAAAAACCCCAATTACAACGAGCTCGTGGGCGCTCCAGTATCGACGAACCAGTTCACTCATGGTGCAACTCCAATATCCGCCCTTGTATAGAAAATGAATACGAAATTCAATATCAACACAAGGGCGGATACCTGATTTAAAATTCCACACTCACCTTGATGTTGGCGTGAACCCCCGGTTCGTAAATGGCGGCATTGGGTTCAAGGCTGTACTTTTGGTTAAAAATGTTAAGTACTTCGCCCACAACCATGTACTGTTTTTCCTTGCCGAACTTTACGCCCAGCATGGCGTTGGCCGTTGTCCACGCATCGTTTTTGTATTCGATGCGGCTGGAGCCGCTTTCGGTCTGGGTTTGACTGGCAAAGCGGGCGTAAACATCGCCGATGATGTCCACGTCGTCGGTGACGGAGTGGAGCGAGCGCACGCCTGCCCGGCCTGTCCATTCCGGTACGCCGGTTTTCCACGTGGTGTAGTCGCCGTTGTCATACTGGCGTTTCATCCAGGTAGCGGAAACGTATGGGGTGAAGCCAAAGGGCAGGTCATAGCTGCCGCTCAGTTCCATTCCGTGGGTTTTGGCCGAGCTGACGTTGCGGTAGCGGTAGATATTGTTGCCGGTCTGCTCGGTGGCAATGTAGTCCGTAGCCACGGTGTAGAAAAGTGACGCATCAAGAGCCAGTCCGTGTGCCGCGTAGCGCGCGCCCACTTCCCAGTTGTTGGAGTGCTCGGGTTTGAGTGAGGAGTTGGGTTCAACCGTGCCGCCGCCCATGCTGGAGATGATATATTTCTCCTGCAGGTTGGGCACCCTGAACCCTTGGGAAAAACCGGCCCTCAAGGTCATGTCGTCAATGCCCTGCCACATGAGCGACAGGTTGAATACCGGCTGCGATTCCCATGAGCTGCCCTCGCCGCCTGCGCTGGGATTGGAATACGTGGTGGTGGGCGGGCCCATCATCTGGGATGTTGTGGTTTTGTCGCCGCGCGCCGTGTTCATGGTTGAGCGCAC
>Ga0074193_1003345_pt1 | contig 11974 bp, 10 predicted proteins | sample EPASupsiteHSE605_FD_64523 | JGI IMG/M metagenome (GOLD analysis project Ga0074193, IMG submission 64523) | Bioremediated contaminated groundwater from EPA Superfund site, New Mexico - Sample HSE6-05 | ecosystem: Environmental > Aquatic > Deep subsurface > Groundwater > Contaminated ...
GATTTATCATTGCTGAATTATGCATTATTGCTGCATCATTGTCACCAGTAAAAATATATCCAGCCCCACCCATATCAGCAGCTAGTTGAAAAACTTCCCCAAAATGACCTTCCATTATCTCCTGACAAAAATCTGTAATCCGCAAGTCTCCAATGATAAACTCATCTGCACTTGTTTTACCGAATTCAGGATATTTTAAATCTACTCCTCTAACCCAATAGCCTTCTTGCTTAAGCCTATTTACAAGATGATATCCTATAAATCCACCAGCACCAGTAACCAATGCTCTCATAATAGCCTCCCCCTTCTCTACTTCTTGTTTTAAAACAGATTATAGCGTAAGCATTTTATAAAGTGTCTGTTCCAACATCGGCAAGCAATGAAAATGATGATATCGATCAAATTCCGCCTGGGCAAGTAATCTATTCCTATTGTCTTCATCCAATAGATATTTAATTGCTTCCACAGTTTCCAGCAAACTTCCTTCAGCAGCAGCAACCCCTAACTTATGCTCTTCCACCCGCTTAGCCATAGAGTACTTCTTACTTACGATAACTAGCTTTTTAAATACAGCTGCCTTTGTCAATAGCCCACTGCTATAATAAAATTTTTCATAAGCAAGATACAAAATATCACAGCTATTAACGAGAGAATTCACCATAGCAGCATCAGAAATATATCCCAATTTAAAATAGCAATTCTCATTATTCCCCAACATAAGTAATCTTCTCAGCTCTTCCCTGTCTTTAGGGGGTTCCCTTTCCTCTGATAACCTCCCCGCCAATAGAAAAAAGCATTGCGAGGAATCTATTGCAGCAATGGAACGCAAAAAATTTAATACCCCTTTGCGCGGGTCCAAGACGCCGATTAATCCTATAATAGGTCTATTCCCCGCTCTTTGACGTATTGCCCTGACTTGATCTGCTGCACCATCTGATAATTGTTCATCAGTTACATCAGGCAGAAGAAAAATATTCTTTTTATCTAGTTCTTTCAATAAACCACGATAAGAGTCTTCATCTAGAACACCAATCCCCTGGCAATTTAAGGATTTTAATATGACTTTACTTCTCTCCCTGTGGCGAACTCTTTGCGACCACCGCATATAAATATCACTTCTATAAGCTTTTGGGAAAAAATAGATACCGACCCATGGATATGTCATAAAGTATCCTCTGATAACCGGCGATTGCCATAATGAACCAGGCATCAAACCATCTAACCAGACTAAAAAAACAATATCTACCTGCCAACCTGTTGTTCTTTCAGCTGTGTGAATACAATCCTGCAGCTTCCTCCAGAGATTGATTGACTTCATAAAATGTTTGTTTTTGTCCTCTGCTAAGTGGGAAACGTAAAATTTTTCTTTATATTCAGACAAATTTTCATTGACCCAGCACTCCATAACCTGCGGCTCAGGGCATAAAACAATGACCTTCCATCCCCACTTTAGGATAATTCCCACGAATAACTTCAATTGTGTTTCATAATGACCAATCCATTTCAATTCAACGAGAACAACAACTCTTCCCATATAACGCCCTCACTTCTTCAACCTTCTATCTAATAGTTGTCAGGTTTTCGCCAGTTACTTTCCGTTGTTTTAGGACCGTAAGGCTAAATCTCATTGATTGTTATGAATATAGCCGCTAGAAGTTCCCAGACATGCCTCTTACCTTAAATAGTATGACTGTCCCATTTTTGCAGCCATCAGCGAATAGCACTTATTGATCATGAAGTTGTACCTGACTTTATCTAATGGATTTGACATAAAGAGGAAATTACCTGCCTAATACTATAAAAATAAGCACCAAGCCTGTTTTACGCTTGGTACTGTGAGCCAGAACTAACTAATATAGCTTCTCATTTTTATACATCCCATTACTAAAGATTAAAACTGCCGGTTAATAAAGAAAACTTGGCTTCCGCCAAGCCTCAGCGCAGGCTGAAGCCTTAGTTGCCCTTACTTGGAACCTTAGAAAGTGATATACTTTCTGGCTCCGTAAAAAACAGCGTTTACGCCTTTTTAACAAATTCAGATTTTAATTTCATGGCACCAAAACCATCAATATGGCAATCAATATTATGATCGCCCTCAACCAACCGTATATTTTTTACTTTGGTACCTACTTTTAAGGCTGATGAGCTTCCTTTTACTTTAAGGTCTTTGATTACTGTTACAGAATCACCATCTGTTAAGATATTTCCATTTGCATCTTTAACAATTTGACTGTCTTCATTTTTTTCATTTTCCAGTCCTAATGCCCACTCATGAGCACATTCTGGGCAAACCAAAAGACTTCCGTCTTCGTAAGTGTATTCTGAATTACATTTTGGGCAATTGGGCAACTTAAGCATCCTTTTATTCTCTCCATTCGTTTTTATTAATTCTAATATAATAGTTGGTAATGTTATTTTACAACTTGTAAAGGTAACATTACCAACTTGCATGCTGCAAAAATCATATAGGGAGTACTTTACATGCTACATACTATCATAGTTTTTTCATATTGACAAACCTTCCTAGACACTCTCCTTTAGCCTTCAGGCAGTTATTCTATGTATCCTGAGAAATAACTCATTGCTAAAAATCCTAACATTAGTTAAAATTTAGTAATACAATGAAAAGTTGCGTATAGCATTTTGTACTATTAAAAAATATGAGGGGGATATTATGGGACAATCAAAAGTTTTTTTTACGAATCTACGTGCCACTCCCAATATGAATTTACTCCAGAAATTAGAGCGATTGGTTAAAAAGGCTGGAATTGAGGAAATTGACTTTACAGGTAAATATACCGCCATTAAAATACACTTCGGTGAGCCAGGTAATCTTGCTTATCTTAGACCTAATTATTCTAAGGTTATTGCCGATGTCATAAAAAGCGCAGGCGGCAAAGTATTTCTTACTGATTGTAATACACTATATGTTGGCAGACGCAAAGATGCACTGGAACATTTGGATGCAGCTTATGAAAATGGCTATAATCCATTTACAACAGGCTGCCAAATCATTATCGGTGACGGATTAAAGGGAACAGATGAAACCTATGTCTCGATACCATGTGGTGAATATGTGAAAGAAGCCAAAATTGGCCGCGCCATCATGGATGCCGATATTATGATCAGCCTAACCCACTTTAAAGGCCACGAACTTACAGGATTTGGCGGTGCGCTCAAAAACATTGGTATGGGCTGCGGCTCAAGAGCTGGGAAAATGGAGATGCACAGTGATGGCAAACCAAAAATCAATAAAGAAACCTGTGTTGGCTGCAAAGCCTGTGCCAAAATTTGTGCTCATCATGCTATAACGATAACCGATAAAAAGGCAGCTATTGACTATAGTAAATGTGTTGGCTGCGGGCGCTGTATCGGAGCCTGCCATTTTAATGCTATTGGTGCGGCCTGGGATGAATCCAACGATATCTTGAATAAAAAAATTGCTGAGTATGCTTGGGGAGTATTAAAAGGTCGACCCCATTTTCATATCAGCTTAGTAATTGATGTAGCACCATTCTGTGATTGCCATGCCGAAAATGACCTGCCAATCATTCCAGATATCGGTATGTTTGCATCCTTCGACCCAGTTGCCCTTGATATGGCGTGTGCTGATATGGCTAACCAAGCTCCCATCATTTCTGGCAGCTACTTAGAAGAACAACTAAAAAATAAAGCTAGTAATACTAGTGGGCAAGACCACTTTGCGGTAACCCATCCAGAAACAAACTGGATGAGCTGCGTAGACCATGCTGAAAAAATCGGTATTGGTACAAAGCGCTATGAGCTTATTGAAGTTTAAAAATGGGAGGAATTTAGATGAAAGTCGAACATATCAAGAATATTTGCAACCTAGGAACAGGGACAATGGGGTTCGGAACAGCTCTCCTATTCGCAATGGCAGGCTACAATGTACGAATGTATGGTCGTACGGCGGAAAGCATTAGCCGCGGAATGACAGGAATTAAGGCTGCGCTAACAACATATCGCGAGCAGAATTTGGTTCAAGAGTCAGATATAGCCCTTATCCTTGGACGCATCCAAGGCGTCACTACCCTTGAAGAAGCGGCAGCGAATGCTGATTTTGTTATTGAATCTGTTGCCGAAGATTTAAAAATAAAACAAGAAGTCTTCGCTAAACTGGATAAGCTTTGTCCTCCCCATACTATTTTTGCTACAAATACCTCTGGCTTAAGTCCTACAGCAATAGCAGAGGCAGTGGAGCGAAAGGATAAATTTGTGGTAGCACACTTTTGGAATCCTCCTCATCTGCTGCCGCTTGTTGAAGTAGTACCAGGCAAGCATACCAGCCAGCAAACAGTCGATACTACTTGGCAGCTTATGGAGAAGATTGGCAAGAAGCCAGTAGCATTAAAACGTGAAGCACTAGGCTTTATTGGTAACCGCTTACAATTTGCATTATTGCGTGAGGCATTGCATATCGTAGAATCAGGTATTGCAAGCCAAGAAGCTGTTGATACCACTGTTAAATACAGTTTGGGACGCCGTTTATCAACAACCGGTCCTCTTGAAAGCGCTGATTTGGGCGGTCTCGACGTCTTTCATAACATATCCAACTATTTAATGGCTGATTTATGTAACACTGCCGGTGCATCACCCCTCCTAAAAGCTGCAGTGGCTAAGGGAACATTAGGTGCTAAAACAGGAACTGGTTTATATGAATGGACACCTGAGGAACTAAGTGCTATCAAGAAAACCAGGGAAGAGATTCTTATCGAATGGCTGCATAAAGATAAATTGAGGACCTTCTAATAGAAACAGAACAATGTTAATAGTTACCGGCATTAAATAGCCATCATAGCTAAAGGTCCTCTATCAGATTAGATTGTGATAGAGGACCTTTAACTTAATAATCACATAAAACCATTGTTTCGTTCATACCCTGGATATCCTCGCGTATTTCCTCAAGAATTTCTAAGAAATATTCAGCCTCTCGCAGGACATGATCTGCGAGCAATGGTGGAATTAATGAAACTACCTTACAAGCTTGGATTAAATCTCTTGCGGCTTCTTTAAAGTTACGGATTTCAATTGTTGCATCGGTTACATCTTTTTCAAAGCGGATAAGGTTATTATTAGGATGGAAATGCCATAACATACTATCAAGGTCGCGGGCCTGCAGCTGCAGCTGTTCAAACTGAACTGCAAAGGCATTAGCCTTCTCGACAAAACCTCGTTCAGAGGGATCAAGCAGCCCTGCAATAAACCTTGCATGGTCTGCCATATGCCGCAGCCAGAAAACATTATCGCTGACTATCGAATCAACAGGGTATTTCATATCGCCATCCTGAAATTTTTGCAGAAGTTTTAGAAAATACATAGCCTCTCGGGAAATATGGTCTATTAATAATGGATAATTAGCGCCTCCAATTTTACATTCCACAATCAAATGCAAAACATGGCGTTTAAACGAAAAGATATCCTTAACAGCAGCCATAAGCCTATCAACAAATTCTTTAAATTCCTCATCACATCTTATCTTACGTGAATTTTTCTCAAACTCTTCGAACACCTTATAAAACTCTTCTGCCTGACGAATAAGTTCAACATCAGAACATGCAAAGCCTAACTTCATGAACAAAGAGTGTTCTTTCATAATTCTAAGCCAGAACTGAACACGTCTTAGAATGAGACACTCATAAGGTTTTACTTCGCAGCAAAATATATCCACACCAGATCCTCCTATAACTCTATTTACTTTATAATATGTACTTAGCGTCATAGGTGACAGTATTCTGCAAATAAATATAGCTAAATTCAGTCGCGACTTATCTGCCCCACTCCTTTTAATTAGCTAGCAGAGGATTAATGATCGAATACCTTACTACCTGTGGAAATTCCTTTGCTTCAAATTTAAAAATAATGACCCCTTCCCCGCTTTCATCAGGACAGGAGTGAACCTTTGAAACAAAAAACTCTAGGCCATATTGGGAAAAGACAGCCCATAGGCGGCAAGGTAATTCTTCTAAATCTTTAAATGTTATCAAAAACCGTTCATCATATTGGCCTTCAACAAGTTTCTTTCTCCATAAATTATCTTCAATAACTTCCCTCACAACATCTTCCAGATATTTTTCGCAGAGTTTCTCTGCTATCGCAAATTTCATGATTGCATTACCTACTTTCTCATAAATTTACATTTATTATGTTATCTAACCTTATTACAGTTTGCCCATTTTGTTCTAAATATGTATTATAGCGAACTTGTACCGACAAGTAAACGTTCATCACAGGCCTAAGAAAAGACTTGGCTTCGACCAAGTCCTCAGACGCAGGTAGAAGCCTTAGTCGTTCTTACTTGAAACCTTAGAAAGGGTTATACTTTCTGATTCCGTAAAAAAGAAGCTGGCCATAAGACCAGCTTTCCCCATATTATTTTTTATTCCCATGGCCTTTACCATTATCCTGCTTATCATGGTCTTTGCCATTGCCCTGCTTATCTTGGTTTTTGCTATTATCTTGCTTATCGTAATCTTTACTATTATCATGCTTATCGTAATGGTGGTTTTCTTTACCATTGTCATCAATGTCTATGTAAATTACATCAACACCACTCACCCTAGCGGCATGAATAACATCATCATTACCTTTTTTAAGGTCTTTGACTTTAACACCATACAACTTAGCGATCTCCCCCCAGCCCATGTTGTTATGGCGATGAAAACTAATATCATCAATAGACCTGCCAGAATAAAAAGCAGCTGCATAAATAAGTGATATATCACCAAGGCCAAAATCAAAATCAGTTCTTAACCGAATTATTTCCGCTGGGGAAATTGTACGGTTATAGTTGGATGATAAAGCTTGGGCAAATCGGATATTACCGCCAGATGATTCAACTTTTGAAGACGATATATTGAGATCTCCAATGGAAGCATTAAAAGTTGAAGCACTAAGTGTGGCGGCATCAACACCTGCTGGAGCAATAAATACTAATGCTGCAGATAAAGCGATGGCCGCTGTGCTGTGTTTGAATATCATATAAAGACCCTCCCTATGTTTAATTACTTCCATTTTAACATCCTGACTAGCTAGTCAGCTAGAGACAAACGTCCTATTTTTCACCAATTGATATCCCCTTGAGCAATCTACTTTGTATATTGCCGCATAAAAACTCAACATAGAAAACTAGGTATATTCTACCGTCAACTCCAACTGACAGAAGATCCGCACTTATCTAGTGCGGATCTTCTGTTTATAACAATTCCATCAATCTGTATATAATTTGCTGATAATGACTTGCGTAAGTTCCTGCGTAGTAGCCGTCCCGCCTAAGTCAGGCGTGAGTGCTGTTTTTTCAGCTAATACTTTATGGATGGCTGTTTCAAGACAAGAGGCAACAGTATGTTCACCAATATGCTTCAGCAGCATGATCCCAGATAAGATCATAGCAAGAGGGTTGGCAATATTTTTGCCGGCGATATCTGGCGCTGTGCCGTGAACAGCTTCAAAGATGGCACAATTTTCACCAATGTTTGCACCTGGTACAACCCCAAGACCACCGACTAAACCTGCGCATAGATCGGAGATAATATCACCATACAAATTAGGGGCAAGCAGGATATCAAACTGTTCAGGCGCCATGACGAGCTGCATACAGAGATTATCAACAATTATCTCCTTATATTCTACAGCAGGATACCTGCTTGCTACTTCCCTTGCGCAAGTAAGAAACAAGCCGTCTGTCAGCTTCATGATATTTGCTTTATGAACTGCCGTTACTTTTTTTCTGCCGTGTTTTACTGCATAATCAAAAGCGGCTTCAGCGATCCGCAAAGAGGCATCAGCAGTAATAATCTTAATGGATTCAGCAGCCCCTTTGCCTACATTATGTTCAATACCAGCATAAAGGTCCTCCGTATTTTCTCGGAAAACGACCAAATCAACCTTCTCATAGCGACTCTTAACTCCAACTAAATTTTTAACAGGGCGCAAATTACAGTATAGGTCAAATGTTTGCCGCAAAGTTACATTTATGCTGCGATGTCCCTTACCAACTTCGGTGGTAAGAGGTCCCTTTAATGCCAGACCATTTGTACGAATACTAGCTAACGTCTCCTCAGGCAAGGGTGTTCCTAGGGTTGATAAGGCTGTATGTCCAGCAGACTGAACCTCCCATTCTATCGGCGCCTTGGCAGCACTGAAAATTTGCTGCATGGCTTTGGTAATTTCAGGGCCAATGCCGTCCCCTGGGATGAGCGTGACTTTACGCATTTTGTATCCCTCCCTGCTGCTTGGTGCGATTTAGTAAGCCTCCAACCAAAATAATCTCCTGTTCACGAGCAGTAAGATCTACCTTTAAACAGATACTTTTTCCAGCAGTACCCCACTTAGCATGAATCATACTGCCGGCTTGTGCTTGCTCAAGGAATCTTTCGATGATTAGACTATCACCTTGTCCTAAACTATCATAATCCGCTTCATCAACAAAAGTCATCGGAATAATACCAAAGTTAATCAAGTTGGCTTTATGAATGCGGGCAAAGGATTTGGCAATAACCCCTTTTATGCCAAGATAGAGGGGCGCCAGGGCAGCATGTTCACGGCTTGAACCTTGACCATAATTAGTTCCTGCCACGATGAAACCGCCCTGCTTACTTTTTGCTCTAGCCGGGAAAGTCGGATCAATACCACTAAGACAATAATCCGCAAGATAAGGAATGTTCGAGCGATATGGCAGCAGATGGGCGTGAGATGGCATAATATGATCTGTTGTTATGTTGTCTGCAGTCTTGAGTAAAACATCACCCCTTAAAGTTTCCGGCAGACTTTTCGCCCGTGGGAAGGGCTTGATATTAGGTCCTCTGACAACTTCAACACTTGTTCCATCAACTGGCGGAAAGATGAAGAGATTGTCGTTGGCATCAACCTTAAATTCCGTATCGATGAGTAATGGTTCTCCTAAAGTTCTCGGATCAGTCAAAACCCCCGTAAGAGCACTGGCTGCAGCTACTTCAGGGCTTACAAGATAAATTTTAGCATCAGGCGTTCCGCTGCGCCCTTCAAAATTACGGTTGGAAGTCCGTAAGGATACGCCGCCAGAACGAGGGGCTTGCCCCATACCAATGCAAGGCCCGCAGGCGCTTTCTAAAATGCGGGCTCCAGCCTGGATTAAAGAAGTGAGCCCACCATTTTTAGCCAGCAGTGTCAATACTTGGCGTGAGCCTGGAGCAATAACAAGAGATACCTTCGGATGAATTTGTTTCCCTGCTAATATTTTAGCCGCTTTTAGCAAATCGGCATAAGAAGAGTTGGTACAGCTTCCGATTGCTACCTGATCAATAACCAGCCCTGATAATTCACGAACAGGAGCTACATTGTCCGGACTATGAGGCTTCGCCACAAGAGGTTCTATTCTACTTAGATCGATAATAACTTCTTCATCATACACAGCATTTGCATCGGCTGTTAGATGTACCCAGCATTCTGCCCGGCCTTGGCTGGCGAGAAATTCCTTTGTCCTCTCATCACTTGGGAATAAGGAAGTCGTTGCTCCTAGTTCTGCCCCCATATTACAGATCGTAGCCCGTTCAGGAACGGCAAGATAGGCCAGTCCATCACCGCCATATTCAAATATTCTTCCCACACCGCCTTTTACCGTCAGCCTTCTTAACAATTCTAAAATAATATCTTTCGCTGATGACCATGGGGGAAGTTTTCCAGTTAATATAACTCGGCAAATTTTCGGCATAACTAGATGGTAGGCTCCTCCTGCCATCGCGACAGCTACATCCAGCCCACCAGCACCGATCGCCAGCATGCCAATACCGCCTGACGTAGGAGTGTGGCTGTCAGACCCTAGTAATGTAAAGCCCGGACGGCTGAAACGCTCCAGATGAACCTGGTGACATATACCGTTGCCTGGCTTAGAGAACACGATGCCATGCCTCGCGGCAACAGTTTCAATATAGCGGTGGTCATCACCGTTTTCAAAGCCGCATTGCAGCGTATTATGATCAATATAGGCAACAGATAACTGGGTTTTTACTTTAGGAATATCCATTGCCTCCAGCTGCAGGTAAGCCATGGTGCCTGTTGAGTCTTGTGTCAATGTTTGGTTAATACGAATACTAATTTCGCTGCCCTTCTTTAGCTCCCCGCTAACTAAATGAGAGCTTAGCACCTTCTCGGTAAGTGTGAGATTCAAATTACTTCCCCCCTTTGGTGATTCTGCTTTTACAAAGAAATTAACGTTCTTCAACAGGAACCCACTCTATCTCTTTTTTACCAATGTATTGAGCTCGCGGGCGCATGAGATGGTTGTTTTCATGTTGTTCTAAGATATGGGCCAGCCAACCGCTTGTGCGGCTGATGGCAAAAATCAATGTAAATAAATCATTAGGTATGCCTAAATACTTATAAACAGATGCTGAATAGAAATCAACATTTGGCATTAAGCCCCTCTTCTCACGAACAATCTTATCGATTTCCACTGATATATCATACCAGCGGGAGTCTCCCCGCCAATCAGCTAGTTCCTTAGATAAGTTTTTCAAATACGTAGCCCTTGGGTCGCCATTTTTGTATACGCGGTGACCAAAGCCCATAATCAATTCTTTATCTGCAATTTTACGTTCAATATATGCTGGGACCTCACTGACTTCCCCAATCTCTTCCAGCATTTTGGCAACCTGCTCGTTGGCGTTTCCGTGTAATGGACCTTTCAGGGCGCCGATTGCAGATACAATTCCAGAATATATATCAGACATGGTCGACACTGTTACCCGCGCAGCGAAAGTCGAGGCATTCAATTCATGCTCAGCATGAAGAACCAAACACACATCCATAGCCTTTACTGCAATTGGTTCCGGTTTTTCCCCAGTCAATAACCATAGGAAGGTTTCAGCTAGGGAATTTGAAGAAATGGCGTTCATTTCAATAGGCTCTAAATCATTGCGAATCCTTTCAATTGCTGCCACAATAGCCGCGATACGCGCCATAACACGAATAGCTTTCCGATGATCTGCCACAAAAGAGTGATCCATGACCTCATCATCAAAATGGGTCAGAAAAGATATACAGGTCCTAAGTTTAGCCATTGGGTTACCCCAAGGTTCATATAAGCGCAATAAGTCATAGATCTTTCCTGGCAATACAGAGTTCTCAGCCAAATCTTGCTTAAGAGCTTTAAGCTCTAATCGATTTGGCAATCGGCCATACCAAAGAAGGTAAACAGTTTCTTCAAAGGAAGCGTTCTTCGCTAGGTCATCAATGGAGCAACCATAATACCGCAATACTCCGTTTTCAATCGAGGAAATTGATGTCTTACATGCGGCTACGTCAGTTAAACCGGCCATAAGGTTGCACCTCACTTATTTATTTTTTCAAAAAAAACTTCATGCGGCTAATTATAATATTTTAATTGCACATTATCAAGAGTTTATTTTACATTTTTACAAAACTATGCGAAATACATTGTAGAATGTATACAGTTTTTAATTGTTTAAAAGTACATAAGTCCACTCTAAAAGAACAAGTTAGTTGTAATGATAAAAACAAAAAGAAGCCGACTTGCTGTCAGCCTCTTTTTATATTAACTATTAGAAATCACAATCTTATTTTTGGATCGGAAGATTTGTGGGTTGCTCCGCAAGGCTGCTATGATGGCGACTATAAGAGAAATACACCACCATGCCGATTACATACCAAATACCAAAGAAAATGAACGTATTTGATGGTAAATTACTAATCAAATAGCCGCAGAATAATACAGCCAGCGGTACTGTCAATGCAACTGCAGGGCAACGGAAAGGTCTATGAACATCGGGTTGTGTTTTTCGGAGTACCCAAACACCAGCAGAAACAATACAAAATGCAAATAATGTCCCCAGATTGCACAATTCGGCAATTATATTAATTGGTAATAAACCGCTCAAAATGCAAACCACGATGCCGGTAATGATGGTAATGATATGAGGTGTTCCGTGATTAGGATGAATTTTAACTAAACTTTGCG
>Ga0074193_1003347_pt1 | contig 11970 bp, 8 predicted proteins | sample EPASupsiteHSE605_FD_64523 | JGI IMG/M metagenome (GOLD analysis project Ga0074193, IMG submission 64523) | Bioremediated contaminated groundwater from EPA Superfund site, New Mexico - Sample HSE6-05 | ecosystem: Environmental > Aquatic > Deep subsurface > Groundwater > Contaminated ...
TACACCAGGATGGGGATAAGTGTATTAAATTAAAATACATAAAATAATCAATGGATTAAATTGATGTTTTACTAATTGATATTTTGATTACTGAATTATTAAAAAAGAAACTGATCACATGTTGGAAGTAGTATAGCAAAATTGTTATATTTATTAGCATTTTTGGCATGAAAGTTATACTTAAATTAATACAATAATTCATCAACTTCCTTTTAATAGTATATAGTAAAAATATCAATTTAAGACATTTATATCAATAATAACAGCATCATGGTTTTTATTTAGTAAAAAAAGTTAATTAAAATGAGGTAAGTATGTTTCCACCGTATAAATTTTGTTGAAGGGTGGATTTCTTTTTTGTATTATTTTTTCTATATTGTAATATTTTTTTATTCTAAAATCCGGTCAATTTTTTTCTTAATTACCACGGTTAATTTAATAATTTCGACAATCTGGAAGAAATTTTCTATTTCAGGGTTAGTTAATTTTTTATTTTTCTTTTTTCTTTCATCAAGAAACTTATCTAGAACTGGATAACCACCAATGTGGTAATCCCAAACTATGGCTGTAACTCCTTCAAAATACTGTTCTTTATTTATCCAAACTTTCCCATCAGCATACTTCACATTTTCTACAATATTAGAACCTTCAACATCAAATTTAGTTTTCACATTCAATTTTTTCTTCATCAAGTGTAAATCCGTCAAATATTCACCAATTTCGGATAATTCCTTGAATTGATTATAATCATCTACAAAAGGAATCCTTGGGAAGTCATATCGTAGAATTGATTCATATTTTTTCCCGTATTCAGGGGATTGAAGAATAGCATAAATGTAATGTAAAATCTCCTCTGGTGATGGTCTTATACCATATTTTTTTTCTATGTATTTTATAAAGTCCGGATTGATGTTATGAGTTTTTTCAGAATTATGGTACTGGTATAGTGGGAAAATTAGTTCTCCACCTCTTCGGAATACATTAATATCAACTAATCCATCTGTAACAAATACAATATCATAGCTATCAGAACCGATAACAGCCCACTGCCTACCAATAACTAATCCTAAATTATCATGCTTCATATGTTTCATTACTTTAACCAATGGCCTAGATAGGAAACCAGAAGATTTACCAGTGTAATAAGTGTATCTAATATCAAATGGTCGATAAAGCATTTCAACGATTTTATCCTTGTCAAGTCCATTAGATTGTAAGTCTTCTTGTGCCCACCCAACTTGCCATGTAGTAGAATCTTTTCCAAGGTTATATTTTTGTCTTGCTTCATCACTTCCTATATTAGCAAAATCCTGTACAACTCTCCACATATCGTCTTGAGTCCATTGTATGCATAAATGGTCACGGGCAGTCATGAGACCTATGCCATTAACATCAAAAATATCATTTATCTTCCATAATTTATTATATTCTTCTAATAGGGCGTTATCATGAGGCACAAAGAAATAAAAAGGAGTAATTGGCTCTATTTCTTGCCAATCTACATTTGCAACAGTGTGCCGATCTAACCATCTGTATTTATTTTCTCTTAATCCCCATTCATCAGCATAAAAAATTTTTTTATCTGTAAACTTGCTGTTTTTAATGAAAATACTAATAGCCACACCCTGTTTTATATCAAAAACATTTTCGTCTTTACTCCCATCAGGGGATTTTTCTTTTTTAAGGGTATTCCCATGTAAATTTAAAATGTAAATCCTATCGAAACTCTCCAATAGTGATTCCCTCATTCCTCTGAATGTGGGATTGTCAATGTAACTGTGGTTAGTGATAAATGCAATTACACCTTCTCCAGTTTTATCTATTTTCCATTGTGCAAACCGTATAAATTTAACATAATCATCTTGAAGCCATAGTTTTTTTTCTCTTAACGGTTCACCTCCAATTTTATAATAACCTTCATCTTTGCTACCATCAGCCCGCACATATCCTTTTTTGAGCAAATTATTTATCCATTTTCCTTTGTTTGCTGATATTCCTGCGTATGGAGGATTCCCTATTACAACAAGAATGGGTTGTTTTGACTTTATTTTGGCAGTGGCTAAATTTTCAAGTGTTACTTCTCTAAAAAATGGTAAAAATTGTGCCTGTTCTTCTTTTGCTGGTTCAAGTGTGTTAGATAAATAAATCTGGATTCTGTCATTTTCCTTGAATTTGTAGTGCCAACGCTGTAACAGGTCAGAGAGTTTAAGATGGGAAATAACATATGGTGTGATTAGGAGTTCTAAACCATAAAAATTTTTAAGGAGATGTTCCTGAATTTTTTCATTTATCAATCCACGCCTACCCTCATTTCTTAATTCATTCAAAACCACTAGGAAAGTAATCCAGAAGAATGTTCCTGTACCAGCTGCGGGGTCTAGCACTGTAACCGTATCATCTGCAAGTCCGATGGGTTTGTCAAAATGTTCCTTTAAAAGTAGGTGTGTGGAATTTACAATGAAGTTCACCACAGGTCGAGGAGTGTAATATACTCCCAGTTTCTTTTTCTTTTCGGGTTCGTAGAAATTCAAAAAATCTTCATAAAGGAATAATATAGGGTCTTTATCTGTTTTTCCCCGTTTGTCAATATTTTTGAAAACTTCTTCCATATCTGTGGCATTTAATATATTCACAATATCATCAATTATCCAGGAAATATTAGAAGGAAATTCTGAGCCAGACATGTTGATAAACATTCTTTTAATTATTCCAATATTCTCAGGGATGTGTGCATAAGCAGAAATCCTATCAATACCATCAGGTGAACTTTTCCTTGCTAAAAATAAACTGTAAGTAACAGTTTGAGAATAAGCATCAGCTCCATCTTCAAGGTTAATGTCTTTAATTAAACTTTTAATTCCCAAATAGAAATCATAAATAGGGGATGGCAATTCTCCCTTTGTATCTTTCACTATGTCTTCTTTTAATTGTTTTTTTACAATATTCTTCAATAATGACGTCTTCCTGGCCAATTCTAAAGCTAATTCCTCAGCACCTTTGATTGTAGGAAGTTTATAACCGAAAAATTCATCCATTAACTGCTTTAATAATTCTATTTTATCATTAGGTACCTTAAAACTGGAATTATCTAAATCAATCTGTGAAAATAAGTTAAAATCAATAACTTTCTGCCCTTTCCGGATTAATATAAAGCGAGCATAATCAGTGAGTATAAGATTGTCAATACTTTGAACGTATTTTTTTATCTGGTCGCCATCTAACACCATATCCAGATTTTCACCTAAACTTTTGGTTTCTATTGAACCTATCTTCGCAGAACCTAAAAAAGCCTTGAAATCCGGTGCTCCAAGGTTTACTATTCTTTTCGGTTCTTGAATAAGATTGTAATCTGGATTTAAACTTTTAACCAGGTTCTCAAAAGGTGTCCTGAGCGTCATTTCAGTATAATCTTTACCCAAGTAGATTTTCCGTACTTCCTGGAGATATTCTTTAATTTCCGTTTTAGCCATGACCTCATCTTCCTTGTATTATGAAACTTTATTTAATACTATAAAACTTTAAATTTTATTATTTCTTTGTTTTCACAGTCTATTCCTTTTTAGGTACTTTCAATTTTCTGATAGTTACTTCCAAGAAAGTAGTCATCTTCTTGGATACCTACAACTACTAGTAAGATGTCTGGATGTTAACCTGTTTGCTTAAGCAGAAAACATAATTAACGTTGTATTTCTTCCAGTAGCTTCTTGTTTTCTTTAATGAAACTATCTACTGTTTGCCTAAAATAGTCATTCTTGCTGTCAAATAGTTTAAGCTTACAAAGTATCGTTAATGGTCCTATTTGGTCTTCATATAACAGGACACTTACTTGTTTTAATGGTCTAGCTTCATCAGTCATAATTCATCAATCCTAAGGTATCTTTAATATATTCTATATTTTATGTACTTGGAATATTTAAATTTCTTGGTAACATTGGATTAGAGTAATACTTTTTTGAAAAATAACTTAGTTTTTGGGAACCTACCAAAGTGTAATTTAACTTACCTGAGAAATGTCAAAACTCGTATAATTTTCCCTACATAGATCGGTATTTTTACCCTTTTTTCATAGATTTTCAAAAATCCAATAACCTATGATCCCAGAAAGTGGTTAATTATTCCACTACTTTCAACGGATTTAAAGCCATAGTAGTATAATGTATTCTAATAATCTTAGGTAAATCTTCTATAATTTATGGTACTTCTTCCAACTTCCAATATCTTTCATGGCACATCACCATGAACCAATATCGTTTATTTTTGAGTAAATACTTGACTTAAATAAAAGGTATGTTAAGTATTGGAAGTATTTAAAATATTGAAGGTATCTTTAATATAATTGAAGTTGCTAAAAAAGTAGAATTAACTCATTTTTAGGGTTTGCAGTAAAAACCTACTGAAGTATTACCATTATCCAACTAACCCAGTTGCCAGGTAACTACCAGATTACTACCATGTCCTGGAAGTGGCACCTTTAATTAAACATATTAATTTATATATTTGTATTAATCAATAATAGTAAGGTAGTGGCTTTATCTAACTTCCACTACCAGCCCCCCTCTACCCTACGAAAAAACTAAATCACTGACATACTACTGAAGTACTACTGAAGTTTTACCCTCACTAAACCAGCACTAAACTACTAACCTAACACTCACGTACTGGTAACCTTATCAATGTAAAGAAATTGTTAATTTATGTTAAGAAATAGTACAATAAGGTTCCAATAAGGTTCCTTTTTATCCACTTAGAAAATTCGATTTATTCCGATTTTATTCATGGCTTAAAGTGTTAAACTGTAAAGGGTTTGTAAAGCTTTAACTTGGAATTAATTTAAGTTTGTTAAGGTTGTAAAGGGTTAATACCTAGCAAACACCTAGCATTTACCCATCACTTACCCACTGTTTTAGTTCATTATCTGTTCACTACTTGTTCATGTTTAATTCATTCTTAATTCACTACACTCCTACTACACTATTACTACACTTTATCAATACCCAGCTGGTAACTAAGTAACCTGGTAACTTCTGAAAATTAATGGTATTGTAACACTTCCCCCAGAAGCTACCATACTAGTAGTAGAATAATTAACAGAAGGTATCATTAAAAGAATACTAATCCAGATAACTATCATAAATATTAATCGTTTCTTTGACAATTTAATAAAGGTACCATAAGAGTACAATAAAAGTACCATTACACTACATAAACCCAGAATAAAACATGATAAAACCCATTCTATAAACCAGGTAAGAAGGGTGCCACTACCCTATTTAATTCCCAGCTATTCAGTACTGCAGTAGGGGAAACATCACATATACACTTCTGGGAAGGTATACCCCCTTTTAGTGATTAACATAATTGACATTTTTTAGTATCTAATTGGTGCCTTTTATGCTTGTGAAAATTGGTATAAAAGTTTCCTAAAACTTTCCCATACTTTCCTTTTTAAGTGGCTGGTAATTGGTATTTTTAATATATCGTATACCAAACCCTTCCATGATCCTACCTAATACCTTCCTTTTAGTGATTGAGAAAATTGAATAAATACCCTACCTGTACCCTACAGCATAACCCCAGGTAACTAAGGTTATTTATTGACAATTATTTGACACTTAGAATAAACCTTCAGGACTAATTAAATACAGGTTCTGGTAAGCTCCTAACCCTAATAAGGCAGTATTGATTATTAAAAATATGTTAAATTATGTTAAAAAAGTAGGGGGTAGGGTAGATTGTTTTATTGCATTCTTATTGCACTTCTTCAGTGGGTTAAATTGTGTCATTAATGTGTCCTTTTTCCTTATAGAAATCTTGTATTGTTCTTATACTTTAGGGGCATTGTAACCTTTTTAAATAGTCTATTTTTGTCAAAAAAATGTCAAGATACTTCAGGTTATAGTCAAGAAATTTCCACAATTTCACTGAAAAAGTAAGTTATCTAGGATTTATGTAAAGTATTGTATCATATTATTTCAACTATCTATTTAGGTTCAATGTTCCCTATCATTTTCTTGAATTCTAAAAAATCCTTTTTACGAGCTAAGTTCCCCTTTTTACCACACCCATAACATTTATATCCTACCCTATGGACTCTGAATGATGGGTTATTATCCTCATGGTCAGGAAAAGGGCAACAGTACATATTATATTCTTTATCCGGATGTTCACTCTCTGGAAGACCTAATAATTCTCTAAAATAGTCCCTATGGTCACCAACACCATTAAATGATTTAAAATTCTCCCTGTTCCCCCATTTGGCCCTTTCAGCCACTTCCTTGTTTTTTCTTATTTCTTCATTATGTTTTAGGATGGGATCAATAGTTTCCAAGTGTGAACCAAATGAGCTGTAATAGTCATTCTTTTGGAATGTTTCCACTACTGGATTAATGGATTTCTCTATTATCACATCATAAGTATCATCAATGGTGAATGGAACCACTGATAAACCAGTAGATTGGTGTTTACTGTAGGGAACCCGGCTTAATCTACTTTTAGCATCCTGGAGAACAGATAAATCCATTGTTTTATATTTATAAGTTTCTTTTATTTTCCCTCCAAACCAAGAGAGGGTCCTATTAATATTAACACCTTTAATGGGTTCGAAGAATGTATAGGCATGACAGCCTTTACCTCCACTAAAAAAAAGCATAGGATAAGATCCAAAGGATTCTTTAAATCTGATTGAAAAATCTTTAGCCTCATCAATAGCTGGTTCTGCAATGTGCTCATTAATGATCAACTTTCGGAGCTGTTCCCTCAAATAATCCTGTTGATCTTGTTTATGATTAAGACCATGACCTCTTAGGTTCTGTAATTTCTTTTTGATTTGGTGGGATTGTTCAAGGTGTATGTCAAAGTCAAAGAAAGCTCTATCAAATATCATTTGTTCCCGGTCTTGTCTGTTTAAATTACCAAGCAATCCATGATCATAGATGTGTATGTAACATGGCCATAGTCCACTTCTTTTATGTACATTTAACCATAGTTTTTTAGTATTTTCTATTATGGCTTGGTTTCCGGGGTTCCGTTTTTTCTTAGTCTTTAGATCTGTTGGTGCTCTAAAATGCCTAACAAACTTAGGACCATAAAATTCTTTATAAAAAGATTGGATAGTGGAGTTCATTTCTCCACCTCTCCAATATTTCCTGTAATGATCCTGTCAACTTTTTGCAGTTCATCATAAATTTTATCATTTAAAACTAACCCCTTGGAATAGGATTCATCAATGAATCCATAGTAAATTAGATTTTCAATGTAGATCCCCAATTGGTCTTTTACTATGCCCTCTCTGTTTTGGCTCTTAAGGGTAGTGTTCCGGTTAATGGTGGTGGAGAGCTCATAAATAGAGAGATGCTTTTGAGGATGTCCTGTGATGCCTTGGATAATATGGAGTAATAAGAACCTTTTGAGGATTGGTTTCATTTTTTCCCAGTTAAATAGATGGGATGGTTTCTTTTTGGCTTTGAATCCCTCTATTTTACGTGTTTCTATGGATAAATGGCTTTGGATAGCCATTTCATATCCACCTTTTAGCCCTCATGTCCTCTAAAGTACTTATTATCTCTTCTTGGGTGTGGTCCTTTTTCAGATCCTCAATGATAGAAAGATTAGTATGTTCTTGTTGATCTGCCAATAATCCCAGGATGTTTTTTTCTATTATGGTTGTATTTCTGTAGTCTACTGTTGTTGTCTCATTTTTTTGGATAATTTCATCTGATGGGTTGTTTTGGGTGTCATTTTCCAGAGATGCAAGAGGTGCAATGTCCTCTGGGATAAAATTTTTTATTTTGTCTTGGTAGAATTTTGTAAAGTCCTTAGATTGCATTGCAGGTCTTGCACCTCTAGCATCAGGTTTGAAACCAAGCCACACAAACGATTCATGAGCTCCCTTTTTAGATTTAATCCACCCATTCTTTTCATGATTCTGTTTAATATTGATAGATTGCCTTTCTGCAACTTGAAAAACTTTTTGTATCTTTTTTTCATAATCACTAATAGATATTGTGCTTTCTTCCCTTGAAATAGCTTTTTTATCGTGTAACCAGTTTAATAGTTCTTTATCTTTGTCTGTTGCTCCCTTCCAAGCTTCTCCATAATCTAATGAACCTAGAATTTTGTTCTCCACAAATTGGTAGAGGTGTTCTAAGAATTCAAACAGATCAATAAATGCCAGGGCAACATGATTTTTTTCTATTTGATTGGTGCCATTCTGGAGAGCTTGAACATGGCTCATTTTCAATAATAGATCCTGTATGGTGAAATCATACAGATCCATAAAATTCCGTATTTTAGTGGAATAACTAAAACCCCTCTCCACTAAAATTAAATGATCTCCTAAAAGTTCAAGTTTAGCATTAGAAGTGATTGAATACTCCTTATAATCTCCTAAATCTTTCATAAATTTGGTGAATTCTTTTATTGAATCATTACTATGATTTGTTTCTAAAATTCGGTTTTTATATGCATCTGTACGGTCAACACCAGACATATTAACATAAGGCACCACAAACCGCCTTAAATCACCATCAGTAGCAAATTCCCCATCAAAATGGTAGGGTTGCGTGTAGATACAACAGCCAAAATAAGGAGTATATTCTAATCCCTCTCCACGTGGAATATCAACAGGTCTTTTAGTTATTGTATTATGGGGATAAGGATCTAAACCTAATCTAAGATATCTTCTAGATTCACTATACAATATATCATTAGAAGTGAGTAAAGTTCTTCCTTCATCAATTATAATGTAATCATCCGCAAAATGGCCTTTATTAGGCTCATACTCAGTATCTCCCTTTTTATGCTTGCGAAAAGTTTTCCCAACAAGTTGTTCTGGGTGTAATGCTGTAGGTTCAACTACTTTCTTACCAAAACCCCCCATAACTTCTTTTACTACTCTTTTAATCTCTTTTTTACCTTTCCCTGATTTAAGAGGTATTAATAAATGGATTCTCCCATCAGTTACAACCCCATTTAATTCTAACATAACATCACTATTTTTACAGGAAAGTAAACCATACCACACCGCCTTAATTATTAATATATATTCCTCCCCATGAAGCCGGGTTGATTCTCTTAGTTCTTTGAATCCCTTTAAATGATTAGTAGGATAGATTAGTTGGATATTTTTAGTTTTTTCTTCAGGTTCTTTTTTTTCTGGTAGGTCTCCCATCTGGTAATTATCCAAAACATTTAAGTCATTTATGGTACCAATCTTAACTGTAGGAAGCCCCGCAACTTCCTTTCCACTTTTTTCTTCTATCAAATTTTAACCTCCTTTAGTTTCTTCCAATTCAACACCTTCAAGCTCCAAATACTCCTTAATTTCATTCAAAGGGATTGGGGGGTTTTCATGATCTTTGTACTGATCATAAGTCTTTTTTAAAAGAGTTTTAAACTCCTCTGTCACATTATCCCCTCTTTAATTCGTTTCTAACTGCTTGTTGCACAAATTCAGATACATTTTTAAATTCTCCATTCTCGATTTTTCTTTGGATCCTAGTCATGTCTTCCAAATCCAATGCAATTGTTCTTGAAACTAGCAAACTTCTCACCTCATGTAGTAGTTACTTTTATTAGAGATGTTCTATCAATTAGAATTATAAGAACATTATTTGAAAATAATAGAACATTATCATAAATTGTAGGGGAAATCACATGAAAGAAAGTAAGTATGTTCCCGTAATTCTTGATTCACTTGAGAATAGGGCTGTTTCTATTGGAACACTTAAAGATAATTGTGGGCAGGGTAATAAGATTACAAACATTAGAAAGGCTCTGCATCAATTGTTAAGGAATGGAGTAATAGAAATTAATGGCTATGATTTAGGATGTAAAACTTTTAATTATGATTGTATAATGGTTAAAAAGATTGAAACTAATGTTGACAACCCAATATATGTTAAAGGTTTGTTAGATAATCCTCTTCTGGACGACAATTATTCTAAAATAAGGGAACTCTTTAAAAAACGTATCGAAACCATTAATCAAATTTATCATCATGAACTAGAAGAACTAAATGAGATTCAAGGAAAAATACCGCTTAAAGATGCAATCGATAAAGGTTATGTCAGTTCCGATAAATACCACCATACAGAAGGCCCACGTAATGAAGTAAAAAAGGTAACGTTGGGGGAAATGTTAAAAAGACATCCTGATGCGCAGATTTTCTTTCTAAAAAGAAGGTTTGATAGTCAAATCGCTAACATTACACGACCTTACAAAGTAGATTATCCATATTTTAGTGGTCGTCTTAATTTTAAAACATCTAGTAATCGGTTCATAAAGGGCACTGACATCCCAAATAGTGGTTTTCTCAATAGCTACAGAAACTATTTAATCCATCTACCCATAAACGACTTTTGGGAGAAAGAGCTCTTTCAGTATTTTGTGATTGGAGCTTTGAGAACAGAAGGTGAAGAGCGTGAAGACAGATTATGGAGGCTCGCTATTACATTAACACAAGATTTAGCGTCTTTTGTGCAAAAATTAGAAGTTATAGACTTTTTATCAGAAAATATGGCAGATAATGGGGAACCAATGTTGTCTTGGTAAATAACATTAATCTTCTGTTTGTTGGTTTATAAAAGAAGTTATCATTGCTTCTAACTGTTCTCTCTTTTTTCGTTCTTCTTCTATTATTTGTTCCATCTTAACATCTTTTAACTTCTGTTCCTCCCTTATTTCTTTAATCTGCCTATCTTTATCATTCAATTCATTGACTATGTTTTTAACTTCTTCTGATGCAATCCGGCGGAATTTAACAGATTCAATACTTAAATCTTCCAAACATAGCATATATTCACGTTTTAATGAATCTACATTAGGTTTAATATATGCTTCTGCAATTTGATCGATTTTATGGCCCATCATAAAATCATAGTTTAGGCGTTGAATCCCCTTTTTATGGAGTGTTGTACCAAAGAATTTTCTTAATGCGTGTGTGTGAAAAAATACAGAATGTTTTAATTTCTCAAAACCAGCTTTATCATTAATTCTTCTAAAGTAAGTAGAAAGTACATGTCCGCTCATTTGTGTTCCATTGGATACAAATATCCAATCATCTAATGATGTGAAAGGCTGTTTATTGTGCCTGGAATTCATATAAACTAGTAACGCTTCCATTGATTCCGGTGTGCTGAAGGTTATATAGGGCATTCCAGTTTTGAACCTATTTATTTTCCAGGTTGGAACTACATTCCTTTTTTCTTGCAAGACTTCACTAATTTGAGCTATATCAAACCGTTCATTCTTTGTAGGTTTATAATATTCTTTTATTGATTCTAAGAAGTTCCCATAAGTCAAGTTCCTTATTTCAGATGATCCCATACCTGAAGAACTCATTAACAGAATCATAGCTTTATATTTTATGTTAGCATAATTCAATGCAATTTTGATGTCTTCTTTTGTTGGAATTTTCTCAAATGATTTATTATTATCCTTCTTAAGTTCAATCGTGACTTGAGGGAGTTCAATTTCAAAAAATCTGTAGAATGTTTTGATTGAGGTGAATAATGAGCCGATTGTATTCCTAGAATAACCTTTTGTTTGCAGTTCATCAAGCCATGATAAGAAATATTTTCTTATCTTTCTTTTTCGCATCCTTAACCTTTCTTCTTCTTCATCTTCAGCTTCTTCAATCATTTGGCTTGGAGTTTTGTCAATAAAACTGCAATAGTAACGTAAACGAACAAGATAATGCTTTTTTGTTGATTCACGTATGTTTTTGGCAAGGAAAAACTCTTTAACCATACTGTCCATACTAATATCAGATTCTGTGAATCTCATAGTAGTATTTATAAACTTTTTAGTATAAAAAACTTAGTAAATATCACATTTTGGTTATAACATGTTGGAAATAAAATCACACGACGGACCGGCAAGGAAGGGAAAATACCAGACCACTGAAACACCAAATTTTTTAGAATTCAATTCAGAGTTAATGGTTCCTGATGAACCAATGCCCTATGATGT
>Ga0074193_1003348_pt1 | contig 11965 bp, 11 predicted proteins | sample EPASupsiteHSE605_FD_64523 | JGI IMG/M metagenome (GOLD analysis project Ga0074193, IMG submission 64523) | Bioremediated contaminated groundwater from EPA Superfund site, New Mexico - Sample HSE6-05 | ecosystem: Environmental > Aquatic > Deep subsurface > Groundwater > Contaminated ...
TTGAGGGGTTGCTTAATGTGATTAGGGAGCGGGGTTCATTTTTGACGAGGGAAGAGATTGTGCAGGAGTTGGGTGGGGTTGTTCCGGGGTTTAGGCAATGGATCGGGAAGAAGGGTGTGGAGAGGTTGGGTGCGAGGTAGAGATTAAGATGGAGGGTTTACATGAAAAGATTTACAGATATTCTGTTTGGCTTAATACTATTCAGTATTTCAAGTCCTTTGTTACTCATAATTAGTTTAGCCATAAAACTTGATTCAAAAGGTCCAGTGTTATTTAGCCAAAAACGTATTGGAAGAAATAACAAAGAGTTTGTCCTATATAAGTTTCGAAGCATGCGAACTGAGGCTCCCAATGTGGCGACTCATTTACTTAAGGATTCTGAAAGCTATATCACCTCGTTCGGGAAGTTCTTAAGAAAGAGTAGTTTAGATGAATTGCCTCAATTCATAAATATTATCAAAGGTGATATGACGTTTATCGGACCAAGGCCAGCCTTATATAATCAGTATGATTTGATAGATTTAAGAACAAAATGTGGGGTGCACAGGTTAAGACCTGGTGTGTCCGGATGGGCCCAGGTAAACGGAAGGGACTGTCTGGAAATAAGTGAAAAAGTTAATTTTGATCACTATTACTTAGAGAATCACAATTTACTTTTTGATATTAAGATACTATTCTTTACCGCTTTAAAGGTTCTTAAGGCAGATGGAGTTCGAGAAGGGTGTCAAACTTCGAATATAGTCGAGAGAAGAGAACGCTCTATTTGAGAGAGTTAATCGGTTAAGGTGGTGAAAGATATTGGCTGAGCTGATTATTATTGGGATGGGTGGGCATAGTAAGGTTGTGACGGACATTGCTAGGTTGAATGGTTATCAGATTCTGGGGTATCTTGATGATAATGAGCCGATTGATCGAGGATTATATCTTGGCAGAGTTGATACGCTGCCGAGATGGGTTCGGGATGGTGTTAGTTTCGTCATTGCTATTGGTAATAATCTGGTAAGGAAAGCGATTGTTGAAAAGTACGAAGGGCTGAACTTGGATTATGTGAAGTTGATTCATCCGGCTGCTATTTTAGGGAGTGGGGTGGAGATCCTTAGTGGGAGTGTTGTAATGCCGGGGGTAATCATTAATGCTGATGCTAGGATAGGTGAGCATGTTATTGTGAATACTGGTGCTGTGGTTGATCATGATTGTAGGGTGGGGGATTTTGTGCATGTAGCGCAGGGAGCGGTTTTGGCTGGTGGGGGAGTTGTGGAGAGGTGTGGGGTTGGGGGGGTTGGGGTTCGGGGGAAGGGTTGGAGGGGGGTGGTTGATGTTTGTGTATGATAAATGTGATTCAATCCCATGTCATTTGACGAGGGATTAGAGATAGAGTTGAGTAATACAAGATAACATGGGAAGGTTGACAAGTAAAATGAAAAAAGTACTTATTACCGGCGGTGCGGGTTTTATTGGAAACACAATTATTAAAAAAATTTATAACGAATTTGAGGTTGTCGTGCTGGATAATTTTTCTCCACAAATCCATGGATACAATTATGAAGAATCATACTTGTATCAAAACATAAAAGATAAATGCACTATAATCAAAGGCGATGTTCGAAGCAGAGATGATGTTGCTAAGGCGTTGGAGCGCGCGGATTACATCATTCACCTTGCCGCTGAAACAGGAACTGGTCAATCCATGTATGAAATCAGCAGATATACGGATGTAAATATTATGGGAACGTCAAATCTGTTTGACGTTATGTTAAAAGACAAGCTGTCGGTTGAAAAAATTATTCTTGCTTCATCAAGATCGGTCTATGGTGAGGGAATGTACTCTTGCAAAGAGCATGGGGTTGTCGTACCTAGATCAAGAGATATTGATCATATGAAAAATGGCGACTTTGAAGTTAAATGTCCGGTTTGCGCTGGTGAAGTTGAGTTGCGCTATACAACAGAAGAATGTCCTTTAACGCCAATTTCCTACTATGCATATACAAAACTAGCTCAAGAAAAAATGCTCGAAGTTATGTGTCCTACAATAAACATTCCCTATACTATCTTTAGATATCAAAATGTATATGGCGCTGGCCAGTCCCTTAGCAATCCTTATACAGGGATTCTTTCAATATTCTCGAAGATGCTACTACAAAATCAAGCGATTAACATTTTTGAGGATGGCAAAGAAAGTAGAGACTTCATTCATGTTAGTGATGTGGCTGCGATTACATGTAATGCGCTTGAAAATAAAGCTACAAATTACCAATGCATCAACGTGGGCAATGGAGAGAGCGTTTCAGTTATGCAGGTTGCAGAAACATTGAAGAGCTTGTATACGTCAAATTCAGAAATTAAAATATCCGGTGATTTTCGAAAAGGCGATATTAGACATAATATTGCTGATATGAGCAAAGGTAGAGATCTGTGCCGGTTCTTGCCTGCATATACCTTTGAAAAAGGCATGGAAGAGTTTGCAAAATGGGTTAAGACCGAGAATAAAGACAATAAATTAGAAAAGGAAGACGGTCGCTTCGAGCACTCGTTAGAAGAGATGAAAGCAACAGGAATACTGTTTCAAGGCAAGGAATAAGGTGCGCAAGCGAGGGCTGGAACATGCAAAAGAAACGAATGCTATATATCGGAACCCCGATATTTAATTATCATCAACAGATTATTGGCGAATTTGAGGATCAGGGATATTCAGTTGATTACTACGATGATAGACCCAGTGAAAGCTCATTTATAAAGGGAATTATTAAAATAAAAAAGAGCATGGTGGGTTTTCTGATACAGAGGTATTTTGACAGGATTATGTATGAAACCGAAGGTAAGAGCTATGACCTGGTCTTTATCGTGAATTGTAAGGTGTTTACTACTGACATGATTCAGCAATTAAAGAACAGCCAAAAAACTGCACGATTTGTATTATATATGTGGGATTCATTGACCTTATATCCTAATAGCAAAGACTTAATTCCTCTATTTGATATGGCGTATTCATTTGATTCTGATGACTGTGACAAGGTTGAAGCATTGACCTTCCTGCCACTGTTTTATTGCAAGGCATATGAGGAAGTTGGAAGAGACAGCAATCTGGTGGAAATAGAATATGACATCGTAAGTATATGTACAGCCCATCCGAATCGTTATAAAATAATTCGGAGTCTGTTTCCGTTGCTTGAAGGAAAGGGTATTCGCATATTTTCATTTATGTTTTTAAATAAGATTCAGTATTGGTACAATAAGGCGTTTGTAGCAGAATTCAAAGGCGCAAAGAGTAGCGAATTCAATTTCAAGCCACTATCTGAAAAAGAAAACCTAAGTATCTTAAGAAAATCGAATTCAGTATTTGACATTCAGCACAACAAGCAGAGCGGTCTGACGATGAGAACTATTGAAACACTTGGGGCGAAAAGAAAGCTGATTACGTCCAATACTAATATTATAAAGTATGACTTTTATAATGAGAACAACATCTTTGTAGTGAACTATCATGACTGGTCAGGCATAGAGCTATTTATCAAACACGAATACGAGCCAGTCGATGAAGGTATCTACAGAAAATACAGTTTGCTAAGCTGGATTGAAGCCATTGTTAGTGATGCAAAAAATGAGTATTTAGTGTCAAATAATTCAGAACAAGCTATGTAGCAGTAGAAGGAATGAGTTCAGAGAAAACACAATCAGGGAATCCAGAAGGGGTAGTCAATGAAAAGTACATATTCGTTATCAGAGACTATATCAACAGTATATGCGTTGCTTTGTTTAAGGTTGTTTAATTAAGGTGATAGATTGGTAAGAAGGCTATTCTATTGCCTCGAAAAATCCCAGCTACAATACGCTGAGGGGTTTACAGCCGGTCATTATTGCATATTTGATTTGCTGAGTGCAGAGGGTAAGGGGACGCTTTAATGAATATTGTAAAATTCTTTTGGGCGATGAGAGCAATTATCTATAAGGTCCGATTTGGGAAGTTTGGCAACTTGTCATATATAGGAAAACCGATTATTTTAGAGGGTACAAAGCAAGTGAAAATTGGCGACAGAGTTCGTATTTATCCGGGGGTCCGCATCGAAGCGCACGGAGAAGGAGGCAAAATAACTATTCATGACAATGTGTCAATAGGTCAGAATTTTCATATAGTTTCTAGTGGAACTGAATTAGTTATTGGTAAAGATACAACTATTTCGGGAAATGTTTTTGTGACCAATCTTGACCATGATTATAAACAAATAGGTGCCCATATTTTAAAACAGGAACATTTAACTAAAGAAACTAGAATAGGACAGAACTGCTTCATTGGATACGGCGCTACAATACAGGCAGGTGCGATTCTCGGTAAACAGTGTATAGTAGGTGCTAATTCGGTGGTGCGCGGTATGTTTCCTGACTATAGTGTTATTGTAGGTGCTCCTGCGAAAGTAGTGAAAAAGTATAATCCGGATTCGGGTGAATGGGAAAAGATTAGAGAGTGATTGGAGATACTTAAGTGTCAAAAGAAGTGGTGTTAGTAAAAATATCTGTTGTGATCCCTATGTATAACAGCGAAGATACGATTGTTAGCACGTTAAATTCTATAAAGAATCAAACGGCCTTTGATCAAATACTGGAGGTAATAGTCGTTAATGATGGTTCGACCGATAACTCTTTGGATTTGGTTAACCAATACATTAAAGCAAATAAGAAAATGCCAATCATTATTGTAGATAAGCCAAATGGTGGGGTTTCGTCGGCGCGCAATACAGGTATGAAGGCCGCTGCGGGTGAGTGGATTGCCCTGCTTGATTCGGATGATAATTGGCTTTCTGAAAAAATTGAAATACAGATGAAAACTATACAAGAACACCCTGAAATAGATTTTTTGGGTGGAGATATAGACGATAAGGGGCTGATGATACTGTGGAAACGAATTGAGGGATTATACAAAGCCAATGTTAAAGACATATGCCTCAAAATGTTTCCCCAAACCTCTGTCGCAATATTTAAAAGAAGCATTTTCGAGAAAATCGGTGGATACGATGAAAACCAAAGCTATGCAGAAGACGGTAATTATTTTTTAAAGATATGTTCTCACTTTGAATATTATCATTTACCGGTTCAGATGGTTTACTATGGTGGCGGCAAGCCGGGATTTGGATTCAGCGGTCTATCTGCCAATTTGAAGAAAATGTATGAAGGTAACATAAAGAACATTAAAGAATTAAAGAGAGACTCGATTATTAGCAGTAGGTTTTATATTTTTTTAAGAGTTTTTTATTGGCTAAAGTATATTAGAAGAATACTGATTACCAAGACTAATTCTTGGGGAGAATTTAAAACGACATGAAAAATATTAATACGAACCATTTGAGAATTAAAATTCTATATAGACCTATGCAAATAACACAATTATATTTAATTAGCGTAATTATTTTGTATATTTTAGGTCCTCTGGACTGGAGAACAGAAAATCCATTCTTCCTTTACATGTTTCTATTCATAGCTCAGGGATTATTATACCTTGGCTTTTCAATAACCATGAAACGGCTATATTTAAATAGTGTTAAAAATGAGCAGCAAGTTGAGGATGAAAAAGTTCTTCTAATAGGGCATAAAGCTGTCCTTGAATATCTCAAAATATTCATTGTTATTAATCTAATCTTGACTTGTTTGTATTTAATGAGAAATACGGGACTTTCTTCCTTCTCTATATCTCAAATTTATGAGAATATTCAAAGAGGTTTAACCAGTGCAAATACACAGTATTCCGCTAAATTTTCAACTGACATAGTTTTTGGGGGTTCTATCCTAGCACCTATAATCACATTGATGTCGCCTTTGACATGGCCAGTGATACCACTTTCGCTTGTGTATTATAAAAAGCTTGGCCTAACTAATAAGGTTCTAACGATCTTAACCATATTTTTTGAAGCTGCAAGATGGATTTCAACTGGAACAAATAAAGGTGTAATTGACTTAATTTTAATATTTCTAGCAGTTATTTTTATAAAACAGTGGCAAAAGGGATATGAAGCAAAAGTTAAAAGAACTTCTAAAATGAACATGCGATTTAGAAGCAGTGTAATAATAATTATATGCATGGTTATGGGCTTTTCTGTGTTTGAAAACAATATATCGTCAAGATTAAACGAAAATTACGATACTGTTTCATTGATTACTGGGATGACGGAAGTGAATTTAAAGGCCCCGTTAATGATGATATCCCCGCAAAGTCTGCAACCAATATTAATTTATTCGACACAGTATCTAACACAAGGGTACTATGGTCTTTCTTTGGCCTTAGATGAGCCTTTTGTCCCTATGTTTGGAGTGGGAAACTCATACTTTTTAATCAAGAAATTTCAAGACTTATTAAATATTGATATATGGCAATATACTTATCAAGCACGGATAGCATATAAAGGTTGGGATCCATTTGTAAATTGGCATAGCATCTATATGTGGTTAGCTAATGATATTTCGTTTTTAGGTGTTTTGATACTGATGTATTTCTTTGGGAAATATTTTGCAGTAGTCACATTTAAATGCATTGTTTATAAAGACCCGATAGCTTCAGCAGTATTTTGCTTGATTCTATTATGTTTTTTCTATTTACCATGTAATAACCAAATTCTTTCCTCTCCGATTACTTTCATGGCTTTCTTGGGACTTAACGCTTTTTGGCTTTATAGAGTGGAGCATAGAAAAAGTGGGCGAAAGCGGGTTGAACTTTAGGTGAGCAAGAAGGATATATTAGGAGAGCATAGGATTAAATATTATGAATGGTATAATAAAGAAAGCAATTAGCAATTTCAAATTTGTAATTGCTGCACAGTTAATTGTTTTGGCGTTTGGATTTTTAAGATCTCTACTAGTGCCGAGCTTTTTAACTGTTAGAGATTTTGGATATTGGCAAATATATTTGTTTTACTCTTCGTATGTAGGCGTTTTTGCGCTTGGTTTCAATGATGGTATTTATTTAAGGTATGGTAGATACCAATACGGAGACCTGCCATACAAGAAGCTAAGAACAGCAATTCGTATGCATGTTTTTTTACTTGTAATTTTCTCGGCGTTTGCTTGTATTTGTGCCGTATTTATTGATGACAATCAAAGACGATTTGCGTTTTGGTTTGTTAGTGCTAATATTTTGGTTTTAGGAACAAATGGAGTTTTCATCTATATTTTGCAAATAACTAATCAGATGAAAAGATATAGTTTCTTTTCAATTTTAGATAAAGTAATTGTTATGGTTGTAATTGTTTTGTGCGCGCTTGTAAAGATAGATCGCTTTGAGTATTTAGTAGCCATTGATTTACTGTCAAAGATAGTAGTAGTGATAGGAATGATTGTGTGTTGCAAAGAATTATGGTTTGGGAAAAATAGTGATATCACAGAGGCAATAAATGAATACCAGACTGATGTTTCTGTCGGCATAAAGTTAATGTTAGCCCAGCTTATGGGCATGTTGGTAACTGGAATAGGAAGATTTATTGTGGAACGGCTAGGTGATATTGAGAAGTATGCATTTTATTCTTTTGGTGTTACAATAACCAATTTAGTATTGGTTTTGATTACTTCTGTAAGTTTACTTGTCTATCCAACTTTAAAGCGATTGAATGAAGATAACTATCCGAGATATTATGAAAAAATCAATAGTTTGTTGCAGAAGTTTAATATACTGGTTCCGCTGATTTATTTCTTAGCAGCTATTCTAATACCCATATTGTTACCAAAATATGAGTCGGTACTGATATATTTAAATATTTTGTTTGGTGTTATTATACTACAAGCCAAGATGCAGCTGTTAAACAATACTTTTTACAAGGCTTTACGGAAAGAGACAGCGATGATGAAGGCAAATCTTAGTTCTGTTGTAATCTTTGCAATAATAGCTATTATTGTATTTATTCAAATTAAAAGTATTTGGAGTATTGCTTTATGTACATTGTTGATTATGGCATGTCTGTGTTTTGCATCAGAGGTATATTTGAGAAAAGTGATGCATCTACGGAACTTTACGGGGATTTTTTATGAAACCATGTATATCACTGCGTTTGTGCTTCTTACAAGCATATTGGATTTGAATGTTTTACTTATAATCTATGGATGCTTTTTATTTGTTGTTGCATATAAGTATCGGCAAAGTATCATCGGTTTTGTGAGAAATTTCAATTTAAGGAGAAAATAATGGAGAGAAAAAAGCATCTTATATTTATTGTAGGATATTATTATCCGAACTACTCAGCAAATGGTGTATGTGTAAAAAAGGTAATTGATGTTTTAAAGGCGACTTATACGATAACGATTATTTGTATAAAAACGCAAAAAGGAATTCAGGATATTGAGGATTATGATTCAATAAGGATTGTGCGAATTGAAACAGGGGAGCAACGTGTAAGAAATTATGTTAATAGCATACTGGAAAAATCAAAGAGTAAAGTAAAAAAAGCTTTAGTTATTCCCCTTTTACATGCGGTTCAAGTGAGAAGATATTTTAATGCGATTATCTCTAAAGAAAATGTCATTGAGGCTTTTGTAAAGGGATACATTAAGGCTTTGCAGGAAATAGAAGAAGTTATTGACTTGATTATCCCTGTTTGTTTTCCGTTTGAAAGTATAGTCGCAGCACTAGAATATAAAAGGCTATATAATAGTACGGTAAAAATAGCGCCTTATCTTCTAGATAAGTTCAGTGCAAGCGAGGGGCTTCACAGAACTGCGTGGAATAAAAGAGTTAAACTGCATAGACATCTAATGCTTGAAAAAGAAATGCTTGAAAAAAGTTATAGTGTTCTTGCAACAGATGACTGGGAGGAACATCTTAAATATTACTTTGGTAATTATATTGAAAAAATTAAGTTTGTTGGAATTCCAGCGTTATGTCAAATGCAAAAAACATCTTTGATTCAATATGAAGATAGAAAAATTCATTTTGTTTATACAGGAGCGTTAGACTATAGAATTCGTCCAGCAGAATATGCTTTGAATCTGCTTTCAAGTTGCATGACAGAAAAGCCTGAATACATATTAAGTATATATGGATGGGGAAATTGTGACAATATAATTGATAGATTTATTGAGAATAAGCCAAATCAAATCATTAATCATGGAAGAGTATCGGTAGAAACTGCACATAATGCATTAACAAATGCAGATATTTTGCTCTCTATTGGAAATACAGATATAACGCAGAAACCAAGCAAAATTTATGAATATATGGCTTGCGGTAAACCAATTATTCATCTGTATCACGATGAAAATGACCCCACTATAAACATATTGAAGAAATACGGTAGGGCTTGTTTCCTTGACCAAGATGAACTGAAGGCCGAATTAAATAAAATAGAAATTATTAGTTTTGTTGAAAAATATAAAGCGATGCCAGTAATAACGTTTTCAGAAGTAAGGGACAAGTTTTTAGAAGCGACGCCTGAATATACGGTGCAAATACTTAAAGGTCTTATAGAGTGATGAAAAACTGAATTACGGATTTCTCATGAGTAATTTTGTGTGGACTGTGGTGGTTTGATAAATGGATGCTCACTTTATTTATGCATTAAAATACTCCATAACAAGGAGGCGGGACTATGAAAGGCATTATTTTAGCTGGCGGTGCTGGAACTCGGCTATACCCATTAACAATGATAACAAGTAAACAACTTCTGCCTGTTTACGACAAACCCATGGTGTACTATCCGCTGTCTACACTCATGCTGGCAGGGATAAGGGATATATTAATAATATCAACACTTCAGGACTTACCGAATTTTGAGAGACTACTCGGTGATGGCAGTCAGTTTGGCATTGAGCTCTCATATAAGGTACAGCCTTCACCAGACGGACTAGCTCAAGCTTTTATCATCGGCGAAGAGTTTATCGGAGATGATTGCTGTGCTATGGTACTGGGTGACAATATATTCTACGGAAACGGATTTGGCTCATTGCTCAGTGCGGCTACAGATAATGCTGAGAAAGGGGAGGCCACAATTTTTGGATACTACGTTAATGATCCCGAAAGGTTTGGTATTGTTGAGTTCGATGAGAGTGGTAAGGCCATATCGGTAGAAGAAAAGCCTAATCAGCCCAAGTCGAATTATTGCATCACGGGTTTGTATTTCTATGATAAACGTGTTATAGAAATGGCAAGACAGGTAAAACCGAGTACCAGAGGGGAGTTGGAGATTACAGATTTAAACCGTATGTACTTAGATGATGGCTCATTAAACGTTAAGCTACTAGGACGCGGCTATGCATGGCTGGATACTGGCACTATGGATAGCTTATTAGATGCTGCTGTTTTCGTTCAGATGATTGAAAAGAGGCAGGGTATAAAGATTTCGGCACCTGAAGAAATAGCATATAAACATGACTGGATTGATAATGACACGCTTCTTGCATCAGCAGAGCGTTATGGAAAGTCACCATATGGAGAGCATCTCAAACGTGTGGCCGAGGGGAAGATTAGGTACTAGAAATATTGCTTGGTTTATTAAAATTATATTGAGAGATTTACAGGAGGATGACATGGAAAAAATAGAAACTTCATTACAGGGAGTATACATAATTCAACCACAAGTCTTTGGAGATCATCGTGGATGGTTTATGGAGACCTGGTCGGAAAAGAAACTTGCGAATATTGGCATAGATAAAAAATTTGTACAAGACAATCATAGCTTCACAGTAAAAAAAGGAACTCTCCGTGGGTTGCACTTTCAAAATAATCCTATGGCACAGTGTAAGATCGTTCGGTGCGTAGCTGGTGCTGTTTTAGATGTGGCAGTGGATATACGTAAAGGCTCTCCAAACTATCTGAAATGGGTGGCGGTAGAGTTGTCTGCTCAAAATAAGAAACAGCTATTCATTCCTCGTGGTTTTGCGCATGCATTTATAACGCTGACTGACAATGTGGAGTTCATTTATAAAGTGGATAATGAATATAGCAAGGAATGCGACTGCAGCATTCGCTTTGATGACTCAACTATAGGCGTGGAATGGGGGACAAGCTCTCCGATTCTTTCAGATAAAGATTCAAACGCACCACTACTTACAGAAAGCGATTGTAAATTTGTCTATGAGGAGGAAGAAGCTTAAGATGAGGATTCTTGTTACCGGCGGAGCTGGATTTATAGGAAGTAATTTTGTATATTATTTGCAAAAGAGCTACCCCGATGATAGAGTGATCTGCTTAGATGCTCTTACATATGCTGGTAATCTGCAAACATTAGAGGGCGCAATGCAATTGGCTAATTTTCGTTTTGTAAAAGGTAACATTTCTGATAGAAAAACGGTATTTAAGCTGTTTGAAGAAGAGCAGCTTGATATTGTAGTCAACTTTGCTGCAGAAAGCCACGTAGACCGTTCAGTTGAAAATCCTGGTATTTTTTTGCAGACAAACATCGTGGGAACGCAAGTTCTGATGGATGCCTGTCGTAAATATGGCATTGGTAGATTCCATCAAGTATCAACCGATGAAGTGTATGGTGAGTTACCATTAGATAGACCGGATTTACTCTTTACGGAAGAAACTCCGATTCATTCTTCTTCACCATATTCAGCAAGCAAGGCATCGGCTGATTTGTTGGTACAAGCTTATCATCGTACATTTAAATTGCCGGTGACTATTACGAGATGTTCCAACAACTACGGTCCTTATCACTTCCCAGAGAAATTGATTCCGCTGATGATTTCTCGTGCTTTAAATGACCAGTCTTTACCTGTGTACGGCAAAGGAGAAAATGTCCGTGACTGGTTATATGTTGAAGACCACTGTACAGCCATTGATTTGGTAATGAGATATGGGCGCGTGGGTGAAGTATATAACATCGGTGGGCATAATGAGTGCACTAATTTGGAAGTGGTGAAAACAATACTTCAGATATTAGGAAAGCCGGAGAGTTCGATCACTTTCGTAACTGATCGCCCGGGGCATGATATGCGTTATGCTATTGACCCAACTAAGATTCACACAGAGCTGGGGTGGCTTCCGACAACAAGC